>ERZ838827.1882-NODE-1882-length-14109-cov-23.400455_pt1 | contig 14109 bp, 12 predicted proteins | sample MGYA00519881_ERZ838827 | MGnify/ENA primary metagenome ERZ838827 (study PRJEB31850, sample SAMEA3708842) | human gut metagenome | biome: human gut; feature: human-associated habitat; material: faeces | place: China | collected 2014 ...
AAATATTGAATTTTCAAGGTGCGAAGCCCTGTTTAGGTGTGGGAAGTTTTAGTAACATAAATATTTTTGGCATCAGCATCTTCTGCTACATATTGAACTCCAAGATTGCATTTAATAATCTTATTCATAAATATAAGCTCCTTTTTTCATCTGACATAACTATAGCACAAAAAGACCTTAAGCATTTTCCAGAAATTTTTTCTGGAACCTAAGAAACCTGGCTAATAAATTCTCTCTATTTTGTTATACAGGATCTGAAAGTTTTTACCTTCAACAACCAAATTTTCATCCATATGGTAATGACCGCAAAACCACCGCTTAAACTGAGCTTTCTTTCTGATCTTTTCAAAATAATCAGTTAGTTCATCGGTCTTAAATCTCCAAGCTGAAAAATAATTTGACACCATGGCAGGCGCCCCATGGGTAATGATATAATCTGTCTCCATCCCATTTTTCCGCAGACACTCCATCCCTCTTTCCAGCTCCTCTTCTGAAGGCATCTCCTCAGGAAACCAGTTAATACCCCGGATCCGATAATAATTTTTTCCCTGCCTTTTCAGATCAAGGATCTTTTCCTTTAATAACGGATCCTCTTTATCAAAAAGTCCGTCCGTTATATCAATGGATCTGGCACCTCCCATCATCCAAAAACGCTGTTTTTCTATTGTATATATAAACCCGCGCATCAAATCATCTAGTCTGTAACGCAATTCTTATTTTCTAATTTATACTCAGATATAAGTTCTAAACAGGACTCCTCGTCCTCAAAATCCACAAACTCACTCATTATCGTTGCCGGACCTTCATCTGACTTTATAAAACCAAGTTTTTCCAAAACCCTGATCGCCGGACGAAACTTGTATGAAATCCCGCATATCCAATAAATTTTTCCGGATCCTCCTTTGGAAACAAAGAATAATAACAGCGGTTTCCATGCGTAACCTCAAAATAATCCAGAAAATCATCCCGGTACTTCTCAGAATACTCCACTCCTGTAAAGATCCGGAAGTCTCCCTCTTCTTCCAGCATCATCAAAAGCTTCCAATCATCTCTGTCCTGATCACTATGGCGTAATATCAATCGTTCTGTACTTATTTCTCCTACCCTCATCTTTTCCTCCGAAAAATAATGCCTGCATATCAGCCAGGCGGATCACCTGAAGCCAGTTTAGTCTTGCTAAAAACCGTTCCCCTGGTTTTTTACCATGTGTCACACAAAAATATATAAAGAATAAGCAAACGATAAAACCAGAAAAGATCCACAACAAATGAATGATCATAAAAAAGAAACAAACTATATTTTTTCCATAACAGGAATCGAACCTGCTCAACATGATTAAGAGTCATGTGCTCAACCATCGAGCTCTATGGAGAAGATATCAGTGTCCCAAACACTGCTTTCATATGGCTGCATTTACCCCTGCAGCTAAGGGGGACTAAAGTTTCAGATTTTCGATATGCAGGCATATCCTATTTTTCTTCTATTAATTTTTAATAATGCCTGCATGGCAGCCCGGAGGATACCTGGAGTCAACTCAACCGCACTCAAAACCTTATTTCCGGGGTTTTTACCAATATTTACAAAAAACATTGTAAAGTAAAACCAGATAACACAACCAGAAATCTTATTTGACAAAACATCTATCATAAAAAAGAAATCAGACTCTTATGATTATACAGGAATCGAACCTGCTCCCTACGGTCCATACGCCGTATGTTCAACCGTCGAACTCATAATCAAGGATTTCCAATCCTTTTTTGCTACGTTTACCCCGTAGCGGGTGGCTGAGGTTTCAGTTTTCGCCATGCAGGCATATATTTGTTGAAATTAGAAGTTTACCTGGATCATAGTCGTTGCATTGGAGATCTTGACTGCTGTATCCAGTTCCTTATACAGATCCTCCCGCTCCTCTTTCAAAGACTGTAATTTATCAGCCAGGCTTAAAGGATCCACAAGCTTATAACTGTTTTTCTTGAGATATTCATCCACTACAGCTATGGAAGCGGAGTCTTTCTTTGCCTTATCTCCGCCTAAAATGCTGTTGCGCATTCCTTCGGCAGAAGCTTCCAGGGCAGTCTGGGCATTCTTAAGCTTTGCCATAATGTCGATCATCTGCTTCTGCATTACACCAATCATTTCAGACTCAAAGTCTTTCTTCAGGTCAAGATTTTTGTCCAGAAGAAGGGCTGCCTTGTTAATATCTCTGCCATTGGATAACTTCAATCTCTGCTTCAATGCAATAGCTGCTGCTACCGTATAGTTACCATATTTCGTCTTTACGATGGTTGTAGCATTGCTGGCTATGATCGCAGCATCAAGCTCATCATAGTTCCTGATCAGATCTTTGATACTCTGGAACTCATCCTTTACTTTATCGCAGAACGCCTTCTCCTCCATAAGTGTTTCTGCAGTTCTCTCCTCACACTGCTTCTTGTAATCAAGAAAAGTGATCTTACCTATCTTTCCCATAATCCTGGACCTGAGTAAATCTCTTTCATCAAGAGCATGGATCATTAATAATTCTCTCATTTCTTTTCCTCCTGTATTTTTATTTCATTGTATGTGATATATGTTAATGTGTTTTGTTCTTTACGTTTTCTATTATAAGTTATTAAAAGCAAGTTGTGTTTCCAGGAAAAAATTCTGGAAATAATCGTCACTGAAAATAATCGTTAAAGGGCTGAATAGCCTCAAATGCTATCCAGCCCTTATATATTACAAATTCAATTTAATAACCCCTATTCTTTCATCCATTTATGAAATTATTATATAAATTTTTTAAATGGAACCGGGATTCCAAGTTCTTCAAATTTCTCACACGCATAATAAAGATCAGCAATTGTACGCTGTATTTCATCGTATTCCCCCCGCAAAAACAGCACTTGCCAAAGTGCTACATAACATTGATTAAGCCACTTTAAATTTTCTTCTGAATCTAGCCAATCTATAAATGTAATTTTTCTAATTGGCATCTCCCACATCTCTTCTATAATTTCTTCTAGCTCTTCTTCCGCATCTGGATCTAAATCTTGCTCCCCTTCTATATACTCCGAATAAAATTGATTTTCTATCATCTCTCTAAAATCATCTTCAGCTTCAACCGGATCTTCTTCAAAAGAAATATCAAGCTGCACTGACGAACCAAGACCTAATTGTATGCAGTAATCTTTTTTCAATGGAAGAATGACTCGATATTCATTATCCCCTAAAGGAATATATTCAATTTCATCATCAGCATCAAATTTTATTGCATTATTTAGTTTATCCATATTCATCTGCATAGCCGATTCTGCAATTATTTTTTTATAGAAATCAGATTTTATCTGGACTAAATTCCGTTTTTCAACTAACTCCTGTACTTCCCTGTCTTTCGATTCTCCCTTATTTGTACAATGTCTCTTTAATCTTGAAATTAAACCTTTTTTTATTTCATCTTCCAAATTCTTTTTTGAATCTGTATTGATAACATAAATTCTGGCTCCTGGTTTTACAAAAAGACTTCTCCATTCTGCTGAAAGCGGTATATTAACCATATATTTTTCATATCCAACTCTCATATAAGCAATGGAATGCTCATCTGTAAAACTCTTTAATTTATCTATAGGATACAACTGTTCTGAAAACTCCGACAACATATTAACTATCTTCGGATCTAATCCCTCCATATGCTCAGTTACGTTTGATATGACGTCTTCTCTCTCTTCTTCTCGTTCTATCATAGAATTATCTTCAGCAACTAATTCTTTAAAACTACTAAGCTTTAAATAGTCCGCTAACAGTTGTAAAGTTTTTTTCGTTGCACTTTTTTTTGAAATTATTGTAGTATACGTTGAATATGCCGTATCCAAAGTATCTTCAGCTCTCACGTCTATTCCTATATCTGAATTTTTAAATAACGCACGTATCCTTTTTACATTTTGCTCGTTTCTTTTTTCTTCCATAAGTTTCTCAAGTTTACTAACATTTACCAGATAACGCTCATTACCATTCTCTTCTCCCATTTTATTCAATCCCCTCTCCTTTAATATTGTAGATATATAATATTTTTAATTATATCATATTTCCAACATTCTTTTCCCTGCATTAGCTCCCTCCCTCTTACTGTCCAAATGATATTCAAAGCCGATAAGGCGAGTCCTGAATACCAAATCGCTCAAAAAGTTCTTCCGCATATGCCCCGTCATTAAAAACACGCTCTATTTCCTTTTGTTTCCCCACTATAGTCAGGCAGGCACACAAACGGCGATAGGCCAGTAAAGTCCTATCCATATTCATTTCAGAGAAAGGATCTTTTTCTTCCGGCAGGAACCCTTCTTTTTCCAGCTCCCAGTTCCACGCAATTTCCTCAAACCATGCTCTGTATACATCCGAATAGAAATCATCCTCATCCACAGGAGCGACCATCTCATATAACGCATCTTCGATTTTTTCCCGGATACTTTCCTCCCACTCTTTACTTCGTTCTGCTTCACACACACATACATCCACTTCCAGGGGATATGCTAACTTTAATTGTTTGCACTGCTCCTGTAACATTAAGATCCTGATGTGATAATTGCCATCTTCATTTTTGTAGATCATTTTGTTTTCTTCCATTATTTCTCCCTTCCATATATAAGTCCGAACCTTACTCAATTCCTCATCTGAATCCAAACCATAAGACTCAATGCACTTTCTCAAATAGGCTTCATCTACCTGAACGATCCCATTTTTCTGATAGTAATCCGTTTCAAATCGTTCCGGATCTGCACCGTATTTCTCATCGTATTCCTGGTACTTCGCCCAGGCATTCTGCTTGTTTAAGAGCTCAATGCACTTATCATGTACATAAATCCCCATCTGGATCGCTTTTTCAAAGGTGTCATCTTCATCCCAGGAGATCTCATCCCAATTTGTGATCCCGATTACCAGGTCCAGATAAGGGAATGCTTTTAACTTATAAAACCATTCTTCTACAAACTCCTTCAGCGTCGGCCACTTCTGAGTGATCGCATTGGCCCCGACTGTGCCATCCGCGTGGATCCAGCCGTATCCTTTGGGATAATGATTTTTCATAATGAGCCAGTTATCAAAATTAATGCAACGTACAAACTCTTTGCGATTTCCTATTGTTTCCATGTCCCAGTTAAAGAAATTGTCCGTCCGTCGGATGATATCAAATGCCTGCTCTCTGGAAACGGAACGTCCCCGCATCTGGTAATAGGGTCTTCTGGTATAATGTAAGAACCTCAGATCATCCTCACTAACCCTATCCACCTTAATATCATACTGGTTATAGAGATCTAAATCCTCCTTCGCCATGAAATAGGTATGATCCCCTAAATTTACAATTTCCGGTATTTCATCTAATTCATAATCAATATCCACACAGGAATCAAAATAAGCGTTTCCATATTCATCTGTATAATATACGTCCCCATATAAATACTCAAAAATTGTCATTTTTTTCATCCCCTTTACTGATCTCTTCTTTGCCTTATATTGTACACCACATGACTCCCTTTGTTTTTCCAGAAAATAATTCTGGAAAATACAAAAAAGACGGGATCCCGTCTCTGAAATCCCGCCTTAAAACTAACCTTCTCTATTTTATTTTTCTTCACCTTCAAAGGTCATATCCCATGACTCCCTGATATCATCCATTAACCGCAGGATCGTCAGGCAATCTTCTTTTGTATAACGGTCACTGGTATTTAAACCACAGCTGACACAGCGGCTTGTCTCTACGATCTCATATTCAAAACCATTTACCTTAAACGGCTCTTTTACAAGATAAGAGGATCCATCTTTTAACTGAACGGTAAATTCCTGCAGATGCTGGAAATCATCCATCAGGATATCGCCTTTTGTTCCTTCGATCTTTGCGTGGCGTTCTAATTTCTTTCCGATCGCCTGGATGCAATGAGCGCTGCAGCCTCCCGGATATTCCAGTTCTACTTCGCTGTAATCATCGGTACCATATTCTGTCATATGTACTTCTGACTGAAATCCTTCCGGCGCAGCTTCTGTGATCATATGAAAAAATCCAAGATTGTAGATACCAATGTCTAATAACGCTCCGCCGCCTAATTCAGACTTAAACTTGCGTTCTCTTCTGGCGCCTTCCACTGTAAATCCAAACTGGGAAGTGATCCGCTTTACCTCTCCGATCACGCCATCTCTTAACATGGCCCGCAACTTATCATATGCCGGCAAAAACCGGATCCAGAAAGCTTCCATAATAAACAGGCCTTTTTCCTCTGCCAGTTCGTACAGTTCTTCTGCCTGATCCACACAAAGGGTAAATGGCTTTTCGCATAGTACATGTTTTCCTGCTTCCAGGCACATACGGCAATTTTCATAATGGAAACTGTTTGGTGTTGCAATATAAACCGCATCTACTTCGCTGTCTGTCATCATCTGTGCATAACTTCCGTAAACCTTCGGGATCCCGTATTTGGAAGCAAATGCTTTTCCATGCTCTAAATTGCGGGAAGCACAGGCGATCAAAGTCTCATCTTCCTGCTCCATATGGTTTACTGTATCTGCAAATTTCTCTGCAATGGTTCCTGTTGCCAAAATTCCCCATTTCATAAGCTATACCTACCAATTCTTTTTTAATTTTGTATTCCAGCTCACGGAATACGGATTCCACTGGCATGCCTTCAGGTTTTCGTAGATTTCTTCCCTGTCACCGGAAGTATCACCGGAACCTGCTTCATAACCTTCCAGATAGCTCTGTACAAAAGAGTCCCAGGATCCAAAGGTACTCTGGATCTCCTTTGCAATTTCCAGTGCCTTATCTAAAGCCTCTTTTTCTGTGTAATAATCTGCCAGATAATAAAATCCCAGATTAGACTCTGCCCTGCTGTAATCCCAGGCAGAACCGCTTTCCTTTGCTGACTCCAAGAGTTCATTTAAGGCCTCATCTGCAGAAGCCCTGTCAGTAACACCCCAGCTCTGTTTTAACATCTTGCGGGTCTGATCTCTGGTAGTCTTGTCGATCTCCGCGCCGTTTTCCTCTTTTCCGTCCACCTTAAGGCTTCCGCCAAAAGCACGGATATTTCCGCCATTGTGCTTTGTAAGAATGGCATAGGTAGCATTGATCCACTGAACGGTCTTATTGTTCATATAAGGATTTGCTGTTTTGTTCAGATACTGCTGTCTGCTGCTGATGGCAGAAAAATCAGACTCAGAACTTTCACTGCTTCCTGCTTTTCTGGTAGCGGAAGGAACCACTGCACCTCTTTCATTGAAAACGTAGATCTTTCCATCGATCTCACGTTCACAGTTCTTTAAAAGATGGCCATTTTCATCCAGATAGAACCACTGGTTTCCTGATTTGCGGAAAGCATTTTCCACTCTGGTCCCATCGTCTTCGTAATAAGCGTAAGTATCGCCTTCTTTCTGCCATCCGGCAAAAGCAGTCACAGGACTGACTGCTGCCAGCGTACAGACAAGAAGCATCATGCTGCTTATGTGTCTTAAAAATTTTTTATCCATAACGATCTTCCTCTCGTTGTATCTCCTCAAACATAGTATAACACAGGCCTTTCCATTTTCCAACTTACACATTTCTGACGAAATTCTTTCATTCTTTCCTTTTGCAACTTATCTTTGTGCATTTTTTATCACATTTTTGTGCATTTTTTATCATTCGTTATAGAATTAAATACATTGTTTTAGACACTGGTCACAAAAAGTAATCTGTGATAGAATGGGTCCAGAAAAATGTATGAACTAAGATTTATGATGAGTATGGAGGTTTTGTAAATGGCATTACATGTTATGGATGAAGCAAACCGTTGTCTGGGATGTAAGGTTCCCCAGTGTCAGAAAGGGTGTCCTATCAGCACTCCCATCCCGGAAGTGATCAAACTTTTAAAGGCAAATAAATTAGATGAAGCAGGTAAAATGCTTTTTGAAAATAATCCGCTGACTACTGTATGCAGTCTTGTATGCAACCATGAAAACCAGTGCGAAGGCCACTGCGTTCTCGGACGTAAGGGTGCTCCGGTCCATTTTTCTACCATTGAAAGCTATATTTCCACAACTTATGCCAATAAAATGACCCAGGGACCTGCTCCTTCCAATTGTATGCGGGCTGCTATCATCGGTTCCGGTCCTGCCGGCCTTACCATTGCTGTTATCCTTGCAAGATATGGCTATGATGTTACTATTTTTGAAGGAAAAGATAAAGTTGGCGGTGTCCTTCGTTACGGTATCCCGGAATTCCGTCTGCCAAAATCTGTCCTGGATGATTTTAAATACCGCCACTTAGACTTAAAAGGCATTAAATTCCGTCCGAATACACATATCGGCGGCGCCATCGGTATTGATGACCTGTTCCGTGACGGCTATAAGGCCATTTTCGTAGGAACCGGCGTGTGGAAGCCAAACGCCCTTCATATTAAAGGGGAAACTCTGGGAAATGTTCACTTCGGCATTAATTATCTAAACAATCCGGACAGCTACCAGTTAGGAAAACGTGTCATTGTCATCGGTGCCGGAAACGCAGCTATGGACGTTGCAAGAACTGCCATACGCAAGGGTGTTCAGGAGCTGACCTGCTTCTCTATCACAAAACAGGTGGCTGCAAGCAAGCATGAGTTCAGTTATGCTCAGTTAGAGGGCGTTCAGTTTGAGTACAATATGGCTCCTGTGGAGATCAAAGATGACGGTGTTATCTTTAAAGATGTGATTGAAAATGAAGACGGCACCTTTACTGACGTTCCGGACTCCACTCATTTCTTCCCGGCTGACAGCGTGATTATTTCTATCAGCCAGGGACCGCAGAACCGGATCGTCAACACAACACAGGGTCTGGCTGCAGATAAAAGAGGCCTGTTGGTAGCCGATGAGACCGGACATACCACCCGCCCGGGTATTTTTGCTTCCGGTGATGTTGTGAACGGCGCACGTACTGTGGTTGAGGCAGTTGCTCACAGTAAAATAGTTGCCGAGTCTATGCACCAGTATATGCAGAGTCTGAAAGATGGGGAATAAGACTGTAACACAATTTTCTTGAAAATCTTATAAACCAAGAGTATAATCGGGGATGTTGCAAAATAAAATGTTTCGCTGCATCCCCCTTTTATGTGTTTTCAAAGTTTGTTCTGTTATAAAAATGGCAAACAAACTTTGTGAATGTACATATTTTTTAACTTTCATCAATTTACAAAAAGAAAAGAGAGTAATCATTATGAATCAGAAAAAAGTCACCCTCCGCGGAGAACTTGCCCTGCTGATCGTTATCCTCATCAACAGCATGGGCGTTGTTTTAATGCTGCGCTCCGGCTCCGGCATTTCCGCTATTTCCAGCGTCCCCTACGCATTTTCCCTTGTATTTCCGACTTTGACCCTTGGCACCTGGACCTATATTTTCCAGGGACTTCTTGTTTTAAGCCTGATGATCTTAAAAAAACGCTTTGTTCCCAGCTACCTATTTAGTTTCGTAGCCGGTTTTGCCTTTGGAAAAATGGTAGATATTCATGAGATCTGGATCAACACACTGCCACTTACCATTCCCCTTCGGGTGTTCTACTTTGTGGCAAGCTATCTGATCCTCTGCTTCGGTATCGCCCTTTCCAACCGCTGCAAACTCCCGGTCATCCCAACCGACCTGTTCCCAAGAGATCTCTCCGAGATTATTAAAAAGCCTTATTCCAAAGTCAAGATCACCTTTGACGTAACCTGTCTTTTTGTTACCGCCTGCATGACCTTCCTCTGCCTTGGACATATCTCCGGCCTTGGAATTGGTACAGTAGCAGCAGCCTTTACCATGGGAAAGACCATTGGTGTAATCGGGGATGCGATTGATAAAAAAGTGGAATTTGTATCCGTATTAAGTAAGTAAATACAACCATAAACATACTAAAAGCCGCCAAAACAGGCGGCTTTTTGCTATTCTATCATAGAAAAAGACTCCAACCCATCAGGTCAGAGCCTTCATTTCCTTAAATTTCGTCCGTTCCATCTTCTCTTTTAACGCCATCCGGACATCCATCAGATCTTCTTTTACCAGCCGTTTTTCTTCTACCAGGCATTCTCCGGCTACATACACATCCCGTACATTGGAGGCGAAGGCGCTGTAGACCAGGGTGGAGTAGGGGTCGTATATGGGGAACATGTTGGGGGAGTCGGTTTCTATGATTACCAGATCAGCCTCTTTTCCAGGTTCCAGGGAACCGGTCACATCTCCCAATCCCAAAGCTTTGGCTCCCTCAATTGTCGCCATTTTCACGATCTCTTTTGCAGGAAAAGCACTTCGGTCTTTTAAGGTGTTTTTGTGGAAATTTTCACACATACGCATCTGGGTAAACAGATCCAGAGTGTTTCCGCTGGCTGGTCCGTCTGTGCCCAGACCTACATTTACCCCCAGGCTGCGAAGCAGAGCCACCGGCGCTACTCCTTTGGCTGCCTTGGTGTTGGAACCGATACAGTGGGCAACATTGGTTTTCGTTTCTGCTAACAGCCTGCAGTCGGCTTCTGTCAGGCGGATACTGTGGGCAGTCAGCGTATGCGCTCCCAAAAGTTCAAAAGAATTCAGATACTCCACCGGTGTCATCTGGTATTTTTCTGCCAGATACGTCATTTCGTAATCCATTTCCGCAGTATGGAGTGTAAATACCGTATTTCCCTTAAGATCTTCTTCCAGAGCCATTTTCATATGTTCCCCGCTGCAGGTAGTGGTTCCATGAGGAGTCAGCGCCCCTTTCACTCTTGGGTGGTTTCTGTAAGCCCGGATCAGGTCCCGGCCCCGTTCCAGCGCTTCCTCTGCACAGGAGGCGTCACAGGTAGCATCTTCCATTACGGTCTCCCCCGCAATTCCACGTATTCCCATCTGATCCATGATATGTGCTACTTTTTCTTCAAAATAATACATATCAAGAACTGTGGTCACACCGGAAAGAAGCAGTTCACAGATACCGTATCTGGCAGATGCTGCTGCCAGTTCGGCATCCATTGCCTGCGACTCCATAGGAAGCAGAAATACCCGCAGGCGGTCCTTGCAGTCATCTCCCAGTCCCCTGAACGGGATCATCCCTAAGTGGCTGTGGGTATTGACCATTCCCGGCATAATGATGCCTCTGCGTGCATCCTTTTCCTGCCAGTTTTCTCCCACCCGGGCCAGAGCCGCTTTTTTTAATTCCAGTTCACTCTCCGGCCCTGTTTCCACGATTTTTGTTCCATCTATTATCACATAACCATGATCCCACACTTGCATCTGCTGGTCCATGGTCACTACAATTCCATTTTGAATGATCGTTTTCACTTTCAGATCCTCATTCCGTTTTTATCAAAATAAGTTTGGATCAGAGGCACTTTCTCCTGGCTCTTCACCTCTAACAGCCCGAAATCCGTCAGCTTCAGTCTTGGGGATACAGGAAGACATAAAGTAGACATGGACATGATCACATTGTTGTTGTCATAGCCCAGATCTTCCATGGCCTTTCGCACCTGTCCCAGCTGTTTGCCTAACACAGAAACAGGCTGATCCGATAAAATACCGCCTACAGGAAGAGGGGCCTGGGCCGCCAGCTTTCCGCCGGCATACACTACATAGCCCCCCTGAAGCTCTCTCACCCGTTTCTGGGCAAGTTCCATATCTTCCTCATTATTTCCCATTACAAGAAGATTGTGGCTGTCATGGGACCAGGTAGTAGCTGCTGCTCCCGGCTCCTTAAAAGTACCTTCCACCAGTGCTTTGGCAACATTTCCATTTTTCCCATATCTCTCATAAACCACTGCCAGGGAAAGTCCTGCTTCCTTCCAGCAGATATTTCCATTTTTAATGGATAATCTCTTTTTAACCGGTGTGGTAGCCGTACCAAAATCTGATATTTTTATCACATTTACTTCTGCAAATGCAGCTGACGAATCTTCCGCTTTGATCTGAAAATCCTCTTTTTCAGCCTCCCGGCACTGGACCGAATGATAAAAATGCTCTGGAAAATCTCCCACAGAAAGGGACCTTTGTTCCTGAATTTCCGCCTGCATATCTGCCTGCCCTTTCTCCAACGCACCCTTTTCATACACACAGCATCCCTTTTTAAATACCATAACCGGCTGCATGTCCTTAAGAGACTCCAAAAGAGCAAAATCAGCGATCTTTCCCGGTGCGATCATACCACGGTCATCTAAATGCATCCGCCTTGCAGGTGTCCAGGTAGCACAGTAAATTGCCTTTTCTACAGGCATCCCAGCCTCAATGGCTACCTTTACGATCCCGTTTAACTGGCTCTTTACCAGTTTATCTGCCATGGTATCGTCTGTCACCAGAGCTACATTTTCATACAGCTGATTTTCACAGACCACCTTTACCACCTCAGGCCGCAAAGACTTAAGCTGCAGCTCCAGAAACATGCCAAGATTCGTTTTTTCCAATACCGACTGCGGGGTCTGCTGGGTATGGTCCGCATCTACGCCCTCATAGATAAAGCGGTTCAGATCCTCTCCCGAAAGTCCCGGGCAATGACCCTCAATGCGCATCAACGGTGCCTCTTCTTTGCAAAGCCGGATCATTTCCCTGGTCTTACTGTACCCGTCAGCACTGAGATCCTTAAAATTCATAATCTCTCCCAAACAGAGAACCCCCGGATCCGAAGCCATTTTCTTCGCATCCTCAGGATAAAGAGCAGCTCCCGGTGTCTCCAGTTCTTCATTGGTAGCCGGTACACTGGAAGGGATCGCCCAGAAAATATCCTGCTCCGTTTTCTGGCTCATAAAGCTTTTTATGCCTTCCATGCCAAACACATTGGCGATCTCATGGGCATCTGCTACAACGGTAGTCACTCCATAGGGAAGTGTGGTCCTGGAAAATTCCACAGGAGTCGTCATAGAACTTTCAATGTGCATGTGGATGTCTATAAGCCCCGGGATCATATATTTTCCCTGAGCGTCAATGGTCTTTACCCCAGGATAAACAATTGCAGGGGAAACGCAATAAAACTTTTCCCCTGCAACTGCCACATCCCGCTTTTCAAAACACTGTCTGTAGGTCATAAAGACATTTGCGTTTTTAATAATAAGATCAGCGGTCATATATTTTCTCCTACTGATTGATGGTTCTGTTCCACTGGTCGATCCAGTTGTTTAAAATCGGGTTTACGAAAGAATAATCTACGATCTTTGCGTTGTCAGCAGTCTCGCCGTAGGTCATATCCTTTGCTTCTTCCTCAGTAAAGGTAACTTCCTTGTTGGTAGGAGCCTCATTTAATGCCTTACCAGTCTTTGTCTGCAGTTCAGGGCTGATGCGATAGTTTAAGTACTCATAAGCCAGATCTTTGTTCTTGCAGTTCTTGGTAATGTTAATGGTATTGAAGTTTGCGTAAGTTTCCTCTGGAGTTACATATACCAGATCCGGGTTTGCTGCTACAATAGTAGGAACACCGAAATCACCTACAACAGCTGCTGCTACTTCACCGGAAGTAAACATATTGATCAGGTCAGAAGACTTTGTATAAGTCTTAACAAGGTTTGGCTTTAACTCAGCCAGTGCCTCAAAAGCAGCCTTTCCTTCATCCTCTGCTACAGGAGTACCTGCATGGTCACCAGCTACATAAACCATAGCCGGTCCAAAGGTAGTTGTGATCTCAGGAATAGAAACCATTCCTTCCAGGCGGGAGTCCCACAGATCATCAAAACTCTTGATCTCAAAGCCGGTCAGTTCCGGATTGTAAATGATACCAATGCTGTTGATGGTGTAAGGAATACCCTGTCCATTTTCAGCCAGCTCTTTTGCAACCGGGATCAGGTTTTCTGCATTCGGGATCTTGCTTAAGTCAATGGTATCAAAAAGCCCTTCATCAGCACCCTTTGCAGTCATTGCCTGGGAAAGTTCGATCACATCAATGGTAGACTCGCTGTCTGCTGCTAATTTAGTATAACGGTCGTTGGTACCGCCTGTTTCTGTTACGATCTCGCAGCCAAATTCCTGCTCAAAAGGAGTATATACTTCATCTTCAGAAATATCTTCGCTCAGTCCATAAGTAGAAAGGACCAGCTTTCCATCTCCCTTAGAGCCTTCCGTAGCATCTGCCTTGGAGTCTGCTGCTGTCTGTCCCTTGGTATCTGCTGTTTTATCCCCAATTAGGTGTAAAACTCTGCTCGATGGCGGGCGGCGGCGTA
>ERZ838827.1892-NODE-1892-length-14047-cov-6.983776_pt1 | contig 14047 bp, 10 predicted proteins | sample MGYA00519881_ERZ838827 | MGnify/ENA primary metagenome ERZ838827 (study PRJEB31850, sample SAMEA3708842) | human gut metagenome | biome: human gut; feature: human-associated habitat; material: faeces | place: China | collected 2014 ...
ATTTTATATTTTTTTCCCCATTAAGTCTTGACTTTTTATTTGCAGGCTAAAGTAATGAGAATGCGGTGTGCCGTTTTTCAATCAAATTAAAAAGAGACACGGCATAAATTATTCTGATAGATTTTACATCAGATTTCTTTATGCCGTGCCTTTTATGTTATCATAATGATTGCTACATACATATAGCAGGCTTCACCCTCCGTTATACACCGGATTCGCATTGATTTTCGGTACGAAGGCAACAGCCGTTCCGCAATTTTCACCATCCTCCCCATACTTCTTCATAGATCTGTCCGGCAGAAAATACCCAGGATGGATGTTTTGCCAAGTATACCAATGTTTCAAATTCCCGACGAGTCATAGAAATCAACTCACCGTTTCGGTATGCTGTTCTCTCCTTCAGCCGAAGCTCCAAGCCCGGAAAAACAAGAGTGTTACAAGGGTGGGATGTCACAATATGGTCAAATCCTGGCTCAACCGCAATAATCTCCATAATTCTACTGAGTATATATTCTTCATGGTCGGTAAGCGACAGTATTAGAAACTTGCCCATATTGTTCACATCCCTCTTTATTGATATTATTTTTGCATTACATTACGGGTTCATTTTTCATCTGTCGGATGCGGTATTCACCGCCATCGTCCCGTCTGCATAGAAGTAGTACCACTTACCATCGATCTGCTTCCAGCCTCCGGCAAACATCATTCCGGTGACCTTGTCCAGCCAGTACCACTTCTGATCCTCGGAGAGCCAGCCTTTCACTGACTCCCCGTTTCTGTAATAGTTCCACTGGCCGCTGTCATTCTGCTGCCAGCCGTTTGCGGCCTGCGGGTCAATGACGATTTCCACAAACCGCCGCAGAACCGTGGCGACCTCGGCGCGGGTGGCGGTTCCCTTGGGGTCAAACTTATTTTCATTCTTCCCGGCCAGGATGCCCGCCTGCTGCATGGACTTGACCGCATCCTTTGCCCAGCTGCTGATCTGTGTGTTGTCCGCAAAGGTCACAGCCTTCAAGGTCTGGGGCAGGTCATAGCCCAGCTTTGCAGCGTAATTTTTCATAATCACCGCCATCTGTTCCCGGTTGATGTTGGTGTCCGGTGCAAAGGTGGTGGCGGTAATGCCTTCCACAATACCGGTCTGTGCCGCCCAGTTCACATAGGGAGCATAGTAAGCGTCGGCTTTCACATCGGTGAATTTCCCGGTCTGGTAACTGTCCGGGTTGATGCCCGCCAACCGCCCCAGAGCTGTCACAAACATTCCTCTGGTCATGCCGGTGTCCGGGCTAAAGGTGGTGTCGCTGGTGCCGGAGAGCAGTCCCCGGCTGGCTGCAAAGAGGATGTTATCTGCTGCCCAGTGGCCGGTAATGTCGGTAAAGACCGGGGCAGGGTTCTTGTAGCCCACGCCGTAAACGCTGAAATGACCGGTTTCAAAAACCACCGCTTTCAGGCTGGCATTGTAGCTGGATTTGGTGATCCATTCCACCTTGCCAGCGTCATCTACATAGACTGCATAGAGATTACCTGTCTGCTCACCATTTGCCGGTGTGTAGGGCAAACGCACCGATATAGTGTGACCATTTAAGTTGGCAATCGGTGTTTCTTTGCCGCCGGAGAGGTAGACCAGTGACAGGTCATAGGCCGATCTTGTGCCGATGGTGGCTTTGGCCTCGGTGGAACGCAGTGCATCCACCTTATCTGCCCGGAGAATGATGTCCCCGCCAGCGTAGGCGGTATCCAGCTGCTTCAGAGTATCCAGGCCGATATTAACCGAAACCAGATGGTCTGTTGCTACGGTAAACTGCCGGACGTTTTCTTTAACCAGCAGATCCAGTGTCTGCGCCTTGATGGTCACGTTAAGAGAGGTCTGGCCTGCCGCCGGGATGATGGGAACAGTAACGCCAATCCCGTTCTCTGTGGTGCCGTTCTTTTTCGCATCCTGTTTGGCCTTGTCGATGGCGGACTGGACAGAGCTGTTATCCACTGCCGCATTGCCGTTTTTATCCGGCTGTATGGGTTTGGTTTCACCGGTGACAGGGGCTTCCGGCTGGTTGGTGTTATCATTGCTTCCGGAACCGTTAGAACCGCCGGAGGATGAGCCTCCACCGCTGCCCGAACCACCAGAGGAGGAACCGCCGTCGCTGGAAGATTGCTTGGAAACAGTCAACGTTCCAGAAACATAGGTGATCGCATAATTGTCATTTGACAGCGTACCAGTAATGTTGATCGCAGTTTTGCCGGTTTTGCTCATATCCGGTGTCTGTGCGTAGTCCAGCGTTACCGTGCCGCTCAGGGTATCTGCACCAACCAGACCTTCCACCTTGTAATCCTTATCTGCTTCCGGGCTGCTCAGATCGGGCGCGGTGCTGCCGGTGTAGGCGCTCTTGTCAAGCGCCGTAACTGTGACCGATTTCTTCGCTACGGTCACAGTCACGTTCTGTTCTGCCACATCTGCGTACTCTGCGTTTCCCTGAACCTTATACCAAACAGTGTATTCCCCCGCGTTTTTCGCTGTGGGGATCTGCTCACTCCACTCAGAATCGCCAAGCCGGTAGAGCATTGCGCCGCCAGTGGTCTTGCCCGCTGTAACCAGAGCCTGTTCTGCACCATTGTAGGTCAGTGTATTGACCGTAGGTGCCGTAACAGTGGGGACAAGCTTGTTGGTCGCATTGACATTGACGGTCAGCGTGATGTCCTTATAGTTCGTGCTCTTGATCACTACGGTCACTGTGCCCACAGAGCCGGTGGTTTCCACGTCATTTTTCTGAATCGGCAGGGTCAGCTTGCCGTTTTCCACCTTCGCGCCGCTGGTGTAGTAGCCGTCATTGAGTTTGATCTCGCCCAGCTCATAGGTGGGTGCACCGTACTCTTTGGGCGTTTCCAGCTTGGGCAGGGCGGGGAGCGTCACAGTGTAGGTCTTTTCGTGGCCGTTTACAATGGTAAGCGCAGTTTCCTTGACGAAGTCAGGCGCAGCGGCCTTGGCGATGCTGGCAGTCGTAGGGAAGCTGCTCTGCTCCAGGGAGTAATTCTTCGCGGCCTGCCCCATCAGGGTCACTGTGGCAGTGACGTTCTTGCCGTTGCCCACGCCGGCATCGTCAAAGCTGGCGGCCACGGTTTAGTCTGTGCCTCGGTTCAAGTTCATGCCGTCGAAGGTTACGCTGGTAATGCCTGCGTCTGTCGTGCCATCATAGGGCTTGGACACAGCCGTTACCCCGCTGATCGTCAGCGGTTTCTTTCCAATGCTGACCTCCACGCTGGCGGGTGCGGTATCATTGTGGTTTGCATCGCCAATCACCCGATACCACACGGTATACGTTCCGGCATCGGTGCCGGTAGGGATGCCCAGGCTGTATGTACCGTTCTCGGTCAGGCTGTACTGCATGGTGCCACCGCTGGTCACGCTGCCTGCGGTAATCAGCGCCTGCTCCTGGCCGGTATAGGTCAGGTTTTCCTGTGCTGTGGGAGGCGTGATGAGGCTTGACCTGATGTCGGCCTTTTGTACCGTTACAACAATATCCTGGCTCATCTTCTTGTAGCCGTCGCAGGTGGCCAAAAAGCGGAAGGTGTGCTGGTCTGCGGGTAGCTTTTGCGTAGAAAGATCAAATTGATTCTTTGTTGCGTTGTCAACCGCTGTCTCTTTGCCGTTCTCCACCTTGTACCACTGGAAGCTCACAGCGCCTGTGCCGCTTTCCTTATTTACATTGACAAGAAGCGTCCCCGTACCGCCATAAGTCATGCTCATCTTGTTCGGATAGTCCATGCTCTTGATGGGGATCTTGGCCATAGAAACATTGGTCAGCTCCTTGCCGGTAAGATCGGTTATCCAGGTACTGCCGCTCTTAAACACGTAACCCTCCGGCAGCAGGGATGCCAGCGTAACATTTCCGGTAACGGTCAGTTTTGCCGCCGTCTTACCGTTCAGATCCAGCTTGAGCGGGCTGCCGATGGTGATCTCGCCTGCATTTGCCAGCAGCTTCACCGTACCGCCGTCGGCTGCGGCGATGGCCGCGTCTGCCGTCAGATAGTAGGAAATGCTGCCGTCCGTCTTTGTCGCCGCAGCGGCATAGCCGCAGTAGGGGCAAACATTCCCGCCGGAAGGGTCATCCGGGTGACTGCACTTCACAACGGTTACGGCAGTATTCTCATTCATCTCCGACAGCCTGACCAATGCGCCGCCTTGCTTCTGATAGGCATAGCCCTTTTCCAGCAGGGATTGATACTTTGCGCCATTCTCGATTTGGATGCTGCCAAAGGAGCCGCCGGACAGGGGCACTGGAATACCCTCGAGCGCACCCAATTCCAGCCGAGCCACACTGCCGCCGGACATGGTCAGCGCTCCCTCCGTGTAGATGCCGCCGGGGAACGTGCCGCTCGTTACCACAGCTTCGTTCCCGGTACAAATGGAAAGCCCAGTTCCACCGGAACCAATTCCGCCGCCTACGCTGCCCTCCAGGGTGACATTGTCCAGCGTCAGCTTTGCGCCTGTGTGGTCAAATTTTCCAACTTCCACCGCGGTAGCGGGCTTGCTGGTGCAGGTGCTTAGCACCTTGCCGTTCATGATGGCTACATTGGAGCCGAGGATGCGTAGAAGCGCATTCTCAGCGGATTTACTCAGGGTGTGTCCATTCAAGTTCAGTATAATATTTTTGCTGATTTCGATAGGCTCTGCGTTCTCGATGTCCAAAGGCCCCCGCAGCGTGATAGTGTCACCGTCCTGCGCGGCAGTCAGCGCGTTTTCCAGACTGGTGTATCGCTTGCCGCCGGTTTCAAATGCCTCCACCAGCATATGGCAGCGGGTGCAGTAACCGGCGCTGTCCACCTTGCCCGCATGGTCGCAGACTCTGCCGCAGGCGCATTTGCCGTTATGATATTGGTCGGTATGCTCGACCACCTTGACCGCTCTATCCGGAATATCTACATTGGAAACGTTCAAAATTTCGTCGCTATCAGCGTCTGCAAAGGCATATCCGTCCGCCAGCAGAGCCAGGGCCTCCTCACCAAGTTCTGCATTGATTCCACATTGGAACGTGCCGCCCTGGAGCTGGGTTTTCCCAAGGAATTTCACCTGATGCTGAAACACGCAGTCGCCCTTTACCGTCAGGGTAAACAGGTTATTAACGACACCCCCGCCTGTTGTAACGCTGTCTAATATCAATACCGTGGGGCCTTTGGTGGCAATGACCTCTCCAATGCCCTCTATCGTGCCGTTTTTGATGGTGACGCTGTTGTACGGGCAATCTTGCAAATCCAGCGCCTTGACCTTGTGGCCCTGCAGGTCCAGCGTAAGGTCCTTTTTGTTGGTCCCATCACCTCCTCCCGCACGCAAGATTGCGTCAATATCCCGCACAAAATAAAAGGTTCCGCCGGAAATCAGCCTGCTCCCAACCATGGCTTGATTGTTCCCGAGTTCAGACGAATAGGGGATACCATCTTCGTCAATAAAGAGCACTTCCTTGCGACACGGTTCGCCGCACTGTTGGCATTTGCCATCGTGGGTGTATTTTGCATGGGTGCAGGTGTTAATGGTAACGGTGACAGTTTTTGTATCTACGGTATAGTTATTATAGGACAGCTTGCAGTAGACCTGGCCGCTGTACTCCCAGTCCCTGCCCTCCACTGGGGTCAGGTTGGACTTGGTCAGGACGATTTTATTATAACTGCCGCTGCCTGTGCCCTGAAATTCTTTTCCGTTCACATACCACTGATAGGTAATATTACCGGACTGACCGCTTGCCAGAGAGGCGCTGACATCGACAACCGCTACACTTTCCCCATCTAATTTCTCATATACGACCTGCGGCTGCGTTCTTATGGTAATGGGGTTTTTGGGCGCGGCGGCGACGGTGACCGTTGCGGTGGCGGTCGCCTTGGCAGGAGAGTATCCTGCTTCGCTGTTTGCGGTCAGCTTCAGCTTATAGCGGCCCTCCTTGACATTGTTGTCCGCGGTAACGGTGATGGTCTGGTTGTCAGCGGATTTTGCCGCCGTCAGACCGGTGTGGTCGCCCACCCATTCCACGTTCAGGGTATTCATCTGGACCTTGCTGCCGGTAACGGAGAAGGTCGCCGTCTGACTGCCTGAGCCTTCCTGCAGGGTTCCCTGCTGCGCGCCGACGGTCAGGCTTGCGCGGGGCGCCATCTTGGCGATATAGATGGTCTTGACGTCCCCTTCTCTTGTCGTATCGGCCGCTGTGCCGACCGACATATCGTCTGTTTTTGCATTCTGACTTTCCGAATACAGAATGGTCAGGTTTTTGTTGATGTTTCGGGCGTTTCCATACCTACTATTCGAAATCGCACCATATTTTCCGGTGGCGTAAAGGGTTCCTCCCTTCATGGTCAGGGATGCAGTGTTAATACCCCAACCGGAATTTAGATTCAGCTTTCCATTCTCAATCACGATGGTTTTAGCGCTCAAGCCGCACAAACCGCCGTTGGTGGTTATCTTTACCCCGTCTTTTATGGTAAGCGTCCCGCCGGCGGTGTCGCTCCAACTGCCGTCCGCAATACCATCTTTCCCGCTAGGAACATTGACCGTCAGACTGCCGCTTCCCTGAATGGTCAGATTGGCGGAATACATATCCAGAGCGGCGGTATATGCGGTATCGGTAATCGTAATGGTATTCTCGCCTTTCAGCGTGATTGTTGTGTCGCCCTTCACCGTCACCGGGGTAGTTATGTTTCTGTTCTCCCAGATAACATTGCCGGAGATGGTTTCATCGTCTGCTGCAGCTGCCATCAGGGGCGTTGCCTGCTCTGTTCCCTTGCAGGCAGAGAGATCCGCATCTTCCGCAGAGCAGACCGGACAGTCGGGATTGACCGCCCCCTGCTCACAGCGGGTTTCGCAGATACACTCCGCCGGAGCATTCCCGGACACGCCGGGAACAAGCCCGTTGTCCTGAGAATTGCACAGTTCACAGGTATACCCGCAGGGCGTCCCCTCTGTGGCCGGGATGTAGCCGCAGCTATCGTCATGCTCGCCGCGTTCATGAGGACAGCTTAATTTTTTTGTGATACAGCCGCTTTCCTTACTGCATTTATGGGTACACTCGGTCGGCTGGGCCTCCTCTACTTCAGATGAGGTCGCCGTATTTTCTGATACGCTGCCTTCCAAAACAGGGTAACAGCTTTCGTCATGTTCATGGATACACTTCTTCACAAGGGTGTAGCAATCCTCAGTATGCTCATGTTCACAGGCTGCCCCTTCGGCTCCTTCCGTATATCCGCAGTCCTCTGTATGTTCCGGGTGATGCTTGCACAACCCCGTATGGACGGCGGATACACCCGCTTCCACCGCAGATGCCGGAACTCCCGGCATCGTAAAAATCATTGCCGCCGCCAGTAAAAACGCGGCCGGCCGTTTCCATTTCCATATCATTTATTCATCCTCCTCACGCGGTTCGTTCCTTCTCGTTGTTTTCTGAAGCAGCTGGGATACCGCCTCCCGCAGCTGATATTCTGTCACAGGCTTTACCAAAAAGGTGTCCGCCTGCATCCTGCGGCTTTGGGGTTCAAACTCTGCCTGGTCGCTGATCCACAGGAGAGGGACATCCTTGCTGTACCCTCGTATGCTCATGCAGAAATTCATTCCCCTGGCTCCGTCCTCCATGACCACCACAGCATCATAAGGCCCATCCCGCTGCATGGCATAGGTACAAAACACACCATTATCAAAGCGGTCTACTTTGCCCAGCTTCATCAGCAAAGCGGTTTCTTTTTCTTTCTGGCTATAACTGCACAGCGCAATTCGCATTTCCATACCTCCGTTTCCTGATGGGCTCCATCGCCTCATATAGCTCCTGATCACTACAATCTATGGAGAGGAATGCCGGGATACGAAGCTGATACGCGATCAGGGCGAAGTTTTTATCATCGCTCCACCAGACAAGCGGTGTTTCCGGTGCCAGCTGCTTTGCCTGAATGGCAGCCTCCAATCCCCTTGCCCCGGTCATTGCGATGACAACCGCATGATATCGGCTCCGCCGCAGTGCCTGAGATAGCTGCTTCTCATTCCATAGCTCGTCGATGACAAGCTGTCCGTCCCCAGCAAAAAGGGAGCGCAGCCTGCTCTCAAACCATTCTGCATTCCTTAATTCCGTACAAAGTGCGATTTTCATGCTGAGCCTCCTTTCCTGAAAAGAAAAACAAGAAAGAATGTGCCTTGCGCGGTCGCTTGCGACAATCTACATCTTCGCGCAAGTGCGCATCTTTGGCACGTTAGTGCCTTTTTTATGTGACAGGGAATTCTTCGGAATTTCCTGTCACATAAAAAAAACAGACCTTCTCATCGGAAAGTCTGGTAGTATAATTAGAGTAGCATCTTGTCAAGGGAAATGCAACCGACTTTGTTTAAGACGCAGGTTTCCTGTTTAAGACGCAAGTTTTTTCCTGCGGTTTTATGTTATACTAATATTGGATTATTGTGCAAAGGAGATGGCACGATGCAGATTGCGATTGTGGATGACAGAGCAGAGGACAGAGCAGAACTGTCTGCCTGCCTGGAAAATTATATGAAAAAGCATCAGCTGGACTATACGCTGACAGAATTTGAGGACGGAGAGAATTTTCTGAAAGCTGCCGCCCAGGTCAATTTTCAGCTTGTCTTTATGGACATCTATATGGAGAACATGGATGGAATAGAGGCCGCCAGAAGGCTGCGCCAGAAAAACAGGCTTTGTAAGATTGTTTTTCTGACCATTACAGAAGATTATGCCCGGATGGGGTATAGCCTGTCCGCCAGCTATTATCTGCTGAAGCCGCTTTCGCTCCATCAGGCAGATTTTGAAGAAGCGATGGAGCTGTGCCAGCTAAAACCGCCCTATGAAGTGATGACACTTTCGGTTATGGCTGACCGTCAAAAGCTGGAACTTCCCACAGAGAAGATTCTATACATAGATTATCAAAACCGTATGACACGGATTCATACGGCGGAACGCGTGATACCGGTAAGCGGAGGCTTTCAGGAGGTTACTGCCGCATTGCAGAAGGACAAGCGTTTTTTGCCCTGCTACCGGGGCATTTTAATCAACATGGATTACATCAGCCAGGTTGACAGTCAGACCTTCCGTTTGATAAACGGGGAGGAACTTCCGATTGCCCTCCGCAATGGAAAACAGCTGCGGGAATCCTACCGTCAATATGTTTTCTCTGGAATGGGGGGTATCGTATGAGAATGAAGCAAATGCACAGGCGTATTCTGGAGGGCTGTCTGGCCTGTCTCCTCTGCTTCACCTGCAGTATCCCAGCATTTGCCGCCGAAACTGCAACCCCATCCAATGCCGATGAAAGAAGGGAGATTTTGCCGGATTTAGAAAGCGATGCTCCGGGGACACTGGAGAGCAAAACCCCGGAAGCATCGGAAGAAGTATCCCTCGTCCTTGTCACAGAAATACAAAATGAAGACGAACTGCTCTCCCTGCCAGATTTCACCCTGCCCCTTAGAACCACACCGTCTGATGATGACCTGGAGGAAATTTATCAGCTGGCCCTTCGGTATCAAACCGTCTGCGCCACGGTAACAGCAGGTGAAGAAATCCGGCAGGAAACATTTTCTGTCGCATGGGATTTTTCGGCCATTGACCAGACCACTCCAGGCGAATATACCGCAGCAGGCCGGATTGAACTGCCGGAGGGGTATGCCTTTGGTGAAGCTGTCTTGCAGGAGCTTCAGATTTCCGTCCGGGTGAAAGAAATGCCGCCTGCTGTCATTACCTCCATAGAGAAGTGGTATCCTTATACGGACGCGTTTGCGGTTCAACAGGGCAGCGAAACCGAAACGCTGGAAAATTTGTTTTCCTTTTCCCCTTACTATCTGGAATGCTATGCGGAAAATGGAACCAGCTACACCGCTGTGGTGGAATGGGATTTTTCTGGTATTGATTTGAATACTGTGGGACTGTACCATGCAGCAGGAAGGCTGACTGCACCGGAAAATACCATATTTGCGGATCGTGTCGATTTCCCTGAAATTTCAATTCCTGTTTCTGTTCAGGCTCCGGGCAGCCCAGACATCAACTGCTTCCTGGTTCGCAGAGGAAGCCTTTATTTTCCCTGGGTTACACCTCCGGGGAATCTGGACAAGGTCAGTATATGGCTGTCCGAAAACAACGGTTCATGGAACCGTCTGGAAAGTGGCGTTTATGTGGGTCAGGAAATGCTCTCGATTGCCACCCGTCTGCTGGCACCGGGCAGCAGCTACCGCCTTCAGGTTGATTATGACGGCGGACAGACCGGCATCCTGTCCTTTACCTACGCAGATGAAATTGTCCTTGAAGGGTATCATGAAGGCGACCGGGATGGAGGGGATGCAGGCGGGAATCCACCCGATACCATCATTCAACCGCCTCCTGAAGATACCGACGATCAGGATGACGGTTTCGCAGACAGGCCCTCCACAAAGCCTCCAAAACCGCCTGCAACAAATGGCGGCAGAGTGGATTCCAACGATTCTGAAAAAACACCACCTGTCAGTGAAGAAAATGATCCTGCGGATCATGAACCATCCCACAAGTCTTCCGAGCCATCCTTGGAGGGAAAGGATGATTCCATAGATATAGATAAAGACGATTTCCCATCGGAACAGGCAAACGGTGATACAGAGGAAGATGCGGATTCCAAAAGCCCTGATTTTTCAGAGTTCTTCGATGAAACCACCGACCGGATTTCCGGCATGCGCTTTTTGATGATGCTGCAAACAGGGGAGCAAAGAGCCGTCTTTTCCAAACAAGGAATCACCATCAGCATACCAAAAGACGCCTTGCCGGAGGGCATCCAAAACGAAGATCAGATTGAAGTCATCATCCAAAAGGATACGGACGGCGGTTTTTCTTTTTCGTTTTCCATCAATGGAACTGCGCTCAGCTCCCTGCCGGATGTTTCTGTCATGCTGCCCTGTCCAAATGACCCGGCAGCCGGCACATGGTTCCTCTGTGATGAAAGCGGTGTGGAAATTCCCATGACCGGTTATGACAATGCGGCAAAAGCCGTCTCCTTTCAGATCAGCCATACAGGGGCATACACCATTGTGGGAAAGGAAGATGCCGTTTCCCTGGCACAGGTCGCCGACACAGAGCATAGCCGGTCACCCATACTCCTTTTGATTCCGGCCTGTCTGCTTCTTCTGTCTGCCGGTGTGTTTTTCCTAAGGAGGAGGCGAAAATAAGATGGTATCTTCTGCAGTAAAAAAATATGCTGCCTTATGTATGGTCTGCCTGTGCTCATCCCTGTTTTTTCTTGGCCTGTATCAGTTCAATAATAAATATAGCCAGAACACAATCCAGGCGGCAAATGGGATTCTGGCGCTTTCTGAGGAAGAACTTCAAAAGTCACCGGTGCGCTTTCTGGTATCCGGCTGGGCATTTTATCCTGACGCGCTTTTGACCCCGGAAGAAATACGGGATGAAAGCCATTATATGCGCTACCTTTCCATCGGAGAGCAGACCAATTTCTCCAGCCCTGCAAACCCTTCTCCCTATGGCTGCGGGACTTATCAGATGACATTCTTTCTGCCGGAACGGAAGGAAACATATGCGCTGGAAATCCCGGAAGTGTTTTCTGCTTACAACCTTTATCTGGATCATGACCTGATCCTGCAAATGGGGGAACCGGCACAGGGGACACCATTGGTTCAAAACCGCATGGTCACTTTTCATGGCGGAAAACCGGTCACACTCACCATAGCGGTCAGCAACTATGACCACTTTTACGGAGGGATTGTCTATCCGCCTGCTTTCGGAACGATGCTGGCGGTCAATACAACCAGAGGAATCCGGTTTGCATTCTGCCTGTTCAGCTGTACAGTTACCTTTGTCTGTGCGCTGCTGTCCTTTTATTTCAGCCGCCGGATGAAACAGAAAAATACATTCCTGTTCGGACTAATCTGCCTTGCCATGTGCGGCCTGTCATCCTATCCTGTGCTTCATATGCTGGCTGCGGTTCCCGTATTCCCCTGGTACACGATTGAACTGTTCTGTATCTATCTGGTTACCTGGCTGATCGTAGTTCTGCAAAACCGGATATGCAGGCCGGGCTTCCTTCCTGCGGCCATCAGTAATTGGATGGGCGCTGCCTTCCTGGTATATGCGTTTGTGTATGGCATGATGGCTTCCCATCTCTCCCTTGGAGCGATTCGTTTCTTCTCTGCATCGGTCTTTTGTTATAAGGCGGCATCTGCGCTCTATCTGCTTATCATCGCTGTGCTTGCCATTCACAGAGGAGAAAAACGGAGCAGGCCGATCTTCTATGCTGCGGCAGCCGCAACCTGCGCCTTTATATGGGATCGCCTTCTGCCGGTTTATGAGCCGGTTATCGGCGGTTGGTTTTTGGAATGGGGCAGCTTTTTCATAGCAGCAGCCATCGGTTATTCCCTCTGGCGCGATGTGATAGAAGGATATGGAAACAGCCTGATTTTTCAGGAAGAACGCAAGCAGGTCATCCGTCAGCTTTCTATGCAGACCGAATACAGCCGTCAGGTTTCAGAGGCAGCGGCAGAAAACAGAAGGCTGATCCACGACATCAAACACCATCTGCGCACCATAGACCGCATGGCCTCTGAACGTGGGCAGACGGAGATCTGCTCCTTCCTGTTACAGGTAGAGGAACAGGTTGCGGCATCATCGGGTCACTCCCCTGCCCAGTTCTGCAAAAATCCCGTCGTAAATGCGCTGATTGAATACTACTACGGCATGGCGCAGACACAAGGGACAGAATTTCAGGTGCGGCTCGATCTTCCCGATCAGATGCCGCTTACCGATGTGGAACTGTGTACGGTGCTGGGCAATCTTTTGGACAATGCCGTTGAGGCGTGCAGCCGCCAAAAGCAAGGGGTGCGCCGCGTTTTCATTGCAGGCGAAACCAGAGGCAATATGTATTTTTTGAAGATTGAAAACACTTACGACGGTCTGGCCTTGCAAGAAGGAAAAACATTCCTCTCCCGAAAGGGTACATCTGCTGATCATGGAATCGGGCTTTCCTCTGTCCGAAAAATCATTGAAAGCCATGGCGGTGATCTCGATCTTGTTCCCGGTGAGGAATCCTTTCTTGTTGGAATTACAGTGGGTTTATAAACATTGCTCATACAAAAGGACACCATTACTTACATTTGCATAAGCAATGGTGTCCTCTCTATTTTCCAAGTTCTTCTTCCATAATATTCCTAATCGCTTTAATATCCGTAAAAGTCAATTTTATTCCACGATTATACATAGCCAGTACTTCATTCAGATTTTCAACAAGTACCTTATCCAACTTTTTATGTATCGTTACAGGCTGTTCCTGAATCGTATGAACATGGTCAAAATATTTTTCAATAACAGAAAATGTATTCTGTATCAAAAAAGCATTTTCTTTCCCTGCAAATAATCCAATCACTATCGTATTGCATTTACCATATCGTTTCTTTTTCTTTTCAACGATTTCCTTGTATTTCTCAGCTTGTGAGCTAATTGGTATCATCCAATACAATTTTGAATTTTTCTATCCTGAATTGCATAGTAATGAGGACGATAGTTCCCCTGTTCCTTATTACTCATCAAATATTTATCCTGAACCAAGTCAAAAAATTCATCCTTGATATGATACGAATATCCCTGTTGTATCTCCATAAATAACCTTTCCTATGTGATAAAATTCCCCATCAGAATTCACTGATGGGGAACATTTACAAACTATACTATTTTTATCCCACCTGTATAGCAAGTGGCTTCATTTACGAACTGAATTATTTATACCCCGCACCATCAGCAAGCGGCAAACATTTACTTCTATCTTTAGTATATACAGTTTCTCTGAATTTAGCAACCTGTTTTTTAAGTTTAGAAATATTTTTTACTATATCATGGCTCATCATTTGTCGTAACTCTGTCGTAAAATACAAATTTAAGCCTCTTAAATTGCTTGAAAACGCCCTGTTTTCGGCATTTTATTTCTCCAAACTCTTCATCGTCGGGAATTTTTTTAATTTTTCTTCATTACCCTTCGTGATGCTTCGCTGTGCTATTTCTATTAAATTGTCTTCTCTTCATCACCATTCATGATGAATCATTGTCAAATCATA
>ERZ838827.1895-NODE-1895-length-14029-cov-8.030342_pt1 | contig 14029 bp, 8 predicted proteins | sample MGYA00519881_ERZ838827 | MGnify/ENA primary metagenome ERZ838827 (study PRJEB31850, sample SAMEA3708842) | human gut metagenome | biome: human gut; feature: human-associated habitat; material: faeces | place: China | collected 2014 ...
CACCCTCCTTTTCGCATAATTTTAACACAATATTATATATTAGTCAAACTATTTTGTTGCTATTTTATGCATTCTCTGTCAGATAAATTTATTTGGCAAATCGATAAAAATGTACAATAAAAATTACCTCCTATGATAATAAAGGAATTACCATAGGAGGCTGTCATCTGATGATGTACGATATTCGCTTTCAAAAAACAGCTAAATGTAAAAAACACTTGTGGAGAATACATCTAAGATTAGGAGGCTCGACTGAGCCTCCTAAATTATTGCTTATATACTTTTATAACTCCATTTAACATGATAATGAAATCAGCCAAACACTTTTTCAAGATTTTTGCCGTCTTGAGTTATTCTGTAAAGGTTAAAATACGCATTATCTGTGAAATATAGGTATTTTGAATCTACGATATAAAGACCGTTCAACTCGATATCATCATTAAATATTTTAGTAGTTTTGTCAGTTGAAGTATCAATTGAATATATTCCCTTGTCTTTACCGTTTTCAACTGATAAAAACACCTTATCTTTGTAGCTGTTGATAACCATACCTGCATTTGATTTAAACAATGTATTTATAGTACCGCTTTTCAAATCAGCACAATAAACCGTTTCATACCCGTTATCAGAACGATTAACTATTGTACCATACACCTTGTCGTTCACAGCAGATAAACAAGTAATTTCAACAAAGTCACTACTTGGTGCATAAGGAATTTTATAAACTAACTTTCCGTTATTTTGATTATATTTACAAAGGAACAGGTTTGTAGAAGCGTCTTCTTTGTCACTTGTTCTTTTTCCTGCAACCAAATAGATATATTCATCATAAAATCGAAGATCTGAAATATAGTCAAAATCAAGATTATCCACCGACAATATTAACTTTGTATCATTTTCATCTTGTCGGTAAAGGTTGTAGAAACCGTAAACTACCATAGTATCGCCTATAACATTGCCTTTATATAATTCAGAATAGCTGAAATAGAGTTCATCACCTACAACAAACAATTCTTCAAGCGAAGCGTTATCATTATTAAGATCAGGCAATTTCAAATATTCCTTATAATGTTTTTGATTCAAATCATAATACTGAACAATGTCATTGTGTATATAAGGTGAAAAAATATTCTCATTGGAAACACGGTTTAAATCAAGGCATTCACTTGTAATTGCAGGACCTTTCCAATAAATTCGCTTGGTATAGTCCGAAGTGATTTCATATGTTCCGTATTTAAAAAAGTCGTTTGCCGCATTGTAATATAGTTTGTCACCAACTCTTGCCAAATTACACATTACATTTGAGCAAGTATTCATATAACTATTGTTATCCGGCTCATTTTCAATCTTAACATTATGTTGCGGAACGCTGGTAAGTGAAAAATATACCACTCCTGCAACTGCAAAGAAACAAAATATCAAAGCAATAGTAATGACTTTTAATGATTTTTTCCTTTTCATTTTAAAAACCTTTCTTAAAACCTTCGTGAACTATGTGAATATGTTACCCATTTTCCAAATTTTTTAAATTTGTTTATGGCAAATTTTGGAACAGTACCCACATGCATCAGTTGTAACTTGAATTGCACATCGTTATTATTTAAACTACCATACTTTAAATAATAAGCACTGGCTTGCAAACAATTATTAAACGATGTATCGTAAAAGTCATTTTTAGTTAATATATGAGAATATGGTCGGTCTTTACCTTTATATTTTTTTGATGGATATCTAAACCTAACATAAATCTTTCTTTTAATGCCAAAGCTATATGAATACTGATTATTACTGATAAATTTTTTAATTTCTTTAATACTATTTTCAAAATGCCCAGAAAATTGTATAGCTTGCGTATAATTTTCGTAATAGTACAACTTACCAAATTTATTAGAATAGTTCCTGTTATAATAATTGATCTGATCTCTTACTTTACCTGTAATTTCCCTTAGGGAAGAAGTTTCTATAAATAACAACTGAACACTTCTATCTCCCCAATAGAAATACCACCAATACCCTGATTTTTCTTGCAATAAAAGTGATGTATGCCCAGCATTCCCTAAAATAAGTGGAACACTATTTGGCGACTGTATCCACCAAGCATCTTTTCCTTCATCATCAGATTTATTTATCGCATTATTCTCACAATAAGCAAACATATTTGTGCTAAGCGGTGTGCCTGATTGAGTGTCAGCATATACATCCGCATTCAAAAATCTGCCCGTGAGTGGGTCATAATAACGGCTTTGGAGATAGTATAAGCCTGTTTCTTCATCATAAACATAGCCACGATAGCGGAACGGGTTCAGTTTTTCGACTGTCAGTGTGCCGTTATATTCGGTGAGCATATTGCCCCACGCATCGTAGGCATACTCTGCGACTGCTTTGCCGTCTTTATCAACGATTTCGGTAATATCGCCCTGCAAGTCTTTGATATAGAAATACATAGTACCGTTGCATGAAACCGACATTACTTCGCCAGAATTATCGTAATAGAAGAACAGCGTATCATTACCCTGCGTAAGAGCAAAAAGGTTATTACTGCTGTCGTAGTAATAGTTAGTCTTAACTCCGTCAACAGACTTCTGTGTTCTAATACCGTTTGAGTCATAGCTCATTTGAATAGCTTTATCGGAAGTGTTTATATTCTTGATAATTCTTCCGTTCTCCCACTCAAAAGTCATATCATCACGGTATGTCAATGGATTGCCGTTCTTATCATATGTAATACTGTCACCGTCAAACTCGGTGAGCTTGTCTTTCCAGTTAGTATCACCGTATGAATAAGTTCTTGTTTCAAGCAATTTTATAGGTGCCCAGTTAGTTCCGAGTGAATACGATTCCATTCTTTGAATGTTGCCGTAGTTATCATAAACTATTCTGATATAGCGACCTGTTCGGGTATCTGCATACCATACAAGCTGATTAAGTTCATCATATGTATATACGGCTACCTTTTTACCGTTTTCATACACATTTTCTACATTGCCTGTGTCGGTGTAATTATAACTGTAGTCAAGCACCTTATCGGAACTCAACTTATAGCTGATTCCGCCAACCATATTGGTAGTAGCATTGCTTTCGCTACCGTGATAATAAGAATACTGCTTTGTAAATACGGTATCGCTCTCGTTCTGTTTTGTTGTTACAGTAGACACTCTGCCGAAATCATCGGTTGAGGTTTCGTTGGTTACGCCGTCATTGCTGACAAATGACTTACCGTCTTTATCTGTGCCTGTTGTAATAGTCTTTGTCTGACCGTTTACAGATGTCTTTTCAACTGTATTGCCGTTTGAATCGGTTATGATGTAGTGAGTAAGACTGCCGTCAGATGATGTGCGGTATTCGCTTTCAAGCGAACCGTCAAATGTGTAATAGTAATATGAGGTTTCGCCGCTTGAATGATCAACTGCTTTTGTAACAAGACCTTGCTTGTTGTAAATCATCTCGGCAATTTTGCCTGTTTCGCCTGTGATTATCGAAATATTGCCATAGTTTTCATAAGCATATTCAAGATAATCACCGTTTGCATAAGCAGTCTTTGTAAGATTACCGTTACTGTCATATGTATGACTTGCAACAGTTACATTGCCGATTTTAGTTGACACAAGATTGTAGAAAACATCGTAGTTAAAGGAGTAGTCAAAACCATTGTGTGTAATTTTTGATACAGAGCCTAAACCGCTGTATGTATATGAGTTTTCTGAATCACCGCTTTTAACAGATGTAAGGTTGCCTGATGAATCATATGTGTAGCTTGTCACATTTTCATCTGCATCAGTAACCGAAGTTACATTGCCGTTGACATCATAAGCATACTTTGTCGTACTTCCCTGCTCATTTGTTTCGGAAGTTACATAATTGCCTGTGCTGTCATATTCAGAACTTGTCTGCATAAACGGTTTTGTTTTGTCAACAGATTCGGACAATACTTCATAATCAACATAATTGTCAGCCTCTGTATCATCGTCTGATTCGTTACCGGCACTGACTGATGAATCATCTTGTGAATTTTCTGATTGTTTAGACACATACCCCGTTGCTAAAATATTCAGTACAGCGTTGGTAACCGTCATTTCATTTTCATTATAACCATATACAAATGCATATGCAACATAATCTATGGTTTCGTCACTATTTTCGGGACTTATTGACAAACTTACCTGCTGATTTTTGGAAGTATTGACATTAAATTCCTGATAGTGCATTTCGGGAGTGCTGTTGTTTTTGTAGTAAATATTGAGTGCAATGCCGAAAGTTCTGTTTTCGTTTGAAAGCGGAACAGACTCTGCTTTTGCAGTACCGTTGATTTTGAATGATACTCCTGCCTTATCTACCTTTACATTCTGATAGATATACTTGTTGCCGAGTGAAGGACTTGATGATGTGCTGTCATCTGTATCATCGCCGTCCTCATCGGTTGAAGTATCAGAAGATTCAACTTCATAGGTTTTCTTTACTTCTCTGACTACAAATCCCTGTTCGGACTTGACTACATTGCCGTAAGCATCATAAGAAGTAATACTGTCCATAGGAGCAGTTTCAGTAACTGTTTTTGTGTAAGTAGAGGGTTCGGTGTTGCTTTCTATGGTAGTTTCTTCTGTTACTGATTCTATATTTGAATCATCAAATGCACCTGCTGTACCGCCTATTGTTACAGTACCGTTGTTGGCAGTAATGCTCTTGTTTTCTTCTGTGAGCCAGTTGTCATTTGAGCTGAAATCGCTGTTTTGAAGAGCATTGAAGTTGTTCGCACAATTACCCTCTTCAAACTGGATACAGTCAAACCATGCTGTACCCGATGCATATCTTATCAATCCATAAACACGGATCGACGCTGTTGTACTCGGCACATTTGCTGTTACGCTGATTCTCTGCCAATCAAGTGTGCCTGTAAGTCCGATACTGTTGATTTCTTTTACAGTCTTGCCTGATGAATCAAGGCACTTAACTTTAAGGATTGCTCCGACTGAACCGGCACTATAAATTTGCTTTACATTCTTTGTCTTTACATATGCAGAGAAAGTTACATCCTTGCCGTTGAAAGTCGTTTCTTTGAACTGATGAGCAAAGCCTGTAAAGAATGCGGAGTTATTTTCACTTGTCGGATTTTCAACCTTGAGTGATGTTGTTCCGAGGTACTGATAGTAACCGTCCTCTTCTGTTGCGGCAGAACTGTCAACCGTTACCTTACCGCCTGTGCTTGTTGTACTGCCCTTTGCACCGTTCGATACAAAGTAATATTTTCCGCCGCCTACTTCTGTCTGTTCAGTTGACTCTGTAATGTAGTTTTTAGTGTATGCGTTTGCACTGTTCTTAATTACAAGTCCTGTATTTTCAGACGATGTTGCATAACCGTTTGAATTGAGGACAGAAACGGTTGAACCGCTGTTATCAAAAATATGGGTTTCGCTGTGTCCCTGCTTATCTGTAAACACGGTCGTATTGTCGGTGTTGTAGCTTATGTTAAGGTGATTACCCTCTGTGCCGTCCGTACCGTATTCGGTAATATTAGTTACCTTACCGTTTGTGTAGGTAAATTTATGTGTCGGCAGGGATTTCATATAGTTGTCCGATACACCCGAAACAGAAATGAGGTTATAATTATCGTCATATTCAAATCGTGAAGTGTGACCGTCATTGAATGAAATTGAAGTAACCTTATCCTTGGCGGTTGTATAAGCAATATCAATCTCAGTACCATCAGGCTTTGTAATTCTTTTTACAACCTTTTTGCCGTCAGTACTGCTCTTGTATTTTAGCTGAACTTCTCTACCTGAACCGTCTGTGATTTTGGTTAAGTCACCGTCGGTGTAGGTATATGTAATAGTGTTCTTATGTTCGTCTTTTTCGGAGAGGAGTTTGCCGCCGTCTGCGGTTGATTCGTAAGTCTGAGTTGTTGAACCGTTATCAATGAAGATATTATTTTCGTCTTTGGTAAGCGTAATGCCTAAGCCGTCCTCATCTTCCCATTTTGCGGTTTCACCCTCAGCAAGTTTAAGATAATGGTCTGTACCGTCTGCATCGGTATAGATATAGTTGTAGCCTGCTTTGGTAAGGTTTTTATCAGTCACTTCTCTTACATACTGATTAAATGAGAACTGCCAGCCATAACCGCTTGCAGGACCGTTTCCAAATGCTGTGTCTTTGTTAATGCTGTTGTATGTTGCAGTAATGCTCAATGGCATTCTTGAGCCTGTTCCCTCATACAAAGTTTGGTTAATCACAAGGTTGCCGAGGTAATCCGATACAGCCGCCTGTGCGTTAGTGCCGACATTGATTGTGTGGTATGAGAGATTGCTCTCTGTGCCTGTAAAGTCTTTGTAAATGAGAGTTAAGGCAGGTGTTACAGATGAAGGAGAACCTTCATAAATATTAATCTGTTTTGAACCTATCGAATCAAACGCTTCAAGCACAAATCCGTTTGCCGATATATCAGAATTTGAGTACCACTCTTTATACTGTTTAGTAAGGTCAAATGTGATATATCTGTTATCCTCATATGTTAATGAGTCATAGTCAAGAACCTTTGAATCATAAGTACAGTTTGTTGAATTATATGTATTCAGCTTATGTGCATTGATAATTATAGGCGAATCATCTTTACTGTTAAACAAAGCATCATTGTTTGATACCTCAAACTTATACTTCGCACTGATGATTTCTTCACCGTTACCAAGAGCATACAGCTTAATTGCTCTTCCAATCATCATATTGTCTTTTGAAAGATAGTATGGACCGTGATTGATTATTCTTCCGCTTGAGCTTGCCTCGCCATAGTAAAGCTGTGAACCCGTTTTGGTTGTGATTTCAGGATCAATCGTAACAGGAAATGCTCTGCCGATTATATGAATGAAAGCATAGTCGGCGGTCAGCTTAACTTGGAGATTTGAGCCTTTCTGCTTTACAATCTCAATTTTCATCTGTGTGCTTGAACTGCCGTTTGCATCATACATATACGGTGCTGAAATTGTGTATATTTCTTTTCCGCTCTTATTTGAAAGCGTGATTGTTTTATCATCCTTCTGCTTTGCTGTAAGGTTCGGAATTTTATAATTCAATGTAAATTCGTTCTGAGCTTTTGAACTCTTTAAAATTATGTTTTCTTTAATGCCTGTTGTAGTAACAAAATACTGCAAGTCAACATCATTGAAAACATCCTTGTACATTGTTTCGGTTGTTATATTTTTAAGCGTAGTAAATTTATCATTACCGCTTGTTTTCTCGTTATTTTTCTTGACATCAGCCTTGCTTTTGCCTGCATTGTCATAACCCCAGTTAATTTTATAGCCGTCTGACTGCAGTGAAATCATATTCTTAGACTTTGCTTTGTTTGAAAGATTGACCGAAATATCACTGCTTTTGTTTGTATATGAAGAATCACCTGCTTCATCGGGAGATGCAGTCTTATCTTCCGATAAAGTATTGTTATACTCAACCCATTTGCCCTTGCTGTCTTTGTAGTGGACAGGTTCGTTGTACTGGGCAATCATCTTTGTTCCGTCTTCAAGCAAAAATTCTTTTAAATTTTCTGTTCTTTCGTTCGTAAGTTCTTTGACAATTTTGCTCTCTTCGGGATTTTCTCCGACAACATTGTCGAATGATGAATATTGAGTTTCCGCCTTTGGCAGTGTCGCCGCTACAACATCAACAGGCAACGATAACCCAACCGTTGCACATAATGTTATTGAAACTGCCGATAGCATTTTCTTTATTTTTCCGTTCATACTCTAACCTCCTGCTTTTTGATTTTGTTAATAAATTTAATGAAAAATTTCCCTGTGGTTGCTTTTTGTGCCTTAAACTATCCTCCTTTCATTTATAAATCATTTGGTAATTGTTCACTGTTTTTAACTGCTATCTTCCTACATTTTGTATGCTATTGTTATTATATATCACATTGTTCAAAGTTGTAAATATACTTTTATAAGTTGTTTTATTTTTGTAAATTCTGACAATAAGAAATGCTTGTATTTGTATATATTACCTGTTCCAACTCCTATGCCGCCTAATTTTAGCCATAAAAAAAGAGCCCGTTGGCTCAGACATTATAAATATTAAATAAGTAACTGTTATTGACCATTTTTAAATCTGCAATAATTCCTTGCTTTTTAAGATTTACAAGAAGGTATCGTTTTATTCACTCCATTATGTTTTAAATTTTGCTTGTATTCTAAAGAGGCCCTTTCGAGCCTCCTTACCGCAAATGTTCTGCCCCATTCTGACTGATATTTTGTCGGAATATATCTTAAGATAGTTTTTCAACAAATTATATTACTTTTTTGACTTTTGATTTGTTTTTGCAACTTCATCCAAACCTATAAAGTACATACCTTTTCTTTTTTGTTTTTTTAAGACTGATACTATCTCTGTAAACAGAATAATCTATTTGTTTTTATATGTCAATACATAGGTGAGTTTAACATACATCACGCTATACATATTATATATAGAGGTGATTATGATTTACAAATATTTTGCCGAAGGACACAACTACTTCTTTTTGTGTTTATGAATTGCATATGCAACTGCACCTGTTGCGGCGGCACCGGCTACTGCTCCGGCACCGGCAGAAATAACTGAATTATCTGAATTGGCGACACTTTGAACAGCTTCGGTAGTTGCCTGAACAGCTGTGCTATTTTCAATTGTTGTGTCAGATACAGTTGTAGGAGCGGTTGTAGGTAACGGCTTAGCAGTCGGCGGAACAGTCACTTTATGTGTAGTAGGTGGTATTGTCGGTTTGTGTGTAGTCGGAGGATCGGTTACTACATTACTGTGTGATGCATGAGAGCTATGTTCGGTTGCTATGTTAGAATGTGAAGCGTGAGAATTATGCTCAGTAGCAACATTTGAATGTGAACTGTGACTGCTGTGCGAATCATGTGACGAATGGCTTTTAGCAGATGTATGTGACACATGAGAACGATGATAAGAAGTTGATGAATGCGAAGAATGTGAACTGTGAGAAGAATGTGCGGCCTGAGCATTTATTCCTGCAATTATGCTTAACAAAATAACCATTGAACCGACTGCGAGTATCTTGTTTCTTGTTATATTACCTTCTTCATCATTGATAAAATTGATTATCTCTTTCTTAACCTTTGGAAACATATCATTTTCCATAAATTTACACCTACCATTTCTCTATTATTGATTTTTCTTTTTTATTTTGGAGCGCGGAGAAAATTCTATCAAGAATCCCTCTATATATTTTACATCTGTAAGAATTCGGTTCTCGGTTAAATATATTTTTATTTAATGCCAAATTTGTTACAGGACAAGTTCCGCAATAGGGGCTGTAAACGCAATCGTGACAAGTCGGAAGTGATTCGAGTACACTTGAAACACAAGCAGCTTTGCAGTTATTGCAATTTATAAGTTCATCATATGTATTGTCATATACATTACCGAGTTTAAAGGAATCGTCTCCCATTTCAGCAAGCATTCTTCCCTCATCACAGGTATATATATTACCGTCATAATAATAAGCAATCTGACCGATACCTGCTCCGCACGGAGAACGCAGCTCCATATAATTCACGGGATAACCGTGCAGGATCTTAGACAAAAAAATTGTTGCATGACCTTCACTGATTTCTGTACCATTCATGTTGAGTTGCAAAATATAATTAAAAGCTTTGTTGTAAAATTCTATAAATTCTTCGGCAGAATATCCGACAAAATTCCAGTCTTTATTTGCACATCCCAAAGGAGTAAGCGGTCGTATGAAAACGCTTTTTAAACCAATTGAGATATACTCGTCAATTATTTCTTTATAAAACGGCAGACTGTTGGAGGTCGTAGTTTGAATTGCACCAAACTTTATATCATTAAGTTTTAATTGTCCAATAGATTGTTTTACATCAGAATATGAACCTTTGCCATTGCGATAACATCTGTTCATATTATGCACCGGTTCATTACCGTCAATTGAAGTTGATATGCCTACATTGTATTTCTTAATAAAATCTATAATTTCCTGAGTTATAAGAGTAAGATTTGTCACAATGTTGTATGTGATATTTTTTGATTTCTTCTTTAACTCTGTATATTCCACGATATGTTTAATAACAGAAAAATTAGCAAGAGGTTCACCGCCTTGAAATTCAAATGAAAGATTATCATTCGGTGAAGTTAATGCTATATCCACGGCTCTTTCTGCAATCTCTTCTGTCATAAACCCGTTAGCTATTTCGTTGCCATTTTGAGCCTGACAATATACACACTTTAAATTACAACTGTTAGTAACAACAAAGATGTGCAATCCGGTTGACGAGAAAAGATAATTTTTACTGTCACGAAAATAAGGTTTTACTTTTTCGGAAAATCCTCTCGGAGAGCCATCGTAGTAAAACATATTATCCTCTGCTGATTTTCCAAAGTCTGAATTCATATCGACTTGGTTATTTATCAGAGAGAAGAGTTCTTTTTTATCTGCAAACAAATATCGTCCTATATCATTTGTAATAAGATATTCATTATTTAATTTTTTAAAATTAAAATAGTTAATCATATTTTTATTTTCCTAACGGTATAATATCGTCTTTTGAAAGTCTTACAGTACCTGCGAACATTCCTCCGCATGCGTCTTTTTGACAGCATTTTTCGCATAGTTCTGTATATCTTATTTTATAATCACTAATGCTTTTTTCGCAAAGACTTCTGTACATTTTATCTACAGCACAGAGAGGAAAATTATATAATCCTACATCAATGCCTGCACCAATCAGTAAATCAATTGCTTTCTTTGATGCTTTGAAAGCATCGGGATAGCTTATCCATACTCTGTTTTTATTTTTTGCCGCATTGCCTGTCATTTCAAGCCCGATAAATTTTACGCACTCAATGCCTAAGAAATTATCAGTAATGAGTTTAGCTATATCGGTTATGAAGTCTGCGTTTAATCTGCTTACAACTATACGAAGTTCAATTTTTGCCCCGATTGACAGCAAATTCAACAAACCATTAAATGTTTGAATAAAGCTACCTTTAGCCTGAGTAATACTGTCGTGAGTTTTACTGTTGTACCCATGAATAGGTATGCCTAATTTAAGAGCATGAGGACAGGCTTGTTTAAATAAATTTAGGTATTCTTTATTGCTGAAAATTCTGCCGTTTGTGAGTAATAAATAGGAAGTATTCGGCAAATTTTCTCTAAGAAAAGAAAGCAAATCAAAAATACTTTTACCTATCAAAAACGGTTCTCCGCCTGTAATTGTTATGTGGCACACATCGTCCGGAAAATATTTCGCTATTCTTATCAGTTCATCGCCGTAATAATTCTCACCGCTTTTTCGTATGGATTCAGCAGTCGGACACATAACGCAATTTGAATTACATCTGTTTGTAACAAGTATCGCATTATCAAGTGAAGCATTATTAAAATATTTATAGGCATTGCCTCGGCTGTCAACTTGAAAAACATCATAATCGGTACATAAACTAAATCTTTGCGTTTCTTCTTCCGACAAATTGAGAGTAATGTTTTCAGGGTATATAATAATACTTCTATTGCTCAAAAGTCCCGTATTTAAGTCTTTTTTCAATAAATAATTTTTTACGCTCTCTCTCTTAGCAAGTGAAAATATTCTTGGATTTCCGTCATAGTCTTTAATTTTTATAATCAATTTAACATTACTCCCACAGTGATATACGTTACCATTCCAAGTGAAATAAATATAGCAAACGGAATTTTTCGTACTATTTTAACCGTTTTTTTTCCATATTTTGACTTTTCCCATCGGTGGATACTTTCACATTCACTTTCAGATATTCTATCAGTTATGTTTTCATGCGATATATTGGGCAGACCTTTCACTCTTGAATTCATAAACAGTAGTGAAGTTTCAGTAGAAATAATCATACCCGCCTTAACATCAGATGTATTTATATATTCGTAGTTGTACTCACTGATAAAAAGTTTCATAAGCATAACTATAAATACAAGTCCAAAATTAACAAAATACATAGTTCCAAACGATTGTCTAAGGCAAATAAATATAATTGCCAACACTAATGCTATCGGCAAAAGTATTCTTTTATTAAGATGCTTTAATGAATTCAGCAAAATAATAAAAGATATATTTATTGCTAACAGTACAAATACATAACGCATAAAGAATTCAGCAAAAAAGTATAAAAGTATGTTGTCAATTGCTATTATGCAACAAACGGATGTTATATAATTTAATGCAAACGACTTCATACCGGATTTAATTTTCGCTTTATCAGGGATTTTCTTCTGCTTAATACCGCAATATATAGAGTCAAAAATAAGGAATATGTAACTGAATACAAATGCAAGTGCAATTGCAAAAATTATAGAAAAATTCAAAAAATTAAATTTAGAGTATAATTCTACCGGTGTTAAAAGTGAAAGTACAATCAGAAGTTTACAATCGCCTGCTGCCCAAATATGTGCAATGTATAAGATAACAGATATTATCAGAGAGGTTAAAATACTAATTACAGAATCAAGTAAAGTATCAACTCCGAAAAGCAGAAACTGCAAAATGAGCAATACCATTCCGAGCAATGAAAACGGCAACAGATAAAGATTCTTTACATATCCGAATTTTATATCTGTATACGACGAGCCTATACATAAAATAATAACGAAAACAACTTTTAATATACTTAAATTGTTCATTTATATCACATTCATCAGATCAATAATATAGTTAGAAAATTCACAGGCGGTTAAATTTATGTCTGGTTTTGAGGTTAACACTCTGCAAATTATTTTGTTATCGCATTTTTCCGGAATAATTTCTGCAATATCAGAAAAATCTTCAATGGCTTTTTTTATGCACTTTTGATCATATAAATTCAAGTCAAATTCAATTGTTTTCATTATCTTCAAACCAATCTGTAAGGATTTCATCAGCGTTAAAATCGGTTGTTTGTGGCTTTACTTCTTCATCATCGATTATTGTAGATGCCATAGCTCGTGCAACCATAATTTTTCGGATATCAGCGGTTTCCAAATACACCTTATGTCGCATTGTTTGAAAGATCATTTCGTTGTCAAATTCTTTTTCTGATACGGTATTTCCCTCTTTTATGACAAAATCAACGATATATTCATTTTCAGTTTGACCAAGATGTATATATGCCTTGTCTGTAAAGTTAAATGCAGCTTTTAACAAAGCATCTTTACTATATAAATTTCGGTTATATTTTAACAACATAAAATACCTTCTTTACTTATCTTCTACATTATTCTATCATATTTTTAAGATTTGCTCAATTAAAAATTGTTCTAATTTATCACATGTTATTTTATACATTTTGCTAAAAAGTCTTCTAAACCTTGAAATAATTTAAGTTTAGATGGCTCTTAGCGTTATCAAATTCGCCGAAGAATAATGTAAAGATACAGAAAGACACATAACATCCCGTCAGGTATGTTGAAAGCTCAGAGAACATCATACAGAAATTATGGCTCATCATACATCAAAATCCGATGCCAGCAAATTGACGATCTTTCCCAAACCATTGATTTCCTGAATCTCGTTGAGAAACAGATAGGTCTTTCCATCAAGCGATATGTGTTCTTTCAGTTCCGCATCTATATATAGGTTTATAAATCATTATGACTGCATCCATATATAGATAATATACCGCAAAACATTTCAGTAATTTACTATATCGCGATTGCTTATTAAAAAAATGGTTCAAGCAATCCAAAAACTCTCACACTGTCCATTTCATCGTCCTCATCAACCATTATCGAAACACGGAAAAAAATTAGTTCACAGGAATTTTAGGCATAAAAAAAGAGCCCAATGGCTCAAAAGGTAAAAAATAAGCATCAGTAATTATTATTGATTATTTTAAAACAGGACATTATAATGGGATTATTTTTATTTATAAGAAGGTATCGTTTTATTCACTCCATGCTGTGGAGGGAAGTCGATTACTTGCTCTTTTAATGAAACTTTCTTTGAAATTTTGTCGATAAACGGAATTTTCACATGCAAGCCTGTTGACCATGTTACATGATATGTTCCGAGTCTTTCAATTACAT
>ERZ838827.1896-NODE-1896-length-14029-cov-2.869615_pt1 | contig 14029 bp, 10 predicted proteins | sample MGYA00519881_ERZ838827 | MGnify/ENA primary metagenome ERZ838827 (study PRJEB31850, sample SAMEA3708842) | human gut metagenome | biome: human gut; feature: human-associated habitat; material: faeces | place: China | collected 2014 ...
CACGCCAAGTCTGGTAAAACCGATTCTTTCATATAAATGTAATGCATGGGTGTTACCATGAACAATCAGTTTTCTGTTTCTTTACACACATCCACCCACCCGTTTGCCTCTGATACCTGTTCCAGTTCCGGGATTGTGAGCTTTACTGCACTGTGATCATTGCCGAAGACATTTTTTCATTTCCTCCTGAGTTATATCTTATCTGTGTCCCAGCTCCCAGAATGCCACTGCACTTGCCGCAGCTACATTCAATGAATCTACTCCGTGGGACATTGGTATCTTTACTGTATAATCGCAGTCTGCGATGGTCTGTGATGCAAGGCCGTCACCTTCTGTTCCGAGAATGACTGCCAGTTTTTCTTCTGACCGGAGTGCTTTGTCATCAATTCCTACAGAATCGTCACGCAGAGCCATTGCCGCTGTTTTGAATCCCAGATTTTGCAGAGTCTGCATTCCATCCTGTGGCCATACAGTTTTTTTATCAAAATATGTCCAAGGAATCTGGAATACGGTTCCCATACTTACTCTGGCTGCACGGCGATAAAGCGGATCACTGCAGCCGCCAGTCAGAAGTACTGCATCCATATGGAGAGCTGCTGCTGAGCGAAAAATAGCTCCGATATTTGTAGGATTTACAACATTTTCAAGAACTGCTATGCGGCTGGCATTTCTGCAGATTTCCTCTACAGATGGAAGTGGATTTCTGCGCATTGAGCAGAGCATTCCGCGAGTAAGAGCAAATCCGGTCAGCTTGACCAACAGTTCATATTCCGCAGTATAGACCGGCACATCCGGATATTGTTTCAGGATTTCCTGTGCCTCTCCTTCCAGATCTTTATGCTCCACCAGAAAAGAGATTGGCTGGTATCCTGCTTTCAGGGCTCGCTCAATTACTTTCGGACTCTCCGCAATGAAAATTCCCGGTTCCGGTTCATAGTATCGTAAAAGCTGCACTTCAGATGTTCTGGCATATACATCCAGTTCCGGCGCAGCGAAATCTTTTATTTCGTTAAACATAAAAATAAAACCTCCAAACTGAGTAATCTTATCTTACATCAGTTTGGAGGTTTATACAAGAATTCCTTTTCAACAGTGTTATTCGATTCTTTTTCTTCTGTCTTTATATGCCAGAAACAGAATCGTCAGAAACGTAACTGTCTCCGCTGTAAGAAGAGAGATCCAGATTCCATCTAATCCAAATAATTTCGCAAGTATAACTGCGCAGATAACAATAGCAACAATTCCTCTCAGGAATGATCCGACAATCGCGATTTTCGGTTCATCTACTGCTGAGAAATATGCCACCAGTACAATATTGATTCCTGCCACTATAAATCCAAGGAAATACAGACGCAGTCCTGTATGTGCATAATTCAATAACTGAACATTGTTTTCACTGTTGAAAATGCCAATCAGCGAGTCAGTTGCTGTCCAGATAATCAATTGGATCATTACTTCTACTGCAAGGCATACGAGCAGGCTCCATTTCAGAAGTTTTTTTACCTGAGTGAGCTGAACTTTTCCGTAGCTTTCACTGATCAGGGGCTGTGCTCCCTGGGCCAGACCGTTGAAAATTGCAAATGCCACGATAGAAAGGTTTGCCACAACTCCATAGGCTGCTACACCCACATTTCCCGCGATTCCCAGGATTAGAAAGTTAAATACAATGGCGATCACACCGGAAGACAGTTCACCGACGAATGCGGAAACTCCCAGCTGACAGCAGGAAATCAGGTGTCTGAATGACGGTTTTTTCCAATGGAATCCCACATGGTTTCTGCTGCTTCTGTAGTGTATGGTACAGACGCTCATTGTTACGATCGGACAGATTGCAGTAGCCAGTCCTGCTCCGGAAAATCCCAGACCGACCGGGAACATGAATATATAATCAAATATAATGTTAAAGATACTTCCACTGATGGAACCGATCATTGCAATAGAAGGCGCTCCATCATTTCTGGCAAATGCAGTAAATGTATAATTTGACATGAAGAATGGTGTTGCGATCAGAATAATTCTCATATAGTTTCGTCCAAGTCCAGTCAGTCCGGCATCTGCACCCAGCAAAGCCAATGCTTTGTCCGGAATAAAAATTCCGATCAGCATAAATGGAACTGCAGCCAATATGCTCCAGGTTACTGACTGTACGAAATAATGTTCTGTATTTTTTCCTTTTGCCCTGCTTATGGCATACCTGGTAGCGGAACCAATCCCGATCATAGCCCCAATCGCATAGATCAGTCCATAAACCGGCAGGATCAGATTGAGAACTGCCAGTCCGTCAGCACCGGAATATACAGATATAAAGAAAGTATCTGCCAGAACATAAACGGAAATCCCGATCATTCCGGCAACACTCTGGGTTACATATCTGGTGAATCTTTTCAGCATAATACTTCGCTCCTTCGTTATATTGTCAGCATTGTCTTCCTTTCATCTGCAGACTTATCTCACCATTATACCCATATAAAACAAAAATGCAACCACAAAAACTCCAGACATAAAAATCTCCTTAAGCAGATTTTTTAATGCTGCTCAAGGAGACTCTGTTGATATTCGCAATTCACTTCACGACACTCTTTATTTTACCCGGTTTTTTTTCAGGTCTTCTACAATTTCATTGTAACGTTTTTTATTCAGGCGATAGAAAAACAGTACAATTGCTGTCACTATCCATAAAACTCCCGGAATTGTAGTAAAGGAATGTCTCATAATACTGAGAACAGCCGGATTCTGTACCTGATTTGCCACATATCCATATTTTCCAAGAAGTGCTGCAAGTAGAGCAGTTCCTATTGCCATGCCAATTTTATTTCCCAGTGACACAAATGCATATTGAAAACCATCATTCCTTAAGCCCGTTTTCCACTCTCCGTATTCTACGCAGTCGGGAATGATCGCATAGATTGCAGTGTTAAATCCAGAGAAAAAGAACTGTGTAATTCCTGCAAGTGTATAGAACGCTGCCGGTGTTTCTTTTACATTAAAGAAGAACATACAGAGCATGGAAATTCCAGTAAAAAGGGCAAAAATGGATGCAGTTCTTCCTTTATTGTTCAGTTTGCGGAATACAGGCTGGAAACATGCAGCACCGATAATGGATGGAATGATGATGCACATGGAATATGTAGTATAGTAGGATGCATTTCCCTCTACATAAGTGAAATAGTATAAAACATCTGCATTTCTTCCATAAAGTGTAAATCCGAATAACACCTGTCCGATTAATGCCAGAATATATGGGCGGTTCTGCATCACTGCTCTTAACTGCACTTTTATGGATATTTTTTCTTTTTCCGGCATAATCACCTGCTCTTTTGTTTTTGCAAAACAGAAGAAATGACAGGCTGCAAAAATACATCCGTATATGATTGCTACCAGTAGGTATCCGGTTTTAGCACTTTGACTGCCAAGTTTTCCAATCAGTGGAACTGTAATGATATTGATAATTCCAATTGCAACCATTGCAGATACTGAACGTGATGTATTAATCTTTGCACGTTCATCGATATCCTGTGTCATTGCTCCACAAAGGGTGCCATACGGGATATTTACACAAGTATATCCAAGTACCAGCAGACAGTATGTAATTACCATATAGATAACCTTTGATCTGTCCGACCAGTCCGGATGTGCCCAGAATGTCATAATCAGAAGCACGGCCGTGATCGGAGCTGCAATGAGAAGCCATGGACGATAACGTCCCCATTTTGTTTTGGTTTTATCTGTCAGTCCACCCACGATCGGATCATTGATCGCATCCCAAAATCTCGAAAACAGCATCAGGGCAGAGACTGCTGCCATACTGATTCCGAATACGTCTGTGTAAAAAATCATGAGAAAATTACTGACGAACATCCAGCTGAAATTACATCCTACATCGCCAAATCCATATGCGATTTTACTGATCAACGGAACTTTTACATTTTCGTTTTTACTCTCCATAATTCCTCCTGCCTGCTGCCATCCTCCGTCTTTCCGTTTACTCATGTCTTCTCTACAGCAGTCTTTTTTATTATATCTTTGTCTTACATAATGCTTATGATCAGCAGGGTATTTTATTTTTCCTGCACATTGATAATCACTTTCATTGTAGTCTCACGGTTATCGTCAATGTACTGGTATGCTTTCAGATAATCTTTAAATGCAAATGTCTTAGAGATCAGCGGTCTTAAATGCACTTTTCCTTCATTCACCAGTCTGATTCCATCTACATAATCATCATGTCTGTACATCATTGTGCTCTTGATATCAAGCTCATGATCATTTGCAACTGCCAGATCGATCTCAGCCATTCCTGCAAAAACTGCAACCAGCACAATCACGCTTCCTTTTCTTGCATATTTGATCGCCTGTCCCATTGTAATATTATTTCCTGCACAATCATAGATAACATCTGCCTTATCCGGTCCAAAGGCTTCTACCATTGCTTCCCCGAAATTTTTATTCCTTGTGTTGACACATACGTCAATTCCACACTCTTTTGCTTTTTCCAGACGAAGATCACTGACATCTGTGATCATAACTTTAGCTGCTCCCATCCCTTTTGCAGACTGCGCTACCAGATTTCCGATCGGACCGGCTCCTATCACCACAATATTCATTCCTGTTACATCGCCCATCTGTTTAACACCATGAACAGCTACTGCCAGAGGCTCGATCATTGCGCCCTCTTCATAAGACATATCTTCCGGTATCGGTGTTACTTTTGATGCATCAACTGCAAAATACTCGGATGCAGTTCCTGTTGTCTGGAATCCCATTACTTTCAGCTCTTCGCAGAGATTGTATTTTCCGTGACGGCATGGATAACAATGTCCACAATATACCTGTGGCTCAATTGTTACTTTCTGTCCCACATGAAATTCTGTTACTGCATCACCTGTTTTTACCACTTCTCCTGATACTTCATGTCCCTGGGTTACCGGATATTTTGTAAAAGGATGTTTTCCGTGATATACATGGATATCAGAACCACAGATACCAATATTCATAATCTTAACCAAAACCTGGTTGTCTTTAATTTCTGGTACGGGAACCTCTCTGAAAATAATTTCTCCTGGATTTGTCATAACCTGCTGTAACATAATATTTTCCTCCTTATTTGTTGAATGTACTTTGAACCTCTAGTTATTTATTAACTTTTATTAAATGTTTTATTAAAGTAATTACATTATTATTCAAATCCCTAAATTTGTCAATAAACATTTAAAAATATTTCTCATTTCTACCAGTTGCACAAAGTAAAGATTTTATTTTTATGCAGATGTTACTATAACACTCCACATAATTATCTACTGAATTCCCACACAACAACAAAATACCCTGATCACAACCTTTCTTTGTTGTAATCAGGGTATTTTTTATATTCAGATATTTGTTTAATATGGTATATCAGCAGATCATCAGTGATTCAAGAATGCCATCGGCTATATCTTTCCGATAAAATCCTGCAGGAAATGCTTTGCTGCACCTACAGCTGAGGCTTCTTTCTTATAAGAACAGTTTTTCAGATATCTCAGATCATGATCAAATCCATTATACTTCATTACTTTTTCCCCAAGAGGTATCATATAATCTGAGAGATATCCACCCATTTCACCTCCAAGAATGATATCCATATCATATGCCATGCGCAGATTTGAAATCAGAATTGCAAGATAATCAAGATACTCTTCCCATTTTTTCTCTGCCTTTTCATCATTGTTTTGAAGCAGCTGCATAAACTGTTCCACAGAATCCTTTGACTCACCAACAAGTGCGCCTGCAGCGCAATAAGCATCTGCACAACCTGATTTTCCACAATAACACTTGCGGCCCTGAGGTACAAGTATCATATGTCCAAATTCTCCGGCCTTCTGATTTTCTCCGGAAAACAAATTTCCCCCTATGCAAAATGCACCGCCAAGAGTCTGATTCAATGAAAGGTAAATTGCATTCTGATAGATGTTCATATCTTCTGCCATCATTGCCGCATTGGCATCATTTGAAAAATAAACCGGGACAGAAAATGCCTGTTCCAGAAAACTGAGACTATAGTTTTCAAGTTTCAGTGCGTGGGATTTTATCACCAGTTTCTGCTCCTGATTAATGATTCCCGGAATAGAGATTCCAACACCCAGAAGCTTTTCTTTCTGTTCTGCATCATTCATATGATCCAGAAATTTCGCCGCATAATCTGCCACCTGACTGCAATATGACATATCAGATACAAATTTCAGACGGATCCGCTCTGATTTCACAATCTCATACTTCAGATTTACCAGCACCATTCCCAGATGATTTGCAGTGATCACAATTCCCATTGCATAACGATAGGATGGATTGATTCCAATACTTTTAGCCTTTCTTCCTCCTGTGGATTCATATTCTCCAGTTTCTATTATGATGCCTTTTTCCAATAAATCTTTTACATTAGACAGAACTGTTGGCATACTCAGATTCAGTTCTTTGGATATTTCCACTTTTGATGTGGATTCTCTATTTATAATATAATTTACGATTTTTGATTTCGTAGCAAATTTCTTTTCCAGTCCGCTCATTCTGTTTTACCTTCTTTTATGAATGTATTTATAAAAGAATGATACCTGTTATTGTCATATTTGTAAATAGCCATTGTCTCTCAAGAGTGTGTTGCAACAGATATGTGATTACGATAACAGATAAATTTACATCGTCCGGATAAAATATTATATTTCATTTTTCATGTTAATGATATAAAATTATTAATGTAAATATCAGGGCATATTCAAAAAATCATTCTTAAACCTTTTCAAATATGCTCAGGAAAGGAACTTTTATACTAATGAAAACCAAGATTCAGGATATGACCTCCGGTTCACCGGGACGGTTGATCATTCTTTTTGCAATTCCCCTGATGCTGGGAAATATCTGTCAGCAGCTTTATACAATGGTGGATACCATGGTTGTTGGCCAGGTTGCAGGTGTGGAGGCTCTTGCCGCACTGGGTGCTGTTGACTTTCTGATGTGGGTTGTCACAGGAATATCCACAGGACTCACTCAGGGATTTTCTATTCAACTCTCCCAGTATTATGGGGCAAAGGATTTCGAAAATCTGCGTAAATCTCTGGCTCACAGTTACCGGCTGACCGCATTCATCGCAGCCGGAGTATTGATTCTCAGCCAGTCATTTGCTTCGCTGGTATTAACAGGGCTGCATACACCTTCCAATATTATCGGAATGTCTCTGTTATATCTGCGCATCATTTTCTGTGGAATCCCCGCCACAGCAGCCTATAATATGTTTGCCTCTGCCCTAAGGGCTATGGGAAACAGTAAAACACCGCTGACCGCAATGATTATCGCATCTGTGCTGAATGTCTCACTGGACATCCTTTTTGTGGCAGGCTTCGGATGGGGTGTGGCAGGAGCAGCAATCGCAACTGTGATCGCACAGAGCTTCTCCGCTGTTTACTGTTTCCTGATTTTACGCAGAATTGATATCGTTCATCTGACCAGAGCAGATTTTATGCCTGCCTCCGGCATGAATGCCCGCCTGATGAAACTTGGTATTCCTGTTGTATTCCAGAATATCATCATCGGTGTGGGCGGTCTGGTAGTCCAGTATGTGATCAATGGCTACGGTTTCCTTTTTGTAGCAGGATTTACAGCTACAAACAAGCTTTATGGTCTGCTGGAAATGGCTGCTATTTCCTATGGATATGCCATCGTTACCTATGTGGGTCAGAATCTGGGAGCCAGAAAGATTGACAGGATCAGAAAAGGCGTCCGCAGCAGTATGCTGCTTTCCCTGCTTACCTCACTGATCATTTCTGCTGCCATGTTTTTATTTGGAAAAAATATTCTCTCACTTTTCATCTCAGGTGAACCGCAGCAGACACAGCAGGTACTTGCAATTGCTTTTAAATACCTTTCTATTATGGCTGCCATGCTCTGGGTTTTGTACTTTCTGTACGTGTACAGATCTGCACTTCAGGGGCTGGGAGATACCTTAATGCCTATGGTAAGTGGTATGGCCGAATTTGTCATGCGTATCAGTGCTGCACTGATTCTTCCCCATTTTATCGGACAGGACGGTATTTTCTTTGCAGAGATTGCAGCATGGAGCGGAGCCACTGTGATCTTATGCATCAGCTATTATGTACGGATGCATAAATATCATTAAAACAAAACAGGCACATAGTCCCGGATATCCGGTATATGTGCCTGTGAAGCGTGTAAAATTATGTAAGATTCTTAATCCATTTATATTTCTTATAATGTTTATAGACCACTGGCAGTTTAATGATCTCGTCCAGATTGAGTACAAAGTAGACAACCATAACCGGCAGTTTCAGGATAAATGCGCAGATGCATCCCAGAGGAACAATGATACACCACAGAGTTACAGAATCACACAGCATTCCAAATTTGGAGTCTCCGCCTGCTGCGAAGATTCCTCCTATTGTCATACAGTTTACTGATTTTCCTGCGATGTAATAGGAAGAGATCAGCAGCATTTTTTGCAGATATCCGCGGGCTGTCGGGGTGAGATCTACCATTTTTGTGATAAATGGTGATAAGTCGATCAGGACAAGGCCTGATACAATTCCTGCAATAATCGCAGTTTTGGTAAGTGTCTCGCCTACCTCTTTTGCTTCCTGCAGACGGTCTGCACCAAGACGGTTTCCCACTATGATACTGCCTGCATTTCCAAGTCCGAGGCAGAAGCATACAACAAGATTTTTGGAAATATTCGCTATTCCATTGGCGGCAACAGCATCCGTTCCCAGATGTCCCATGATCACAGAATACATGGAAAAACCTATTCCCCATGCAAGATTATTGATCAGTAACGGAACTGTTTTCTGCCAGAAACGGCCAAATAACTTTTTCTCACAGCTTCTGAGACTGAATTTCACAGCTCTGATCCTGCACAATACATAACCAACACTCCACAGGAACTGCACAACTGTTGCAAGTACGGTTGCCAGTGCAGCACCTTTAATTCCCATCTTCGGGAAGCCGGACAGGCCAAAAATGAAAACAGCATTCAATGCGATATTGAGAATTACCATAACCCCATTGATCAGGGTACTCATATTTACTGCACCGCAGTTCTTCATGATTGCCAGAAAAGTCTGTGCAATTCCCGAAAACACATAGGAAATGCCGATGACTCTTAAATACTCACTTCCCAGAACGATCAGAGTTTCCTCATTTGTCAGGATTCTCATGAGCTGTTCCGGAAAGAAAAGGGTTCCTGCCAGAAATACTACTGCAATACATCCACAAATCTTTGTCACAAGGCTGAACACCTGGGAAATACCTTTGTAGTCCCCTTTTCCATAATATTGTGCCACAAACATATTCTCGCCTGCCATAAATGCAAACATAAACAGATTAAATACAAAAGTAACCTGTGTGGCCAGTGATACGGCTGACATGGCATCCTGACTTAACTTTCCCAGCATGATCGCATCACATGCTCCGACCAGGGCTGTCATGAACTGCTGAAGTGCGATCGGAAGTGCCAGCCTGACTATTTCTTTTCTTAAACTTCGTTTACGCTCATCCATCATCTTTTTTGCTCCTGTATAAAATATTAGTGATACTCATCAGTCAATTTTCAGAATCATATTCAGGATTCTTCTTGCGCTGAGACGGATCTCTCCTTCGGTAATAAAGCCTTTTTCGTATGCTTCTTTTATGCGTTCCGGATATCCTGCTGCCATCTTGATATCGTTTCCTGCCTTTGTTTCGCGATAGTGTTCTCCGAATGTCCACCAGTCTGTTGTAACCATTCCGTCGAATCCCCATTCATCCCGGAGAATACCTGTCAGGAGTTCTTTGTTCTCTGAGGCGTGGATGCCGTTGATCAGGTTATAGGAGGACATAATTGTATATGGATGAGCCTCTTTTACAATGATCTCAAACTGTTTCAGATAAATCTCACGGAGTGCTCTCTCTGATACTCTGGAATCAGAATCCTTACGGTTTGTCTCCTTATTATTGGCTGCAAAATGCTTCACACTTGCTCCGATATGCTGAGACTGGATGCCTCTTACCATAGCTGCCCCTGTCTTTCCTGCAAGGTACGGATCTTCAGAATAATACTCAAAGTTACGACCACAGAGCGGGCTTCTGTGGATGTTGCAGGCAGGAGTAAGCCAGATACTGATATTATTTTCTTTTACTTCTTCTGCTCCTGCTTTACCAACTTTCTCTACCAGTTCTTCATCCCAGGTGCTGGCAAGAAGTGTGGCACATGGCCAGGCAGTTGTGTTCACTCCGCATTTCGGAAGAATACGAAGTCCGGCTGGTCCGTCTGCAGTCATCACATTCGGGACTCCGTATTCCGGAAGATTTCCCATTCCAAATGTATTGGCACATCCTGTGTTTGGCTGTCCGCCAAGGAGATTGATACAGTCATCCAATGTCAGGATATCCATAAACTCATCCAATGTCATTTTACCATCTGCTACATCAGAGAAGTGAACTCCCTTGGAATCAAGAAAATCAAGAAAGTCTATTCCTTTTTGTCCTCTTGTATCAGGACATGGAAGACCGATGGCATATTTATCCTGTCTCGGAAGTCCTTCTTCTTCCACATATTCACGCTGTGGAAGTTCCTCATAAGAACCGTCCGCAAGCATACGTTCCTGAAGATGATATGGCGCTGCCTTCTGGCTTAACTGCTCAGTTACAGTGTCTTCTTTTACTACATATGTAAAGTCAATCTTCACTGCATCTCTTACATTTGTACCAATATAGATTACATATTCTCCTGCTTCCAGAACATATGCAGACTTGCATACTTTGCCCAGATCATCGTAAGACACCATCTGATTTACAGGAAGTTTCAGGGTAAGAATCTGGCGTTCACCTGGCTGAAGAAGACTGGTCTTTTTAAATGCCCCCAGTACTTTCGCAGGCTTTCCGAGTTTACCCTGTGGTGCTCCGTAATAGAGCTGGATAACTTCTTTTCCCGCTGTTTTTCCAGTATTGGTTACTTCTGTAAGGACTGTGATCACACCGTTTTCTTCGGAAGCACCTGTCACCTTCCAGTCGAAATCTGTGTAGGAAAGTCCAAATCCAAACGGATAATTTACTCTCTCCGCTGCACCCGGAATTGTCTCAAAGTAACGGTATCCTACATAAATATCTTCTGTATAATCTACATAGAATGCAGACTCATGGAAGTTTGCTGTGGATGGATAATCTTCCAGATCTTTTGCATAAGTATCGGATAATTTACCGGATGGATTAACATCACCACAGAGTATATCTGCTGTTGCAAGACCACCTTCCATTCCCCCCTGCCATGCCATCAGTACTGACTGGATCTCATCACAGTCTCTGAACCATTTCGTGTCCACGATACCGCCAACATTCATCACTACGATTACATGTGGGAATGCTTTCTTTACTTTCTCTACCATGGCATTCTCTGCATTTGTCAGGCAGAAATCACCGTTTTCAAAAATCTTCGCTGACAACTCGGAGTTTCTTTTTTCCTCTCCGTCAAGAACGTATCCATCCTGTGCTGCTTCACATTTCCTGTCCCATCCTTCGCCTGAGAAACGACAGATAGTAATTACTGCAGTATCTGTATATTCTCGCGCTTCATTCAGAAGTTCATCCGGAAGCTCCGGCTCAACTGTCATACCTGGTACTGCACCATCTGCGTACTGTTTCTGAATGTCTTCCTCATAATATTTCGCAAGTTTATCGAAAACTTCTACTTTTCCCTCATCCTCTTTAATCTTCATGCCCTCATAAAGATTACGGATATATTCTACAGTTACATCGCCACTTCCTCCGCCGCCTTTTACGTAGTCTACAGTACCCTTACCAAAGAGTGCGACTTTCGTCCCTCTCCGAATCGGAAGTGCATTTTTCTCATTTTTCAGAAGGACCATTCCCTCTCCTGCTGCCATTCTGGAAAGTGCAATGTGTTCTTTACTTCCTGTAACTCTCCGTCCATCTTCTCCCAGCGGAAGCACAGGCTGGAAGAAGCTTCTCTGCCATTTTGCCATTATTTTAATCCTCCTTTAATTCTCCTTAGTCAAGCAGATAAAATCATCCGCTTCGCTACTTGCTTGATTTGGTTAAAGTTCTTCCTTCAAAAATGCAAAAGGTTCTTCATCCTGAAGGAAATGCATAAGCTGATATGCACACATGATTGCTACATTTTCTTCACGCAGAATCCTCTTTACTTCTTCTCTGTCAGCAAGTACAACTTCAATTTCCTCTGTGTCTTCCTGTGCATCTTTACTGATTTCACCTTCCGCATATCCGTAAACAGTTGCGCAGGATTCATCTGTCATGCCAACCGTTGTGAAATAAGGTTTCTCAAATGCAGGATCTACTTTCAGAGGTGTGAATTTCAGTCCTGTTTCCTCGTACATTTCTCTTACTGCACCCTCATGGAATTCTTCGTTCGATTCTACCAGACCGGGAATTCGTAGATATATCCGCCGATTGCGTATCTGTACTGACGTACTAATACAACTCTGTCTCTCTTTTCCCCATGAAGACTGTAAATGATCACGCCATCCGGAGTGTTTTTACCTGTTTTTATCTTTAATTCGTTAATACTCTTCGCACGTGATGCCACGAAATATGACACAGGAGTGTTGTGAATGCTTGTTGCATTTAAATGGTACAAATTTAAAAATTTACAATCTGTCAGTTTTTCAATATTGTGTATCTGTCCCATAATGGATACTTCCTTTCGCTTTCTATACCTTCGCTGATTATTACAGCCAATTTTCTTCTATCTCTGTTTTTAGTTCGCAAAACATCTGATAAAACTCTTCTTTTGCATCAGCTATAATTCCTAACGCAATTTTCTGATTGTAAGAATGTGTAACATTATTTCTTGCCTGCAATGCACGAAGCCACTGCTCCTCATCTCTTATCATTCCTGCTTTATAGGCAGTCTTCAGAATGATTTTCGGTGAACCTGTTGCTCCCTCTGCATATCCATGAATCTCCAGTATTTCTTTCATCATTTTCCATGACTGCTCAAAACAAATTTCATACAATCCTACGAGTCCGGTAATCACTACATTATCATATGGTTCTTCATAATTATAAATATCTTTCATGTTAGACAGTGCATTGCAGAAATTCTCATATTTTCTCATACAAAATCCTCCCTTCCTTCTCTATAGATTCTCTTAATTCATCCTGCATGTCACGATCAAGATTTACAATATCATACTCCAGAAGAGTACTTGTCTCTTCATCCACATCTAACGCAAACCTTGCAAAATCTCCTCCTGTGACTGCAATATCTATATCACTTGTTCTTCTGAAATCCCCTCTTGCTCTCGAACCAAAAAGAATTACTTTTTCAATATCATATTTTTGCGCAAGGTTTCGGATTTCTTCTATAACTTCCGGTCTGATTCCTGTATCATTCATTTTATAAACCTCACATTCCGATGTTTATATCGTCTGTTTTATCTTACCATATTATCGTATCTTTTTTAAGTCTGTCTGACAATTTCCGTAATTATTTTTTGCACATAAAAAGAAGGGGCTGTCGGTTAATACCACATTTCGGCATCCCCAGTAGTGATTGAAAGGATACCGGCAAGAAGTAAATCAGCATAAACTAATTATCCATTTACGCCTTGTGACATGCTTTTTTCTATGAAAGATGAAATTTATTTTTGGCCGCAAAAATCCCTTGTCTGGATTTTTACAGCTACACTTTTGATCAAACTGTTTTTCCCTCAAACTTCTTTAATTTTTCATTGAGAAAACGACAGTATTTATTTATATTCCTTCCGATTGCATACAACATGAATTCTTTGTACACTTTATCTGCAGAACGGTAATTAAAACGCCTAAAGTTTTCGTTTTCTTTGATATCACCGAAATGTCCTTCTGTCTGGATCGAACGTGTCTGCCGTTTCAGGATCCCACGCTCACTTTGGATGTTTGCATGGGATTTTTCACGCAGTTCTTCCCACTGCTCATTGATCTTCATTACCTTGTTTCTTTCAGTATCTTTTTCGGCATTATATTTATACAGACAGCGTGCTTTATGTTCGCA
>ERZ838827.1914-NODE-1914-length-13900-cov-2.685302_pt1 | contig 13900 bp, 11 predicted proteins | sample MGYA00519881_ERZ838827 | MGnify/ENA primary metagenome ERZ838827 (study PRJEB31850, sample SAMEA3708842) | human gut metagenome | biome: human gut; feature: human-associated habitat; material: faeces | place: China | collected 2014 ...
CTGAACCATAACGCCGTTCTCTGTCTTCATCGCCATGTCGTTTGCCATGCGGACACATTCGTCGTAGTTGACTTCCTCGATCGTAGCCACTGCGTTTTCAGCAAGAATATTGTTCAGTCTCGTCTGCGTCGATCCTTTCGGCATCAGTACAACGGATTTCTGTCCAAGCTTGTTGGCTGCCCACGCAACGCCGCGTCCGTGGTTTCCGTCCGTAGCGGTAAAGAAAGTTGCCTGACCGAATTCTTCTCTGAGCTGATCGGATGTCAGGACATTGTACGGAAGCTCAGAAACATCTTTTCCCGTCTGCTGTGCGATGTAGCGTGCCATTGCAAAAGATCCGCCGAGCACTTTAAAGGCATTCAAACCGAAGCGGTAAGATTCATCTTTGATATAAACCTCGCCAAGCCCGAGAAAATCAGCCATCTTGTCGAGCTTCGTAAGCGGCGTCACGCTGTACTGCGGGAAGCTCTCGTGAAATGCGCGGGCTTTTGCAATTTCATCAAGCGCCATAACTTTCAGATTCGCATCTTCTGTTTTCGGCATGTGATTGACTGCCCATTTGATTGTTTCCATGTTGAAAAACCTCCTTGTGAATGAAATGTGTCTACCGGTTCCCTGCGTCCATGTAGTTATAAAGCGTAAATTTTGAAATTCCCAAAAGTGAAGCAACTTTATCTCCGGATTTGGTGATCAGGAATGCACCGGCGTTGTTTAAAAACTTGACGACAGCGATCTTATCGTCTTTATTCATGGCGGCAACCGGTTTGCCGACCAGAGAAAGCGCCTGAGCGATCAGAGAGTCCAACAGGTCATTGACATTGTGGATGATCTGCTGTGGCTGTGCATCATCAACGGAATCAGAATCGCTGTCGGAAAGACGGGATTCTTTCTCGGTTGTGATAAGATCGTGTACAGCACTTTCCACTGCAAGCAGTGCTGTGATGTCATAATTTAATGAAAAGATATACTCCACAGTGCCGTTGTCCCCTCTGACGAACATCGTGCTTGATTTTAAAATACGTCCGTCATCGGTTTTCGTAAGATAGGCGAGACGATCCTTGATCTTGGATGGATCTTTGCTCAGCGTATCAAATACGACTCGGGATGGTCCGTCTCCGAGCTCACGCCCTGTCACATGTCCGTGCTCGATATGTACAACGGAATGCTCCAATTGTTCTGCTTTCAGATCGTGGATGACGATTTCGCAGGAATCGCCGAATTGAACTGCAAGACCGTGTGCCAGTTGGATTAGTAGATCTAGTCGTTTTCCCATAAGTCTTCATTCCTTTCAATGGATCGTTGCTTTGCTTCTGAATCCATCATAGCACCAAAAAAAAAGAAATTCAATAGGTTTTCTAAAAATTTTTTAGATAATCTGATTTTTTTTTAGAATTAGTGATTGCATTTCATATTCTTTAATGTTATGCTAGAGATAACAAAGGCAGATTCGATGATTTGTGCGTGGATCGAAGAATGCCAGGGGCAAAAGAAAATACAAAATATAGCGCGACGTGCAAGACGAAATTCTTGTAGAATTTGTATGCCTCCGCCGGGAGAGTTTGCTGACGGGTGATAAGGCTCTTTTGTAAATTTTTTAATAAGAAGAAAAGGAGACGAAGAGTATGCTGATTTTAGGAAATGGCAGATTAGTCACACGCGACGAGAAGAATCCGTATCTGGAGAATGGCGCGGTAGCGATCGATGGGAATACGATCGTAAAAGTAGGCAGTTGTGAGGAAGTAAAGGCTGCATATCCGGACGCGGAATTTATTGATGCGAAAGGAAACGTGATCATGCCTGCATTTATCAATGCGCACGAGCACATTTATAGTTCTTTCGCGAGAGGAATGGCGATCAACGGATATGATCCGAAAGGATTCCTAGACATTCTGGATGGAATGTGGTGGACGATCGACCGGAATCTGACACTGCATGATACCTATTTAAGTGCGATGGCAACTTATATCGATTGTATCCGGAACGGAGTTACGACGATTTTCGACCATCATGCAAGTTTCGGTTCGATCACAGGATCTTTGTTTGAGATCGAGAAGGCGGCGAAAGAGACGGGAGTACGTTCCTGTCTGTGTTACGAAATCTCTGACAGAGACGGCAAGGATAAGGCGAGGGCGTCTGTGATGGAGAACGCAGAGTTTATTCGTTATGCACTGAAAGACGACAGTGGTATGATCGCGGGAATGATGGGAATGCACGCACAGTTTACCATCTCAAACGAAACGATGGAGTTGGCGGCAGCCAACAAACCGGATGGAGTCGGCTATCATATCCATGTTGCAGAGGGAATCGAAGATCTGCATCACTGTCTGAAACATTACGGAAAGCGGATCGTGGACCGGCTGATGGACTGCGGGATCCTTGGAGAGAAGACATTGCTCGGACATTGCATCTATATCAATGAGCATGAGATGGATCTGATCAAAGAGACGAATACGATGGTCGTACATAATCCGGAATCCAATATGGGAAATGCATGCGGATGTCCTCCGACCATGCATATCGTACACAAGGGAATCTTAACCGGTCTCGGAACCGACGGATATACCCATGATATGACCGAATCTTACAAGGTGGCAAATGTGCTCCACAAACACCATCTCTGCGATGCAAACGCAGCGTGGGGAGAGGTTCCGCAGATGTTGTTTGAGGGGAACGCAAAGATTGCAAACCGCTATTTCAAACAGGAACTGGGCGTATTGAAAGAGGGCGCGGCAGGCGATGTGATCATCGTGGATTACAATCCATTGACACCGCTTCATGCAGGAAATATCAACAGTCATATTGTATTTGGTATGACAGGAAGAGACGTTGTGACAACTGTCGCAAACGGAAAAGTGCTGATGAAAGACCGCGAGCTTCTCCATATCGATGCAGATAAGGTGATGGCAGACTGTCGTCAGGCTGCAAAAGAACTCGCAGACAGAATCAATGCATGATCGACGGATTCGTAAAGGAGGAAAAATCTATGAGTGATATGATGACACCGATTTCATTTGATAAATTAGTAAACTGGATTCTGGAAGAGCATAAAAAATATGGCACAGTGTTCGGTGAGAAACATGCGTATACGGCAGATGAAAAATATAACCGTACGATCTTCGGACGCCCGCTTGAGACTCCGATCGGACCGGCGGCAGGACCGAATACCCAGCTGACACAGAATATCGTAGCGGCTTACTATACCGGAAGCAGATTCTTTGAACTGAAGACGGTACAGAAGATGGACGGAGCGGAACTTGCCGCCTGTATCAACAAACCGTGTATCAAAGCGGATGATGAGTGTTATAACTGCGAGTGGTCTACGGAATTGTATGTACCGCAGGCAATGGAAGAATACATTAAGGCGTGGTTCCTCTTGAAAGTATTTTCCAAGGAGTTCGGACTCGGTGCGGCAGACGGCTTCCAGTTCAATATCAGCGTCGGATATGATCTGGCAGGCATTCAGTCCGAGAAGATCGATACATTCTTAAATACAATGAAGAATGCGGCGGACAGCGAAGTGTTCAGATCATGCAGACAGTATCTGTTGGACAATGTGGATAAATTTGAGAAAGTGACAAAAGAAGATATCGAGGCGATCGAACCGGAGATCTGTAATTCCGTGACGATCTCCACGCTTCACGGATGTCCTCCGCAGGAGATCGAAAAGATCGCGATGTATCTGATCACAGTGAAAGGGTTCCATACATTTATCAAATGTAATCCGACGCTGCTGGGATATGAATTTGCAAGAAAGAGAATGGACGAGATGGGCTACGATTATGTAGCGTTCGGCGATTTCCATTTTCTGGATGACCTGCAGTATGAGGATGCGGTTCCGATGCTGACAAGACTGATGAAAGTCTGCGAGGAGCGGAATCTGGAATTCGGCGTGAAGATCACAAATACATTCCCGGTGGATGTGAAGCAGAACGAACTTCCAAGCGAAGAAATGTATATGTCCGGAAAAGCGCTGTATCCGCTTTCTATCGCGCTTGCAGCGAAACTGGCAGAAGAATTCGACGGAAAACTCCGTATTTCTTATTCAGGCGGTGCGGATGCACATAATATAGAGGGAATCGTGAATGCCGGGATCTGGCCGGTAACGGTTGCAACCACATTGTTGAAGCCGGGCGGATATCTGCGCACGATCCAGATGGCGGAAAAACTGGAAAAAGAGGGCGTCGTATTTGAGGGAATCGATGTGGAAGCGGCGAAGAAACTTGCGGAAGACGCGGTGACAGATCCGCACCATGTCAAAGCAGTGAAACCACTTCCGTCCCGCAAGATGGAACAGGAAGTTCCGCTGATCGACTGTTATGTGGCGCCGTGTAAAGAGGGATGCCCGATCCATCAGGATATCACGACATATTTGAAAATGGTGAGCGACGGCAAGTATGAGGAAGCGATGGAAGTGATCGTGGAGAAGAACCCGCTTCCGTTCATCACCGGTACGATCTGCGCACATAATTGTATGAATAAATGTACACGGAATTTCTATGAAGAACCGGTTCATATCCGCAACATGAAATTAGTGGCAGCAGAAAATGGTTACGAGGCATGGCTTTCCAAAGTGAGCGCACCGGCAGTGACAAGAGGAAAAGCAGCGGTTGTCGGCGGAGGTCCGGCAGGTATGGCAGCAGCGTATTTCTTAAGAAAAGGCGGCATGGACGTTACGATCTTTGAGAAACAGAAAGCATTGGGCGGCGTTGTGCGCAATATCATTCCGGGATTCCGTATCGCAGACGAAGCCATTGATCGGGATGCAAAGATCCTCGAGACAATGGGGGTCAAAATGGTATTCAACACGGAAGTGGCTGATGTGAACGAGTTGAAAGCACAGGGATTTGAGAATGTGGTTCTTGCAGTCGGAGCTTCTGAGCCCGGAACTTTGAAACTGGAAGCAGGAGAAACGGTGAATGCATTGGAATTCCTGGCACAGTTCAAGGCGCTGGATGGAAATGTCAATATCGGAAAGAACGTTGTTGTGATCGGCGGCGGAAATACCGCGATGGATACGGCGAGAGCGGCAAAACGTACAAGCGGAGTGGAGAACGTTTCCCTTGTTTACCGTCGTACGAAGAGATATATGCCGGCAGATGCAGAAGAATTGGAAATGGCAGTTGAGGACGGCGTGGAATTCTGCGAGCTGCTCGCTCCGGTCAGATTAGAAGCCGGAAAACTGGTATGTAAAGTGATGAAACTTGGAGATCTGGATGCATCCGGAAGAAGAGGCGTTGTTGAGACCGGTGAATTCGCGGAAGTGGATGCGGATACCGTGATCGTGGCGGTAGGAGAAAAAGTCCCGACGGCATTCTACAAGGCAAACGGACTGCATGTATCCGAGCGCGGAAAAGCACTTGTCAATGAAGAAACACTGGAATCCAACGTGGCAGGAGTCTATGTTGTCGGCGACGGACTGGGCGGTCCGGCTACCGTTGTCGAGGGAATCCGCGACGGCAAAATAGCTGCGGAAGCGATCGTCGGGGAATGTCTCGCAAAAGACTTTGATCAGACTGCGGACGAAGAGACGATCTATAACAGAAGAGGAATCCTCCGTGGGGAAGCAGACGGAAAAGAAGAGAGTACAAGATGTCTTGGATGTTCCACGATCTGCGAGAATTGTACGGAGGTATGTCCGAACCGTGCGAACGTGGCGATCCGTGTTCCGGGCATGGTGAAACATCAGATCATCCATGTGGATTATATGTGTAACGAGTGCGGCAACTGTAAGAGCTTCTGTCCATATACAAGCGCTCCGTATCTGGATAAATTTACATTGTTTGCAAATGAAGCAGATTTTGCAGACAGCAAAAATCAGGGATTTACGGTTCTTGATCGGGATGTGCTCACATGTAAAGTAAGATATCTCGGAGAGGAATTCATCTGGAAGAAAGGGGAGGAAACTCGGCTTGCAGATGGACTGCAGAAACTGATCGAAGCAGTGGTTAGCGATTACGCTTATTTGTTGTAAAATAGAATGACGGCGGATAAGAGGGCATAGGCCCTCTGTCTGCAAAAGAGACAGAGATCGGGGAGACAAACATGATTTTAAGTTATGAATCCAGAAGACTGACAGAAAAAAAGAGTTATCGGGAAGCTCTCCGGCTGGAGAGCAGCGTCTCCCCGATCCTATCCATTACAGGTGCAGGGGGGAAGACAACGACCGCTCTGCATTTGGCATATGAATATAAGGAAGTTGGGAATCCGGCTGTTGTGACGACTTCTACCCATCTGGCGATCTGGGATCAGCCGTGGTTTCTGTTGGAAGAATCCACGGAAAAATTACAGCAGATCAGGAGGCAGTACGGACAGGTCTGGGTCGGGATCCCGATGACAAAACGGCAGAAAAAGGAAGCGTTCGGAGCGAGCCGGCAGATACAGAAAATGAAAGCCGTTTCCGAAGTATTTTTTAAAGAAATCTGTGAATTGGGAGTTCCTGTGATCGTGGAGGCAGACGGTGCAAGACGGATGCCGTGTAAAGTACCGGCAGCGCATGAACCGGTGATCGTTCCCCGAACGACGACGGTATGCAGTGTATATGGTCTGGATGCCATCGGACAAAGAATCTGTGATTGTTGTTTTCGGGCGGAACTGGCAGCAGAGATACTTGGAAAACGGGAAACAGACAGGCTGGAGGCGGCAGATCTCGCAAAAATCTCGGCGGATGGAAACGGCGGATGCAAAGGAGTCCTAAGAGGCATGGAACATTGGGTGATCTTAAACAAAGCGGATACCGATCAAAGAAAAGAATCGGCAGAAGAAGTATGCCGGGAATTGGAACGATACGGGAACCGCCGGATTTTGATCACTTCCTCAGAGGAAAACGAACGATCGGAAAGGCTTGTGCAGAAACAGTAAAATTAAGGCAAAAGGGGATTGACGGAATATGAAAATATTGATCAAAGGCGCAGGGGATCTGGCGACGGGAATTGCGGTGCGTCTGCATCACTGTGGATATCCGATCTTAATGACGGAGATCGAAGCACCGCTGACTGTGAGGAGAATGGTCGCATTTTCCAGAGCGGTCTATGAGGGCGAAGCGGTGGTGGAGGGGATCACCGGTGTGCGGGTACAGACGCCGGAAGAAATCCGAAAAGTGCAGCAGCAGGGAAAAATCCCGGTATTGGTAGATCCGCATGCTGCGATCCGTACCGTGTATCAGCCGGATGTTTTGATCGATGCGATCCTTGCCAAGAAAAATCTGGGAACAGAGGTGACGGACGCGCCGTTTGTGATCGGCGTCGGACCGGGATTTACGGCAGGAGAAGACTGTCATTGCGTCATAGAAACAAAACGGGGACATACATTGGGAAGTGTGATCTTTCGAGGTTCGGCAATTCCCAATACGGGGATTCCGGGAGATGTGGGCGGTTATACGATCGAACGGCTGCTGAAATCGACGGCGGCAGGTGTGATGGAGCCGGTTGCAGCGATCGGGGATCTTGTTCAGAAAGGGGAGATCGTTGCTTATACCGGAGGCGAACCTGTGTATGCGAAGATGACGGGAATCGTCCGCGGAATGCTTCAGCGCGGTGTGGTCGTAGAAAAGGATCTGAAGATCGGAGACATCGATGCAAGGTGCGAAGTCAGTCATTGTTTTACGATTTCCGACAAAGCGCGTGCGATCGGCGGGGGCGTGCTGGAAGCGGTCGTACAGTTTGAACGGATCTGCCGGAAGTACGCAGTGATCGTACTTGCGGCGGGAAATGCCTCCCGATTCGGGAGCAATAAGCTGCTGGCGGATGTACAGGGAAAACCATTATATTGCCATATGCTCGATAAGCTGGCAGGACTTGGCGCATTTCCAAGGATCCTGGTGACCGGATATGAGGAGATCGCGGAAGCGGCGGAAGCGCTCGGGGTCTGTACCGTGGCGAATCATCAGCCGGAACTGGGAATTTCTCACTCACTGAAATTGGGACTGGAGAAATGCAAGTCGATAGAGCTGGACGTAAAAGGCGTTTTGTTCTGCGTTTGCGATCAGCCGGGCTTAAGTCTGGCAACGATGATGGGGCTGATGCGGCTTGCCATCAACAGACCGGGGATGATCCTTGTATCCGCGCATGAAAACAGGATGGGAAATCCGGTGCTCTGGGATCGGGCATATTTTTCAGAGTTGGAGGAACTGAGCGGCGATGTTGGCGGACGTGCAGTGATGGAAAAGCACCGGGAAAAATGTCTGTGTGTGGAGACAAGAGAAGAAGAGTTGAGAGATATTGACCGGAGGTCGGATCTTTTTTGATCTGCATAAAAATAAAACAGGAAATAAAGAAACCGGAAAAAGGAATTCCGCAGGGAAATCCGAAAGAAGGGAATGGTAATATGTATACGGTTCAGGTAAACGGAAAAATGTATGAAGCAGAAACAGACAAAAAGCTGATGCGCTTTTTGAGGGATGACCTGCACCTGACTTCCGTCAAAGACGGATGCAGTCAGGGCGCCTGCGGAACTTGTACAGTTTTGGTGGACGGAAAGACAACAAGGGCCTGCATCCCGATGATCTCCAAAATGGAGGGAAAATCGATCGTGACGGTGGAGGGACTCTCGGAACGGGAAAAAGAAGTGTATGCGTATGCATTTGGCGCAGTCGGAGCCGTTCAGTGTGGTTTTTGTATCCCGGGTATGGTCATGTGTGCGAAAGGGCTTCTAGATGTGAATCCGGATCCGACCCGATTGGAAGTTGTAGCGGCGATCCGCAATAATATCTGCCGCTGTACCGGGTACAAAAAGATTATCGAGGGTATTTTGCTGAGCGGAAAAATTTTCCGTGAAAATCTTCCGGTATCGGAAAATAGCGGTATTACAAAAGTTGGAGATAAGATCCAGCGTGTGGACGCAGCAGAAAAAGTATTGGGTACCGGAGAATATCCGGACGATATTTATCTGGACGGCATGATCTACGGAAGCGCGGTACGCGCAGAATATCCGCGTGCAAAAGTGCTGGCGATCCATGCCGAAGAAGCGAAAGCGCTGGACGGTGTGATCGGCGTATTTACTGCGGATGATGTTCCGGGAGACGTGAAAGTCGGACATTTGAAACATGATTGGGATACGATGATCCCGATCGGAAACGTGACCCATTATGTCGGAGACGCGATCTGTCTGATCGCAGCTGAGACGCCGGAGGTCCTGGAGCAGGCTAAGAGCCTTGTCAAAGTGGATTACGAGGTGTATGAGCCGGTGCTGGATCCGTTTGAGGCGATGAAAGAAGATGCGCCGCTTGTGCATCAGTCCGGAAATATCCTGGCACATGAGCATCTCGTACGCGGAAATGCGGATGAAGTGATCGCAAACTCCAAATATAAAGTGACGCAACATTATGAAACGCCTTGGACGGAACATGCATTTTTGGAGCCGGAGTGTGCAGTGGCTATGCCGTTCGATGAGGATGGGGTATTCATCTATTCGACAGATCAGGGCATTTATGATACACAGAAAGAATGCTGTATCATGCTGGGATTGCCGCCGGAGAAAGTGATCGTGGAAAATAAATTAGTCGGCGGCGGATTCGGTGGAAAAGAAGACGTCAGCGTACAGCATCACGCGGCGCTGATCGCATATCTGACGAAACGGATCGTAAAAGTGAAATTGTCCAGACAGGAGAGTATCACGATCCATCCGAAACGTCACCCGATGTGGATGGATATTACGACGGCATGTGACGAGAACGGCTATCTGACAGCAATGAAAGCGGTTGTTGTGGCAGACACCGGAGCGTATGCTTCATTGGGCGGACCGGTTCTCCAGCGAGCATGTACCCATGCGGCAGGGCCGTACAATTTTCAGGTCATCGATATTGACGGAACCGCGGTATACACGAACAATCCGCCGGCCGGTGCGTTCCGGGGATTTGGTGTGACACAGACTTGCTTTGGTTCGGAGATGAATTTGAACCTGCTTGCAGAGAAAGTCGGCATCACTCCGTGGGAGATCCGATACCGCAATGCGATCCGTCCGGGGCAGGTGCTTCCGAACGGTCAGATTGCGGATCCGTCTACGGGAGCGGCGGAGACATTGGAAGCTGTCAAGGAAGTGTTTGATACCGAACCGTATGTCGGAATTGCATGTGCGATGAAAAATGCCGGCGTAGGAGTCGGGCTTCCGGACTGGGGACGCTGCCGTCTTGTTATCAAAGACGGAAAGGCAGAGATCCACGCCGGAGCATCCTGTATTGGTCAGGGATTGGGAACGGTGTTGACGCAGGTTGTTTCCCAGACCGCAGAACTGGATTATGAACAGATCGTGTATTGCAGACCGAATACATCGAATTCTCCCGATTCCGGTACAACGTCGGGATCAAGACAGACATTGCTGACCGGAGAGGCGGCAAAACGTGCAGCGTTAAAGCTGAAAGAGGCGTTGAGCGGGAAAACACTGGAAGAACTGAACGAAACCGAGTATTACGGAGAATATCTCGGAAAAACCGATAAGATGGGAAGCGACGTGCCGAATCCGGTATCTCATGTCGCTTACGGATATGCGACTCAGGTCTGTGTGCTCAATGAAGACGGTACGATCAAGAAGATGATTGGCGCACATGATGTCGGAAAAGCAGTGAATCCGATCAGTGTGGAAGGGCAGATCGAGGGCGGTATCGTCATGAGTATGGGCTATGCGCTGACCGAGCAGTATGAGATTAAAGAGGGAAGACCGGTATCACGGTATGGCACACTGGGACTTTTCAAAGCGGATAAAGTGCCGGAGATCGAGTCGATCATTGTAGAGAAACCGGGCGTGGAGCCGGGATACGGAGCGATCGGAATCGGGGAGATCACGTCCATTCCGACAGCACCGGCAATCGTGGGCGCATATTATAAACTACAGGGAGAACTTCAGACGAAACTTCCGATCCACAATACGCCGTATGAAAAAAAGAAAAAAGCTGCAAAATAGAAGATAATTTTACAAAAAAATAGTGTAAATAAAGATGTCCTCCTTAAAAAAATGTGATAAGATAATACTAGTGTCAATATACAAAGGGCGTATTGTTCCCTGTACAACGACGCTATGTAAAATGTAGGAAACGGAAAAGGAGGACATCTTTTTATGTGGACAAGTGCAGAATTGAAAATGCGTGCAAAAGGTGCGTTTCAGAAGAATTACTGGTCGGCGGTCCTGGTTGGTTTTGTAATGGCGATTTTTGGCGGAAGTGCCGGAATGGCAGCGGGAAGAGCATCGGGATACAGCAATGCGTATGAGGAGTATCAATATTACTGGGGCGGCGGAGATTCTCTCGCCTTTGCGGCAGCAATGATGATCGTAGCGGCTGTGGCAGGCATTATCGGACTGATTTTCTTTTTCCTGGATATTTTTGTGGGAAATGTATTGAAAATCGGGGGATGCCGCTTCTTTATCATGAACCAGACAGAGAATCCTTCAGCAGGAATGCTCGGATTTGGATTCAAATCGGGAAATTACGGGAAATTGGTTCTGACTATGTTTTTAAAACAATTGTATGAGGGACTCTGGACACTTTTATTGATCGTACCGGGGATCATCAAACACTATGAATATCTGATGATCCCGTATATATTAGCAGAAAATCCGGAGATGGAGCGTCAGGAAGCATTTTTGATCAGCAAAAGAATGATGATGGGACAGAAAATGAACGCATTCGTGTTGGATCTGACCTTTATCGGATGGAGAATTTTAGAAATGCTGAGCTTTGGAATTGTTGGTATATTTTATTCGGGACCATATTATGAGGCTACGATCGCCGAATTATACAGTGTGAACCGCACGATGGCATATCAGAATGGATATATCCGTTAAATAGCGTCGAAATTACGTGATTTGAGGCGTATTTCCCCTTGTACACGGACGCTGGAACAAGATTATAATAATAAGGGACGCCGGCAGATGGAGAAATCCGTATCTGCCGGCGTCTTTATAAAGGAAGAAGAGAGAAAATCAAGTTCAATCTCCACTGTTTGTTATTATCGTGAATTTGCAATTTTTAGGCGAAGTCCAATGACCGTAAATACATGTCTGTATCCACAGCCATTGTCTTCTGTTTTGATATGATCAGTGGACAAGATGTGTATACATCTCTGTTCTCTGATGATGGTATTATCATAGCAATGAAATGTGAATCACCTGTGACAAGATACGGAAGAAATTATGAAAATTCTTAATTTCAACGAAAGAAATGAAACTTACAAAACATGCATACAGTTTTTTTTTGCATTCTGCCATCGATCTTTTTGAGATTCGTATATGGAAAAAAGCCAGGAAATTGCTTCATCCATACCAGCATCGGTCATCGGAAAGGATGAACATTGTTTTTCATCATCGGGGGTGCGGTCAAAACTCCATGGTTCCGGATAGACAAATACAGAGAATGTCTCTTTGCTTTCATCGCAACGAAAAAAATAACGCATGCCGTCGTGGCTTCCGGAAAAAGGTTCTTTTTTCAGCCCTCCGACAGGGATCAGTTTTTTATCGATCATAGGGGGATACCTTCTTTCTTCTGGATTTTATGCCGCTTGTAAGGGAAACGGCGTTGTTGAATATAGTACCACAAGACAAGAAAAAGGGGCAAGTAAAAAAGTGCAAAAAGGAAGAGCCACATTGCTGTGACTCTAAGGGGGAAAAAGTTTATGAAAAAGTGTTCTTATCTTTGAACAATCTTAGTATATCGTTTACTTGTGTAGAAACTGTGATATAAATTTGAATAGGATGTTAACAAACTTCCAAAAAAATGTGACGGATATTTTTTTAGGACTGATCCGTCAAAAAGCTGCATCCGATTTTACACAGATGCAGCTTCCACATGCCCAGACCGATTGAAAGGAACGGAATGGTAAGAAACAGAAATATTATTTAACAGCTTTTTCGGCAAATTCTGTCGTGACAATATCCTCATAGGGGGCGCGTTTTTCCAGTTCGCCGGCTTCTTCCAAAATATCCTGAAGAAGTTCAAAGCTTTCTTCCTGAAAGATCAGATCCGCTTTCCATGTGTTCTGTTCATAGTATCGTGTGACGATCGTTGTGATCGTATCCAAATCTGTTTCAGGAAACTGAGGTTCGATCACCTCGGCAATTTCTCCCGGTGTGTGTGTCTGAACAAAATCCATGCCTTTTTGAAGCGCATTTGTGAAACTCTGGATCACATCAGGATGTTCTTCGATAAAACTCTGTTTTGCACTGTAAGCAGTGTATGGGACATAACCGCTGTCTTTTCCGAGAGAAGCGACGACATATCCTTTTCCTTCGGATTCGAGGGAGGTGGCGCCTGGCTCAAATTCGACGGTATAATCAGCCTCTCCCTCCGAAAAGGCAGCTGCGGTGGAACCAAAGTCAATATTCTGGTTGATGGAAAGATCGGATACCGGATCCAGTCCGTGCTGTTTTAAAATATATTCAAAAACCATTTGCGGCATGCCACCTTTCCGACCGCCGAGAACGGTGGAACCTTTCAAATCTTCCCATTGAAAATCTTCGATCGGCTCGCGGGAGACAAGAAAGTTTCCGGCACGCTGTGTCAATTGGGCAAAGTTTACAACATAATCGGTTGCCCCCTCATTATAGGTATAGATTGAAGACTCAGAACCCATGAATCCGATGTCGGCTTCGCCGGAGAGGACGGCGGTCATGACTTTATCTGCTCCAAATGGGGCGGTATAGTTAGTACAAGACACTTTTATGGGTTAATAGAAATCGATGCCTGTGACTTCATGGCTCGTATTGATATGTATTTCTTTTATAATAGACCTCCAGAAAGCTCGTCTGTTTTCCGGGGAAAGATTGTCGTAAGTTTTTCTAAAATCATTATGCAATATTTTTTCGATATTGTCAAAGTTCGTTTTTGGTTTCTGATCGGATTCTTCCAGCGAAGACAGTTCCGTTGTTAATTTCTCGTATTCTTCATTGTAATAATCCCATTCGATCCGTTCTTTCT
>ERZ838827.1920-NODE-1920-length-13867-cov-2.852302_pt1 | contig 13867 bp, 10 predicted proteins | sample MGYA00519881_ERZ838827 | MGnify/ENA primary metagenome ERZ838827 (study PRJEB31850, sample SAMEA3708842) | human gut metagenome | biome: human gut; feature: human-associated habitat; material: faeces | place: China | collected 2014 ...
AACGTGGTGATGCGGGAAAATATTACCGGCGTCCGTGTAATCAGGGCCTTTAATAAGGAGACGTATGAGGCAAAGCGTATGAAGAAGTCTTTTGAGGATTATGCCAGAGCGGCGGTGGAGACGAATCTTTTGTTCGCCGGCCTGGACAGCTTCTCCTTTTTTGCCATCAGTATTCTGGCAGTGGCGATTCTGTGGTTTGGAGGTAACCGGATCGGAGCCGGAACCATGGAAATCGGCGATATCACGGCGCTGACAGAGTATACGATATTGATTTTGTTTTACCTGATGATGGCCCAGATGGTTATTATTCTCCTGCCCAGAGCGAGAGTGTGCCTGGAGCGGATTGGGGAAGTGCTGGACCGTGAGCCGGAGATCAGAGACGAAGAAGAACAGCAGGGAGAAGGTCTGCCGGAGAGAAGAACGGTGGAAGAAGGCGAACCAGTTGTTTCCTTTGAAAATGTGTCCTTCCGGTTTGCAGACGCAGACGAGGACACGCTGAGCGGTCTGGCCTTTTCCTGCAGACGGGGGGAGACCACGGCTGTCATAGGGGGAACGGGAAGCGGAAAGTCTACCATTGGCAGGCTTATGATGCGGTTTTATGATGTCAGCCAGGGGACGGTGCGGATCTGCGGCAGGGATGTGAGAGAGATGAGGCAGCAGGATCTGCGGGAGCGCGTATCTTATGTGCCTCAAAAGGCGTGGCTGTTTTCCGGAACCATTGCCGACAACTTAAAATACGGAAAGCCGGACGCTTCTGAGGAGGAAATGCTCCACACCCTTTCTGCGGCCCAGGCTGATTTCGTCACAGAGCTTCCAGAGGGCCTTTTCTCTCACACTGCCCAGGGAGGAACCAATTTTTCTGGAGGACAGAAGCAGCGCCTGGCCATTGCCAGAGCTCTGATGAAGAAGGCGGATCTCTACATTTTTGACGACAGTTTCTCTGCCCTGGACTTTAAGACAGACAGCGCCCTGAGAAAGGCTCTGAAGGAGGAGACAAAAGGAGCCGCAGTGCTGATTATCGCCCAGAGAATCAATACGATTTTAAATGCGGATCAGATTGTTGTGCTGAACGAGGGAAAAATTGCCGGAATCGGAACCCACAGGGAGCTGATGGAAGGCTGCAGCGTGTACCAGGAAATTGCAAAATCACAGATGAGAGGAGGGGAGGAATAATGGATCAGGAAAAGAGAGAGACGGGAGAAGAACTGGAGCTGGAGGTTCCAAACCATGCCGTAAAAACATTAAAAAGAATGTGGGATTCTTCGAAAGATCAGCATGTAAGGCTGTATCTGGTGGGAGCTTCCGTAGTGTTTTACACGCTGTTTTCCATTGTGTCGCCTCTTTACAGCGCTCATCTGGTAGACTTTATCTGGAACGGAGTGAAGGAGGCAGAGGCGGCGGGAACTGTATTTTCCTTTACATGGGAATCTGGAGGCGCGCAGCTTCTTATCATGTTTTCCCTCTATTTTATCAGCTGGCTGTTCTATACAGCGCAGAATTTTCTCATGGCAGGTTTTGCGGAGAGGCTGAATTTAAGGCTGAGGGAGCAGCTGAGCCGTAAGCTTTCCAGGCTTCCTCTGTCCTACTTTGACGGCCATCAGCCGGGAGAGATTTTAAGCCGGGCAGTGAACGACCTGGATAAGGTGTCGGAGGCGCTGCAGACAGGACTGCTAAAGCTGTTTACATCAGTGGGACTGGTGGCAGGCTCTCTTCTCATCATGTTTTTCTACCATGTGCCCCTGACGGTTGTGTTTCTGATTTTTACGGGACTTTCCATGGTTCTGACAAATTTCTTTACAGGAAAGACGTTAAAGACTGCGGCCAGACGCCAGAGGGCCTTGAGCAGGCTGACCAGCTGCGTGGAGGAGAGCATGAGCGGCCGCATGATTATCAAGGCGTTTAACCGGGAAGAGCAGAGCCGTCAGGAAATCCGCCAGGCGGCGGAGCAGCTGGCAGAGGAAGCCGGAAAAGCCGATTTTCTTACCCAGGCCATCAACCCGGCTATTCGGTTCGTAAACAGGGTGGGGCAGGTGCTGATCACAGTGATAGGAGGAAAGCTTCTCATAGACGGAGTGATGACAGTGGGAGCCATTCAGGCCTTTCTGCAGTATGTGTACCAAGCGGCGGAACCACTGACAGAGGTTTCCTATATGATCAATTCCATGCAGTCTGCGCTGGCTTCTGTGGAGCATGTGTACCAGATGTTAGACGCGGAGGAGATAAGCCCTGAGCCTGAAAAGCCAGAACTTGTGAAGGGAGCAGAGGGAAGCGTAGTCTTTGAGCAGGTACAGTTCGGATACTCTCCGGAACGCCTTCTCATGAAAAACCTGAGCTTTACGGCGAAACCGGGGCAGAAGATTGCCATTGTGGGAAATACGGGAGCTGGAAAAACAACGCTGATCAATCTTTTGATGCGGTTTTACGAAGTAAACGGAGGACGGATTCTTCTGGACGGGGTGGATACGGCTCATATGACAAGAGCGGATCTCAGGCAGAATTTCGGTATGGTGCTTCAGGACACCTGGCTGTTTGGAGGAACCATTGCAGAAAATATTGCCTATGGCAGGCCGGAGGCCTCCAGAGAGGAGATTACAGCCGCCGCTAAGGCAGCCCACGCCGACTTTTTCATACGGACCATGCCGCAGGGCTACGACACTGTTCTGGACAATGAGGCGGAAACGATCTCAGCCGGTCAGAGACAGCTGCTCACCATTGCCCGGGTCATGTTATGCAGTCCGCCGGTACTGATTCTGGACGAGGCCACCTCCAGCGTGGATACCAGAACGGAGATGGCCATCGGAAAAGCCATGCAGACGCTTATGAAGAACAGGACCAGCTTTGTGATTGCCCACCGCCTGTCCACGATTGTGGACGCGGATCTGATTCTGGTGATGAAGGATGGAGACATTATTGAGCAGGGAAACCACAGAGAGCTTCTGAAGGCAGGGGGCGCTTACGCAGAGCTGTACAACAGCCAGTTTGCGTAAGGGAAGGCGGTAAAAGATAAAAAACGGATTGAAAAAACAGGGAAGAGTCCATGACAGATACGCTGCGCAGGTGTATAATAGCTGTATACTGGGACGGAAAAGGAGGAATTATCATGAAAATTGCAATTATTTATTACAGTCAGACGGGACATACCAGAGAGATGGGCTCTGTGATTGCAGAAGGAATTGAGAGAGCCGGCGGCGAGGCCAGGCTGTTTTCCATCGAGGAGCCGATAGACCAGGAATACGTGGATGCCTGCGACGGCGTGATCATCGGAACTCCGACCTGGGTAGCCAATACCTGCTGGCAGATTAAAAAGTGGTTTGACGTGGACAGCCGCTCCCTCAATCTGGCCGGAAAGCTGGGAGGCGTTTACGCTACCGCCCACTATGCCCAGGGAGGCGCAGATGTGGCGCTCCTTACCATGATTGGCCATATGATGGTAAAGGGCATGGTGCTTTATTCCGGCGGAGCGTCTCTTGGAAAACCGTTCATTCATTTAGGACCGGTAGCCCTGGATTCTGTGGGAACCCACTTTGAGGACTGCAGGGAGGATTTCCGAATCTACGGAGAGCGGTTTGCAAAGAAAGCCGGAGAATTGTTTGACAGATAGATGAAGTGTCAGAGCCAGAGGCCAGGCATGCTGGCGCTGAAGACATACAGATACATATAAATATAAGAAATAAAAGAACAGGCCGGAGGCCCCCGAAACAGGAGGTTTCTGGTCTGCTTTTATTTGGTCTGCAGCTTCCGCCTCCTGTCCTGCTGAAACAAGGATGACACAGGAAAGAAAATATATTATAATGGGAAGGCGGATAAAACCGCAGCACCATGAGACAGGTTTATAGGAGATAATATGGATAATAAATTTGAACTGTTAAATCCAAAGCAGAAGGAGGCGGTCTTTCACACGGAGGGGCCTCTGCTTGTGCTGGCCGGGGCAGGTTCGGGAAAGACCAGGGTTCTGACCCACCGGATCGCCTACCTGATTGAAGAAAAAGACGTGAATCCCTGGAACATTCTGGCCATTACCTTTACCAACAAGGCGGCTGCAGAGATGAGGGAGCGCGTGGACAAGATTGTGGGCTTCGGCGCGGAGAGCATCTGGGTGAGCACCTTCCACTCCTCCTGCGTGAGGATCCTCAGACGCCACATCGACCGTCTGGGCTATGAGACCAGCTTCACGATTTATGATACAGACGATCAGCGCACCCTGATGAAGCAGATATTTAAGCGTCTTCAGGTGGATACAAAGCAGTTTAAGGAGAGAACCGTCCTTAGCCGGATTTCTTCTTTTAAAAACGATATGATTGCTCCGCAGGAGGCCCTTCAGAACGCGGGAGGAGACTTCAGGGAGAAAAAGGTGGCGGAGCTCTACGTGGAATACCAGAAAGAGCTGAAAAAGAACAATGCCCTTGATTTTGACGATCTGCTTTTAAAGACAGTAGAGCTGTTCGAGCAGGAAAACGACGTGCTGGAATATTACCAGAACCGGTTCCGCTACATTATGGTGGACGAGTACCAGGATACGAACCGGGTGCAGTTTAAGCTGGTGGATCAGTTAGCCGGAAAATACAGAAACATCTGCGTGGTAGGAGACGACGATCAGTCTATTTACAAGTTCAGGGGAGCTGATATTGAGAATATTTTAAGCTTCGAGTCGGCGTTTCCCGGGGCCCATGTGATTAAGCTGGAGCAGAACTACCGCTCTACCCAGAATATTTTAAGTGCCGCCAATGAGGTGATCCGCCACAACCGGGGCAGAAAGGATAAGACGCTGTGGACCTCCAACGGGGAAGGCGACCAGGTGAAACTGGCTCAGTTTGACACCGCCTATGAGGAGGCGGATTACATAGTCAAGGATATCTTAACAGAGACGGAGAAAGAAAACAGGCCGTTTTCCGATTTTGCCGTGCTGTACCGGACCAACGCCCAGTCTCGTCTTTTGGAGGAAAAGTGCATTCTCTACAGCGTGCCCTACCGCCTGGTGGGAGGCGTCAACTTCTACCAGAGGAAGGAAATCAAGGATATTCTTTCCTATTTAAAGACGATTGCCAACGGACAGGACGATCTGGCGGTTCAGCGAATTGTCAATGTGCCGAAGCGGGGGATTGGAGCTACCTCCATGGGAAGGATAATCGCCTTTGCCTCTGCCGGCGGAATGAGCTTTTACGATGCCCTTTTAAGGGCCAGGGCGGTGCCGTCCATCGGAAAGGCGGCTGACAAGATTGCCGGATTTACCGATCAGATTGAGGATTTTAAAGCCAGGCTTTCAGAACTGAGCATCAAAGACTTGATCAAGGAAATTCTCGAAAAAACAGGATACAGGAAGGAAATCGAGGAGGAAGGCGAGGTGGAGTCCGAGACAAGACTCCAGAATATTGAGGAGCTGATCAACAAGGCGGCCGCCTACTGGAAAGGCGCGGAGGAACCGACTCTGGGAGGATTCCTGGAGGAGGTAGCTCTGGTGGCAGAGGTGGACAATATGGACGAATCAGAGAACCGGGTGGTTTTGATGACTCTTCACAGCGCCAAGGGACTGGAATTTCCCTATGTTTATTTAAGCGGAATGGAGGACGGACTGTTCCCCAGCAGCATGTCCATTCTGTCAGACGACGCCGACGCGGTGGAGGAGGAGCGCCGTCTCTGCTATGTGGGAATTACCAGGGCCAGAGAGCGGCTGACCATGACGGCGGCCAGACAGAGAATGACAAATGGAGAGACCCGCTTTTCCAAACTGAGCCGTTTCGTGGAGGAGATTCCTCCCATGCTTTTAGACAGACAGAACCAGAAGTCCATGTTTGCGAGAGGAGGATCCTGGGCGGAAGGCCAGGAAAGCGGAAAACGCTCTGGAAACAGCTTGGGAGAGGGACTTCATTTTGCGGACGATTTTGACGACAGCGGACTGCCGTGGGGCGATGACTTTGAGATGGAAAGCGAAGAGAGAGGCGCTTTTGGCAGAGGCTCGTCCCGCAGGGAGGACAGTTCTTCCTGGGCCGGCAATTCCTCCTGGGGAGGCAGTTCCTTTGGCGGCGGATCCTTCGGAGGGGGAGGAAGCTCCTTTGGAGGCGCTTCTGTCTCTGGAAGAGACTGGGATCGTTCTACAGAGGGGTGGACGGCTCCGAAGCGTTCCTCAGGCATCAGCGCTTTTGGCCAGAAACCCAATGCCTATGCGTCTAAAACCGCTTCCACGGCTCCTTCCTTTGGAAAGGCCTTTACGGTTCAGAAGGCGGAGCGCCTGGATTACGGAGAAGGCGACCGGGTGCGGCATATGAAATTCGGGGAAGGAACCGTTACGGCCATTGCAGACGGCGGCAAAGATTATGAGGTGACTGTGGACTTTGACAGAGCGGGCGTGAAAAAAATGTTTGCGTCATTTGCCAAATTGAAGAAGGTGTAATGTTTCCTGTCCAAAGCTTCGTATGGATGAATTGTAACTAAAAATCTTTTTTCGAGATAAATATATAGTAAAAAGAGCGGGATGATGGTATAATATCATTAGAAAAATCTCAGAAAGAAAGGACGTGGAACGATGAATAAATTCGATATGATGGGCAAGGACGCCTTTAACCGTGTGGAAGAGATTATGAACGCCACAAAGCTGAATGAGTTCCTCCACAGAAAAGAGGAGGAGGAGAAGAAAAAGACCTGCGTACTCTGGATTTTGGCAATTATCGGCGTTGTAGCCGCCGTAGCCGCCATTGCTTACGGAGTGTACCGTTTCTTTACGCCGGATTATCTGGAGGATTTTGAAGACGACTTTGAGGACGATTTTGACGACGACTTCTTCGATGAGGAGGAAGCTAAGGCAGTAGAGAAGGAACAGGATCAGGAATAAAGCAGAGGCCGGAGACCGATTGGTTTCCGGCTTTTCTACTAGTCAAACATATATTTTTTGTGTATACTGTTGAGAGCCAATGATGCGTACGATGGAAAGGAATGACAAAGAGAATGAAAAAAGGCGAAATTTATGAAGGAATCGTTGAAAATATGGATTTTCCAAATAAAGGAAATATTTACATAGAGGGAGAGCGCGTTATTGTAAAAAACGCTCTGCCGGGACAGAAGGTGCGTTTCCTGGTAAATAAGAGAAGAAAGGGAAAGTGCGAGGGACGCCTGCTGTCTGTGGAGAAGAGCTCTCCGTTAGAGAGGACCGAGCATCCGTGTCCCCATTTTGGAATCTGCGGAGGCTGTCTGTACCAGACGATTCCCTATGAGGAGCAGCTGAAAATCAAGGAACGCCAGGTGAGAGACATTCTGACGCCTGTGCTTGGAGAGCCTGAGGAAGGAAACTGGATCTTCGAGGGAATTATGGGAAGCCCGATTTCTGAGCGGTACAGAAACAAAATGGAATTTTCCTTTGGAGACGAGGTAAAGGATGGCCCGCTGGCTCTGGGAATGCATAAGAGGGGCAGCTTTTACGATGTAGTGACAGTGGGGGAGTGCCGGATTATCAACGAGGATTTTACGAAGATTCTGCTCTGCACCAAGGAGTTTTTTGAGGAGAAGCAGATTCCGTTTTATAAAAAAATGCAGAAGACAGGTTATCTGCGCCACCTTCTTGTAAGGAGAGCGGTGAAGACAGGAGAAATTCTGATTGACCTGATTACTACGACGCAGACAGAGACACTGAAAACAGAGAGCTGGAACAGCGGGGAGGAGGAGCTGCTGGCTCAGTGGAGAGACCAGCTTCTGGCTCTTTCCTTAGAGGGAACCATGGCTGGAATTCTCCACACAAAGAACGATACCCTGGCCGATGCAGTGAAGGACGAGGGAACGGAGATCCTCTTTGGCCAGGATTTCTTTTATGAAGAGCTGCTGGGACTGAAATTCAGGATTTCCCCATTCTCCTTCTTCCAGACCAACTCTCTGGGAGCCGAGGTGCTCTATGAGAAGACGAGAGAGTATGTGGGAGGCGTAGACGGAAAGGTGGTGTTCGACCTTTACAGCGGAACAGGCACCATCGCCCAGATTCTGGCCCCTGTGGCGGAGAAAGTAGTAGGCGTGGAGATTGTGGAGGAGGCCGTGGAGGCGGCTAAGGTAAACGCAGGGCTCAACGGCCTGTCAAACTGCGAATTTATCGCAGGCGATGTGCTGAAGGTTGTGGGCGAACTGAAGGACAAGCCTGATTTTATTGTGCTGGATCCTCCGAGAGACGGCATCCATCCCAAGGCCATTGAGAAAATCATCGATTTCGGCGTGGACCGGATGGTGTACGTGTCCTGCAAGCCCACCAGCCTGGCCAGGGACCTGGAGATTCTCACAGCCCGGGGCTATCAGGCGGAGAAGGTCTGCTGCGTAGACATGTTTCCAGCGACGGGAAACTGTGAGACGGTATGTTTATTGTCCAAACTTAATACAAAGCAACATATCGAGGTTGAGATTAAGATGGACGAGCTGGATTTGACTGCTGCGGAAAGTAAGGCAACATACGAGGAGATTAAGGCGTATGTGCTGGAGCATAGCAGTATAAAAGTCAGTAGCTTATATATTGCTCAAGTGAAGCAGAAATGCGGTATTATTGAGCGTGAAAATTATAATAAGCCGAAATCTGAGAATGCAACACAGCCACAGTGCCCGCCGGAAAAAGAGAAAGCAATCCGAGAAGCATTCAAATATTATGGTATGATCTAACATCCAGCAAAATGGATTGCCAGTGAGAATGAGGTTGCCAACAATACGTACCCGTTGTCAGAGTTGGACTGGCTGATATACAGTAGGCCGCTGGAATATGCACATTTAATTTTCAATGATGAATTAGGAAATTATATCTATGACATTCATGAACATCATTTGACTGATTGAGCTAAGGCCAAACAAATCCCTACTGGATATTCCAGTGGGGATTTGTTTTTAAAAGACTCTTATTTATTCGTTATCGCAGTTCTATGTTTACAAAATCAGTGGCAGAATCCATACTTTTACAATTAATGCAGTAAAACCAATCCCCATCAAGAAGAAAAATACTCCGCCAAACAGGAATACCCAGTTTCCACCGGATGAGTGGGGGATATAATACTGTTGTGGGTTATCTGCATTATAGAGCATTTCCACTTGATCGCCAACTTGATATGACGAGGGGCTGACATTATGCTCTATGGTAATCATCTCTCCATTTGCCCGGTATTGAAATACAGGATAATATACGAGATGATCTCTTGTGCCATCACTGTGACGGCTCCATTTTTCTCGAATATCAATAACTGTTGCCGTTGTTGATATTTTGCAAACCATTTTATGGTAAAAGGGGTAAAGCATACAAAATATGCCGGCCACAACTGCAAATAAGCTGATTATGAGCGCACAGATATAACCTGCCATACGTTTTCCTCCTGTCATCATTCAAATTTTTTTCAGCGTCCTGCAAAATGGGAGATCAGGTCAAATAAAAAATTAAAAGCCAGAAGCACCCCACCCATGATGAACCACTTTGCTTCCTGCATCACAACCCACTGATTTTCTATAAAGAATATCTTCGGGTTATTCTTGCTGACTTGAAGGGAATAGGTCTGCCCGATTTTGAAATCCGGCTGCGTTTTTGAAGATTTTTTCAGCAGCTCTTTCAGCTTCCCGTCCGGAAGTTCCGGATCATTTGCTATTTCTGAAAATTCTGTTCCATTTACCGCTTGATATTGGTACTCCTGTCGGTATGTAACACCGTCTACGGTATATTCGAACACCGGGTACAGGGTGCTTCTGTGTCCATTCATCGGAGGAGTGTAATGGAGATCTACCAAAAGTGCCTGAACTTTGCGGCAATGCTCAACTGTCTTATGATATTGATGGATATTGTATGCGCCGATGGCAAACAGCAGCAATGCAATCAAAACAAACAACTTGCTCCCCCGCTTTCTGTACTCTTTTTTCTTGGATGTGGCTTCCGTGTTCATCACCCTGTTCTCCCATCACTGCCCAAGCAGATGCCAGTCGTCATCGGCATACTCGCTGAAATCCCCCTCTGGTGAACCTATGGTTTCGCTGATGATGCTGATCAGCATATCAAAGGGATCGATATTCGGATCAAATGCAATCAGGCTTTCCAGCATTTGTGGAATCTGCTGTTCCTCAATGAAAGGTTCTTCCTGCTCAAAACCCTGCACCAAATAGCGAGACTGGCTGCTTTCTGCATGGCAGACCTCGATCCGAAGGATCTTATCCTCGGTCAGCAGCACTTCACAGGAGACATTCCCTTCTCCATCAGAGCCTAAAAGAAATTCGCTGATTGGAATGGTGGTATACAGATTGTTGGCGTATGCATCAAAGGAAGATACATCATGGGCACGCCACAGGGTTTCGGCTACTGTGAGCGCATCCATGAGCGCATCAGATACTGGAACACCATATTCGAACTCCTCATCTATCTCGGTAATGGTGATTCCGCTTTCCTCCAGATCTTCAGATGTATCATCGGATGGAGCCGAGGTAATCTCCATAGGCGTGCCATCTTCATAATACATCTTGACTTGACTACTGTATGAGCCATTCTCCAAATTGTCCTCAACCTGAAGCTGTCCGCCTGGATAGTAGGCTTTATACGGTCCCTGGGCAACGCCGTTCTCAAAGTTCATGTCGATCTGGAGCTGCCCGTCGGAGTAATACTGCTTGGCAGGACCGTGGAGAACGCCCTCCTGATAGGTCTGCTCTGTGAGGATAAGCCCTGTATCCGGGTCGTACTCTACCCAACGGCCATCCATTTCACCATGTTGATAGTTTCCTACGTGGGTCACGCCGCCTGTCTCCGGATCATACTGCCGAGTCAGGCCATGCCGCTCACCAGCTTCAAAATTGGCATAGTCGATCAGGATGCCTCCGGTGGTATAGAGGGTAAACAAACCGTTTTGCTTTCCTTCTTTCCAGTGTCCGGTTTCCTTCACTGCACCATCGTAGTACACCACATCCAACCCATCCAGCAGGCCATCCTTATACGAGTAGATAGAAAGCGAGCGTTCTGTATTGGATTTCATTCGCCCAGTAAATGGTTTCCCATCTTTCTCGCTGACGATTATACCATTCTGATTGGTACATGCATCCTCCTGAGTGGCCGGAAGATAGCGATAGAGTGCATGGAAGTTTTGATAAGTAACCACGCCAACCGCCAGAAGCAGTAAAATCACCTTCGAGGCGATGGAAAGAACCGGACCTGACATGCCCATCGTAGAAAACAGCCACCGGCTCAGGGTAGAAAAGACAAAGAAAAACAGCAGACCAGCAACCACGGACAGGAACTTCATTACTAATGCTTCGTTGATGTGGGCATCAATAATTCGAGCTGGAGCTTCTGGGTGATAATAAATTTCCACTTCATCTCCTACGGAATATGTTTTAACGGAATATGTTTTATCCGATAAGGTTTTCTCAGGCAACCGGCCCTCCACCTCCAATCCATCCTCTGTCTCGAAGCGGACCACCTCGTAATGGGTATATCGCACGGTTTCTCGGAAGCTGTTTGTCCGGCGGGGCTGGGTCACGGCGGCGACGACCTGCGTTACCTCAGCGGTAGTCTTTATCCCCTGAATGCGCAGACTGGCCGTACGGAAAATTGCCCCTGCACCCTGCAAAAAGAGGTACAGAGCCATCCAGGCAAACAGCAGAGAGAACACCAGAAACACTGCCTTCATTACCTTTCCCCCTTTCTTTTTTTTCACCGGATTTCCCTCAATAGCAGCTTCAACATCATCCAAATTAGTCCGTGTCTGCACCGGCAAAACATTTGCAATCTCTGACCGCAATTCCTCAATGTGCCGCTGCCGATCCGGCCAGATTCCTTCCGCCTCCCATTTGGCGGTCAGACTTCTGGTGCGCCCTTGAATCGTTCCGGAATGGAGCGCATCCAAGGCAGAAAGAAGCTCATTCTTTGCTGCTTCATCTGTGGTAAAGCCGCATACCTTCTTCAGCGCATCAGGGATATCTATCAACCGGCCATAGCGATTGAACTCAGAGAATAACTCTGCAATGGTCAAATAGATCTCATCGAAATAGTCTGCGTTTTCCGGCACATCGTCCAGCAAAGAAACATCCCGGCAAAGGGCAAACAATCCCTGTAAGGTCCATACCGGATTCTTTCGGGCTTCTTCCTCTAAAATTTCCATTAGCATCTGAATGGTGTGGTTATCGGTTTGTTTATAATATATCATGCCTAATCCCTCAACTTAAACTCACTTCAATTTTGTGTCATATATCTTGTGTCTTTATGTCGTACATAAAAAGTCAAACCTACTCTCTAAAATGCTTGCTTACTATCATCAAAACCACCATGGCAACTCTAACCATAAATTATCCATCGCCTGATTTTCCAGTTTTTTTGCTCTGCTCTCCCGTAAATTAAAATGGATTGCTGTCCCAATCATCGTATGTTCCATGTCATCTGTAAAACCATAACGATACAGTAGATAGGTCTGTTCCCGATCAGATATCCGTCCCAACGCAGCATATAATTCACGCAGAGTTTCCTGTTCTACATAGATTTGCTCCGGCGATTTGACGGTTGGATCAGCAATGGCTTCAATCCGCAACATTCGCTCATCTCCGGGAATAACTTCATCCAAGCGAATTTTTTGATAAGCAAGCCCGTCCTTAATATCCGTCATTCGTTGTTCATATTGAGCCAGAGCTTTTCTAATAAGGTTTGTCATAGCATTTTTAATAGATGGTGCCGCATAGGTCAAAAATTTGATTTCTCTGCCTCTATTAAAATGAGGGATGGCATTTAACAATCCGATACAGCCTTCCTGTTCTAAATCCTCTTTTTCTATGCCAAGGTCACTTTCTGGGAGATTCATGCTGTGATAGATTTCGTTGACAATTTTACGAATAAATTTCAAGTTATTTACCAGAAGGAGATCACGGGCGATGCGGTCTCCCTTCTGCGCCAGGGTACATAGCTGCTCATTATTCTGGAGATTCATGTTTTTTCTCCTGTGTGGCTGCTCTTTCTAAGGTGCTTTGCATAAAGTGTGTCAATGCCTGACCAAATTGTTCTAAAGCAGCATTGTCTGCACCATCTATCCCAGCAATACTGTCAAGAACTGCCGCTGTAATCTGCTCTGGTGTGATCTGAGGATTTTCTATATCTTGTCCCTTGGTCAATTCTCCAAACATTTGCTCTACGGTTTCCTTAGTCAGTGTCTGCTGCGCAGTGAAATCGTTTCCAATTTCCTTTTTTACCTCTTTGACTGCCGCCATAAACTGATTCTCAATGGTGGTTAAATCTGCTTGATAAACTGGTGTACGCAATCTGCTGATGTCTTTTGTGGCTTGAGCTGTTTCAGTAGTTTTTATTGTTTTTCGTGTCAAATTGCTGATAGTGGCATACATCTGGTTCTGAACAGCATATCCGGAGGCAATGGTATCATTAAAATATTGCTCTAATATGTAGGTCAGTTCTGCAAATCGAGGGCTTTCCAGTAAACGATTGATCACTTGGGTGTTGACCTTTCCTGTATAAAGGTTTCGTGCCGCCTGTGCGGATAGTCCCAATTCATCAATCTCATAATTTTTTCGATCTGGTATAGTTGTTATACCTAAAAGAAAGTCCGTAGACACATTAAAGGTCCTGGCAATGCGAATAATATTTTCATCGCTAAGCTTTTCTGTTTTTCCGGTTAGAAACCGGCTTAGAACACTGTCTCCACATCCGATTTTGAGTGCAAGCTCCGTCTGGGATACTTTGCGGATTCTCATCAGATCTTCCAATCTATTACGGACAGTCCCAGGCAAAAATGTATTTTCCATTTACTGTATCCCTCCCTTTGTCCTTTCAGCTTTTACATATTTACCGCTTTTAATTCTGGCATCCACAGGCTTCTCTGCATCTTCTGGAATAATCCAGCGGCTTCCAGCTTTCTGTGCGCCAGGAATACGTTCTTGGTTACAGAGAATG
>ERZ838827.1934-NODE-1934-length-13788-cov-4.061458_pt1 | contig 13788 bp, 6 predicted proteins | sample MGYA00519881_ERZ838827 | MGnify/ENA primary metagenome ERZ838827 (study PRJEB31850, sample SAMEA3708842) | human gut metagenome | biome: human gut; feature: human-associated habitat; material: faeces | place: China | collected 2014 ...
GCTTTCTGTCGTTCACTCAATTTCCTACCTTTGTAATCTAAATCAAAATCGTGTAGCCATGAAGTATAAATTATTGGTCTTGGATGTAGACGGAACACTACTGAATGATGCGAAAGAAATTAGTAAACGTACGCTGGCCGCTTTGTTGAAGATTCAACAGATGGGAGTACGTATTGTTTTGGCTTCCGGCAGGCCGACCTATGGTTTGCTGCCGTTGGCAAAATCTCTTGAACTTGGAAATTACGGAGGTTTTATCCTTTCCTATAATGGTTGTCAGATTATCAATGCACAGAACGGAGAGATTCTGTTTGAACGTCGCATAAATCCGGAAATGCTGCCTTATCTGGAAAAGAAAGCCCGTAAGAATGGATTTGCGCTGTTCACGTACCACGATGACACCATTATAACCGATTCTTCCGAGAATAAACATATCCGGGATGAAGCCGAATTGAATAATTTGCGGGTGATAAAGGAAGAAGAATTCTCCTCAGCCATTGACTTTGCTCCTTGCAAATGTATGCTTGTCAGTGATGATGAAGAAGCACTTGTCGGTTTGGAAGATCATTGGAAAAGACGGCTGAACGGAGCATTGGATGTTTTCCGTTCCGAACCCTATTTCCTTGAGGTCGTTCCGTGTGCTATCGACAAGGCGAATACTTTGGGAGCTTTGTTGGAAGCGTTGAACCTGACACGTGATGAGGTCATTGCTATTGGTGACGGTGTATGCGATGTGACTATGATTCAGTTAGCGGGGTTGGGAATAGCTATGGGGCATTCTCAAGACTCGGTGAAAGCGTGTGCCGATTATGTGACAGCATCGAATGAAGAAGACGGGGTAGCCCTTGCCGTTGAAAAAGCAATCATAGCCGAAGTCCGTGCGGCGGAAATTCCGTTAGACCAACTGAATGCGCAGGCGCGTCACGCATTGATGGGAAATCTGGGTATCCAATATACGTATGCGTCTGAGGACAGAGTAGAGGCGACAATGCCTGTCGATCACCGTACTCGCCAGCCTTTCGGCATTCTACATGGCGGTGCTACGCTTGCATTGGCTGAAACGGTTGCAGGACTGGGTTCTATGATTCTTTGCCAGCCTGATGAAATAGTAGTGGGAATGCAGGTCAGCGGAAATCATATATCTTCCGCCCACGAAGGAGATACCGTGCGGGCAGTGGGAACCATTGTACACAAAGGACGCTCATCTCATGTATGGAATGTGGATGTCTTTACTTCAACAAACAAACTGGTGTCTTCCGTACGGGTAGTCAACAGTGTTATGAAAAAAAGATGATTGACGAAGAAATAAGTAATCTGACAGTTATTGATGCGCTTATCCGGCAAAAGCGACCTTTTGTGGTATACCGTATTCCCGGAGAGAAACTTCCCCGTCTGTTGACACAGGCGGAGGAGGAGATCCGTTTGATATACGATTTGCAAGAGTTGAACGGACAGAAAGGATTTGTTATCGCTCCCTTTCGGGTGAGTGAGATGTGTCCGGTTGTACTGATACAATCTGATGGCTGGGGGCAATCCCTTTCTCTTGACGATGATACGGAGGAAGAATATGAGGCTTCTTTGCAAATACAAGAGCAAGAAAATTTTCAGACCTCTTACACGAAGGAGTATGCCGACTGTTTTCAAGCATTTATCAATGCCTTACGTGACGGGACTTTTGACAAGTTGGTACTTTCCCGGCGTATTACGATGGATAAGGGGGCGGACTTTTCTCTTTCATCCGTATTTCGTGCGGCCTGCAAGCGTTATATTCATTCATATATATACCTATGTTACACTCCCCAGACCGGCATTTGGTTGGGAAGTACTCCCGAAATTATTTTATCGGGTGAGAAAGATGAATGGAATACGGTTGCACTGGCCGGAACACAGCCTTTGCAGGATGGCAAATTGCCGCAAGTATGGGATGAAAAAAACAGGAAAGAGCAGGATTACGTAACTGCTTATATCCGTAGCCGACTTCTTTCTTTGGGCATCCATTCTACTGAAAGCGGACCTTATCCTGCATACGCCGGAGCTTTGTCACATTTGAAAACAGATTTTCATTTCTCTTTGAGAGATAATAATGGTTTGGGAGATCTCCTGAAAGTGTTGCATCCGACGCCTGCGGTGTGTGGTTTGCCAAAGGAAGAGGCCTATCGCTTTATATTGGAAAACGAAGGGTATGACCGTCGTTATTATTCCGGTTTTATCGGATGGCTGGATCCGAATGGAAGGACTGATTTATATGTGAATTTACGTTGTATGCATATCGAGGATGAACGACTGACTCTTTATGCCGGTGGCGGACTATTGGCCTCTTCGGAGCTGAATGATGAATGGCTGGAAACGGAAAAAAAGTTGCAGACAATGAAACGTCTGATTACTTCCACCTCCATTATCGCTAATTACTAATCATTAACAAGCTAATCACTAATCATCATGTATACAGACAAGAAAAACATACTCCAACTGGTTGCGTTGCTTGAGGCGCACGGCATTACTAAGGTTGTGTTGTGTCCCGGTAGCCGTAACGCGCCTATTGTGCATACTTTGTCCAATCATCCGGGCTTTACCTGTTATGCGATGACTGATGAACGGAGTGCGGGTTATTTTGCTATCGGGCTTACGTTGAATGGTGGCAAACCTGCTGCAATCTGCTGTACTTCCGGTACGGCGTTGCTGAATCTTCACCCGGCTGTTGCGGAAGCTTTTTATCAGAATGTTCCTTTGGTTGTCATTTCTGCGGATCGTCCCGCTGCCTGGATCGGGCAGATGGACGGACAGACTTTGCCGCAGCCTGATGTATTCCGGACGTTGGTCAAGAAGTCCGTGAATCTTCCCGAGATTCATACAGAGGAAGACGAATGGTATTGTAATCGTCTGGTTAATGAGGCTTTATTGGAGACACATCATCATGGGAAAGGACCGGTACATATCAATGTGCCTGTTTCCGAACCGCTGTTTCAGTTTACAGTGGACAAATTGCCGGAAGTGCGTGTTATCACCCGTTATCAGGGATTGAATGTTTATGACCGTGATTATAACGGTCTGGTTGAACGGATGAATAAATACCAGAAGCGGATGGTCATTGTCGGGCAGATGAATCTTATTTATTTGTTTGAGAAACGGCATACCAAACTATTATACAGACATTTTGCCTGGTTGACGGAGCATATAGGCAATCAGACCATACCTGGCATTCCGGTCAAGAATTTCGATGCGGCACTTTATGCTGTTCCGGAAGATAAGATGGAACAGATGGTTCCCGAATTGCTGATTACTTATGGGGGGCATATTGTTTCCAAACGACTGAAGAAATTTCTCCGCCAACACCCGCCTAAAGAACATTGGCATGTGTCGCCGGATGGTGAGGTGGTTGATTTATACGGTTCGTTGACTACCGTGATTGAAATGGACCCGTTTGAATTTCTGGAGAAGATAGCAAGTTTGCTGGATAATCGTGTGCCCGGATATCCCCGTGTGTGGGAGAATTATTGCAACACTATTCCCGAACCGGACTTTGCTTATTCCGAAATGTCGGTTGTCGGTGCATTGGTGAAAGCTTTGCCAAAGTCGTGCGCATTGCACTTGGCAAATAGTTCGGTAGTTCGTTATGCCCAGCTTTATTCGATACCTTCAACTATTGAAGTTTGCTGTAATAGGGGTACGAGTGGTATTGAAGGGTCTTTGTCTACAACGGTCGGTTATGCGGCAGCTTCCGATAAACTGAATTTTATCGCTATCGGGGATTTGAGTTTCTTCTATGATATGAATGCTTTGTGGAATGTCAATGTTCGTCCCAACCTGCGTATCCTTTTGTTGAATAATGGCGGAGGAGAGATTTTTCATACATTGCCGGGATTGGATATGTCGGGCACATCCCATAAGTTTATCGCAGCCGTTCATAAGACTTCCGCCAAAGGCTGGGCGGAAGAGCGCGGATTTCTCTATATGAAAGTTGAAGATGGGGATGAACTGGCGGAGGCAATGAAAATTTTTACTCAGCCCGAAGAGATGGAACAACCTGTGTTGTTGGAGGTGTTTACCAACAAAAACAAGGATGCGCGTATGTTGAAGAATTATTATTATCAAATAAAAGAAAAATAGGTTATGTCAACACAAAGAGAGTGGACTACGATCAGAGAATACGATGATATTCTTTTTGATTATTATAATGGAATTGCCCGTATCACGATTAACCGTGAACGCTATCGGAATGCGTTTACTCCGACTACTACTGCCGAAATGAGTGATGCGCTACGCATTTGTCGCGAGGAAGCGGATATTGATGTGATTGTTATTACCGGTGCAGGTGATAAGGCTTTCTGTTCGGGAGGTGACCAGAATGTGAAAGGACGTGGCGGATATATCGGAAAAGACGGGGTTCCCCGCTTGAGTGTACTGGATGTGCAAAAGCAGATACGCAGTATCCCGAAGCCGGTGATTGCTGCCGTGAACGGATTTGCGATTGGTGGCGGGCACGTGCTTCATGTGGTATGTGATTTGTCCATAGCTTCCGAGAATGCTATTTTCGGTCAGACGGGACCTCGTGTGGGAAGTTTTGATGCCGGATTCGGTGCTTCTTATCTGGCACGTGTGGTAGGTCAGAAGAAAGCCAGGGAAATCTGGTTCCTCTGCCGGAAATACAATGCGCAGGAAGCGTTGGATATGGGACTGGTCAATAAAGTAGTTCCTTTGGAACAATTGGAAGACGAATATGTGCAATGGGCAGAAGAGATGATGTTGCTTAGTCCGTTGGCTTTGCGTATGATTAAGGCAGGACTGAATGCCGAATTGGACGGTCAGGCCGGAATTCAGGAACTGGCGGGAGATGCGACATTGCTTTATTATCTGACGGATGAGGCTCAGGAAGGAAAGAATGCCTTTTTGGAAAAGCGTAAACCGAACTTCAAGCAATATCCGAAGTTCCCCTAAAAATGATACTTTGATATATTATTTACATTCAATGGATTGCAAGATTAAGATCATTCCCCGATTGCTCCATTTCAAGCAGCCGGCAGGAACTTCGCGAGGTACATACTCCACCCGGAAAGTGTGGTATCTCCATTTTACCTCTTCCGAATTTCCCGGTCGGGTGGGAATAGGGGAGTGTGCTCCTCTGCCTGCACTGAGCTGTGACGATCTTCCCGATTATGAAGATATATTAGGAGCAGCCTGTCGGGAAGTGGAAAAGCAAAATGGGAGATTGGATGTGGGCGCTTTGTGTAAGTATCCTTCTATCCTTTTCGGACTTGAAACCGCCATCCGTCACTATCATACGGGAGATTGGGCTTTGTGGAATACCGCTTTCTCTCGCGGAGAAACAGGGATTCCTATTAACGGCCTTATCTGGATGGGCGACTTCAATAAAATGCTGGCGCAGATAGAAACGAAAATGAATGTAGGTTTCCGTTGTATCAAACTCAAAATCGGTGCGATCAACTTTGAAGAAGAATTGGCTCTGCTCCGTCATATCCGTGCGCACTTTTCTTCCAATGAGATTGAGCTCCGTGTAGATGCGAATGGGGCTTTTGCTCCGGCTGACGCTATGGAGAAACTGAAACGGTTGTCTGAATTGGATTTGCATTCCATTGAGCAGCCTATCCGTGCCGGACAATGGGAGGAGATGGCGCGTCTTACCTCCGAGTCTCCTTTGCCGATAGCTTTGGATGAGGAACTGATAGGCTATAATACCTGGGAAGAAAAGCAAAGATTACTTTCGGCTATCCGTCCGCAATATATTATTATCAAACCTTCTCTTCATGGCGGATTAGCCGGTGGCGAGGAGTGGATTGCAGAAGCGGAGAAACTGAATATCGGTTGGTGGATAACTTCTGCTCTGGAGTCTAATATCGGTCTGAACGCCATTGCACAATGGTGCGCTACTTTCGACAATCCGTTGCCTCAGGGATTAGGGACAGGATTGCTTTTTACTGATAACGTAGAAATGCCGCTTGAAATAAGAAAAGATTGTTTGTGGTTTGACAGATGATGGTATTCAATCGACAAAAGCAACGCTTACTGCTGGAAGGAAAGGAATATACACCTGATGATATACGCAGATGTATGGTGCGGGGAGTAGAAAACTATCCTTCCGCCATATGGGATTTATTCCTTTTTCTACAGGAGTGGTTCAACGATTCCCCTTTACTTGCGGTTCATACATCCGGGTCTACCGGTATGCCGAAAAAATTAATGGTACGTAAAGAACAAATGATGCAGAGTGCGCGTCTGACTTGTGAATACCTGAATTTGCAGGCGGGAGATACGGCCTTGTTATGTATGAACCTCCGTTATATCGGAGCAATGATGGTAGTGGTGCGCTCTTTAGTTGCAGGTTTGAATTTGATTGTGCGTCCTGCTTCCGGTCATCCATTGTCCGATATACACGAACCGTTGAAGTTTGCGGCAATGGTTCCGCTACAAGTTTATAATACTCTTCAGGTTCTTGAAGAAAAGGAACGGTTGAAGCAAACGGATATTTTGATAATAGGCGGGGGAGCGGTTGATGTCGGACTGGAAGCGGACATTCAATCTCTTCCGGGAGCTGTCTATTCTACTTACGGGATGACTGAAACTTTATCCCATATCGCTCTTCGCCGTCTGAACGGTCCTGCGGCTTCCGAACACTATCATCCTTTCTCTTCGGTGCATTTGTCTTTGTCTCCAGAAAATACTTTAGTGATTGAAGCACCTTTGGTTTGCGCTGATATTCTGCAAACCAATGATATTGCACGCATCCATCCCGATGGAAGTTTTTCTATTCTGGGACGGAAAGATAATGTGATAAATAGCGGGGGAATTAAAATTCAAGCGGAAGAAATAGAAAAAAAACTTCGCCTGTTGATTCCGATACCGTTTGTTATTACCTCTGTTCCGGACAAGCGCTTGGGGCAGGCTGTGGTTTTATTGCTGGCGGAACAGCCGGATATACAAGAGATGGAAAAAGGAATACAAACGATATTGGAACCATATTATCGTCCCAAGCACATTCTGGTAGCGGATTGTATTCCGCAAACGGGAAATGGAAAAGTCAATCGTGCGGATTGTCGTATTTTGGCACAGCGCCTGCTACAACTTCTGAATGATTCATCCTGTTAAAAGTAATACCCTAGATTCACAAAACAACTTGCTTTATCCGTCTGGTTGGAGTAGCCCAATGAGATTTCCAATGGCCCGAAGACGCTGTCCATTCCATAACCGGCACTGATACCGAACAATTGCTTGCCTTTTAATATTTTGAAAAAATGACTGTCCGTCAGTCCGTAGTTTCCGGTCAGGATGAGGTAATGGATGGCTCCCATCCGTTGTCTTAATTTTAAAGACGCAATCATAATTGCATTATCCATCAGTTCTATATTGTTGACTCCGGCAAATGGTAATTGCTGAGGTATATAGAAGCCGGGAACTTCACCTCCGATTGCATTTTGCAGAGGATAGGGAAAGTTTCTCCCGATCAGGATACGTCCATAGATGGAAGGAATGACGGAGAAGCGGCGGGTGATGGGAAGAACACTTGCCCATGAAGCACTCAATGCAGAGAAAGGAGCGTGTTCGTTATATTGCGCCATATTATCCGTATAGAGGGAATAGGCAGCCTTAAAGTCGCTGCCTTTGGCGGGGAAATATCCTTTATCGTATGTGTTGTAATGTATTTGGGCAAAATAACTCAGAAAATGTTCCGATTCTACTTTCAAATCAATCAGTTCCGGTTGTTTAAACAGGAAATCTTTGTATTTGTAGTATTCAAAACGGAGTCCGAGCCCGAAACGGAAGTTTTTGTACCATACATCCGAGAAGCCGAATTCGGCTAAGTGATATTTATAGGTTGTATTGTAGGCACGGTTTCCCTTCTCGTAGATGTTGATGTCGTTGTATTGGAACATATATGAGAAGTTGAAATTACGCTGCTGCATGGGTTCGAGTGTATAGTCGATGCGTGCGGCATATCGCTTACCCAACCGTCCGGTGAGGGATAGGCGGGAAGGAATATGAGTCTTGAGGTCTGCAGTGGCATTAAGCAACATAGAGGCAATCTCTTCCGAATCGAAGCGGATACCCAGATTGATTCTTCTTTCATATTTCTCTTGCAGCAGGAAGTTGAGATGGTAGCCTTCGGGAGTATCTGTCAGTGTATAACTGGCACTAGAGTAAGACTGGCTACCGCGTAACAGGTCTAAGGCCTGTTCTATTTGCTGCGTCGTAATGTTACTGTTTTCTTTTAAGTTACATTTCTTCATTAACCATTTTTTGTCGTCAGTCTCTACTCCGGAGAAAGAAATATCTGTGACGTAAATGGTGCGCACATTGGAGAGGGAAGAGTAGGGGCCATGCTGCTTGGGCTTATAATCTTCCGGTATCCCTATTCTCTTTTTTAAGGCAAGCAGGGATTCCCATTGCGATCTTGCCGCCTCTTCACCCCTTCGCATCAAACTGTCAATGGCGGTCGGAGTAAAGCTGGCGGAGGAATATCCTTCCACATTCACACGGATATAGGTATCTGTGATATCTACATTTTTCTCATGATTGGACTGGCAGGTAAGGTCGACAATCTGTCCCAGAATATCGGGTGCACTGTTCAGCTTGTCTGCCTTTTTTAAAGCATTCTGCACATCTACTCCGATAATAATATCCGCCCCCATAGCTTTCACTACATCTGCCGGATAATTGTTTACGATTCCACCGTCCACTAATACCATACTGTCTTTCCGTACCGGAGTAAATACCCCGGGAATGGCCATACTGGCACGCATGGCGGTGGAGAGTATTCCGTCATGGAATACAATAGGTTCTCCGTTCACTACATTGGCTGCCACACAGGCAAAGGGAATGGGCAGTTTATTAAAGTTGATGGAGTCATGATACCCCATTGTCAAATCCGAGAATAGATTGGCTAGATTCTGCCCTTTTACGATTCCTCCTGAAGCTGCGTCTTTGGGTGTTTTTGTAAAAGGGATGGAAACAATAAACCTTTCGGAACGTTCACGCTCCGTTAGTGACATGGAACTCCGTTTTACCCGGTCGCTCAACAAGAATGTCCAATTTTGCTTTCGCACCATGCTGTCCAACTGCTCAGGTGTGTAGCCTATGGCGTAAAGCCCTCCTACGATGGCTCCCATACTGGTCCCGGCTATATAATCAATAGGAATTCCGGCCTCCTCAATCACTTTCAAGGCTTTGATATGAGCCATACCTTTGGCACCTCCGCCGCTTAGGACTACTCCTACTTTTTTGCGTTGTTGCTCTTGAGAATGCAAAGAAAAAGGAAATATTAAGCAGGTTAATAAAACCAATGTTGAAAGTATTTGTTTTTTCATCAGACAGGTGTTTATATATACTACAAATGTAGGGTATATTTTGTTTAGTTGTTGAATTGGGAAATGGAAAAAATGTTCCAAAAGTCGGAATTGTGGATTATTTCTACATATTTCCGATAAATTCTACATTTCCGCATTTAGCATGACAAAGTATAATGAGCTGATAGACAGTGAATAATAAATGTAATGATTTTGGCATACTATTTGCTTGAGAGGAAGATAGAACAAGCATAAGTTAAATTTAATAATAAGATTCGATATGAGATTATTCTTTTCGAAACATGAGTTGAAACTGAGAAGAAAGAGAAACATTGCTGCTATAATTTGTGTGGTAATTGTGTTGGGGGCGTATTGGATACTAACCCGGCCTCAGAAGATTGAGCCGGAAATGCCGACAGTCATTGTGGAACCGGTAGTTAAAGATGATGTGGAAATATACGGGGAATATGTCGGGCGCATCCGTGCCCAACAGTTTGTCGAAGTACGTGCACGTGTGGAAGGCTATTTGGAGAATATGCTTTTTGCCGAAGGTACGTATGTAAATAAGAATCAGGTTTTATTTGTAATCAATCAGGATCAGTATCGTGCCAAAGCGGACAAGGCGAGAGCGCAGTTGAAGAAAGATGAGGCGCAGGCTTTGAAAGCGGAACGTGATTTAAAGCGTATCCGTCCGTTGTTTGAACAAAACGCTGCAAGTCAGTTGGATTTGGATAATGCGGAAGCTGCTTTTGAAAGTGCCGAAGCAACGGTGGCTATGAGCGAAGCAGACTTGGCACAGGCGGAATTGGAATTGGGTTATACTATTGTCCGTTCTCCTCTGTCGGGACATATCAGTGAAAGAAACGTGGATTTAGGTACGTTGGTCGGTCCCGGTGGAAAGTCATTGCTTGCTACCATTGTGAAAAGTGACACAGTATTGGTGGATTTTAGTATGACGGCACTCGATTATCTGAAAAGTAAAGAAAGAAATATTAATTTGGGACAACAGGACTCTACCCGTTCCTGGCAACCCAATATCACTATTACGCTGGCGGATAATACCGTTTATCCATATAAAGGATATGTAGATTTTGCCGAACCGCAGGTCGATCCTCAGACGGGAACTTTTTCCGTCCGTGCCGAAATGCCGAATCCGAAACAAGTCTTGTTGCCGGGACAGTTTACTAAGGTCAAACTATTGTTGGATGTTCGTGAAGGTGCACTCGTTGTTCCGATGAAAGCGGTTACCATTGAAAAAGGAGGAGCATATATTTATACCATGCGTAAGGATAATACGGTAGAGAAACGTTTTATTGAATTAGGACCGGAAGTAGGGAATAATGTAGTGGTGGAAAGAGGACTGGCAGCAGGAGAAATTGTTGTAGTGGAAGGTTTCCATAAGTTGACGCCGGGAATGAAAGTGCGGGTAAGTCAGCAGGAGATGGAAACGAAGGATAACACAAAAGGAGAATAGGCGATGAAAGTTACGTTTTTTATAGATAGGCCGGTTTTTTCGGCTGTAATCTCTATCGTGATTGTGATTGTCGGTATTATCGGTCTGACAATGCTTCCGGTTGATCAATATCCGCAGATCACTCCTCCGGTGGTGAAGATCAGTGCTTCTTATCCGGGTGCGAGTGCGCTTACCGTATCTCAGGCAGTAGCTACTCCGATTGAGCAGGAGATCAATGGTACGCCGGGAATGCTTTATATGGAGTCGAACAGTTCTAATTCCGGAGGTTTTTCGGCAACGGTTACATTTGATGTTTCTGCTGATCCGGATTTGGCGGCAGTCGAAATTCAGAATCGTGTGAAACTGGCGGAATCCCGTTTGCCGGCAGAGGTGATCCAGAATGGTATTTCGGTAGAAAAGCAGGCTCCCAGCCAGTTGATGACACTCTGTCTGACTTCCACTGATCCGAAGTTTGACGAAATTTATCTGAGTAACTTCGCTACCATCAATGTGCTTGATGTGATTCGCCGTATTCCGGGAGTGGGACGTGTCTCAAATATTGGTAGCCGTTATTATGCAATGCAGATATGGGCACAGCCTGATAAATTGGCGAATTTCGGTCTGACCGTGCAAGACTTGCAAAATGCCTTGAAAGATCAGAACCGTGAATCTGCGGCAGGTGTGCTAGGGCAACAACCGGTACAGGGATTGGATATAACGATTCCTATTACAACTCAAGGACGTCTTTCTACGGTTGGGCAGTTTGAGGATATTGTGGTGCGTGCCAATGCAAACGGTTCCATCATTCGGTTGAGGGATGTGGCACGTGTTTCTTTGGAGGCTTCTTCCTACAATACAGAGAGTGGTATCAACGGTGAGAATGCCGCTGTGCTTGGCATCTATATGTTGCCGGGTGCCAATGCGATGGAGGTGGCTGAAAGAGTGAAGGAAGCGATGGCGGAAATTAGCAAGAACTTCCCGGAAGGGTTGAGCTACGAGATTCCGTTTGATATGACAACCTATATTTCAGAATCTATCCATGAAGTATATAAAACCTTATTTGAGGCTTTAGTACTGGTGGTGTTGGTAGTATATCTTTCTTTACAGAGCTGGCGTGCGACGTTGATTCCTGTAGTGGCGGTACCTATTTCATTGATCGGAACTTTCGGCTTTATGTTGATCTTTGGTTTCTCTTTGAATATCTTGACTTTGCTCGGATTGATTCTTGCCATCGGTATTGTGGTGGACGATGCAATTGTAGTGGTGGAAGGAGTAGAGCATATTATGGAAACGGAAAAGCTGAGTCCTTATGAAGCTACTAAAAAAGCGATGAACGGACTGGCAAGCGCCTTGATTGCCACTTCATTGGTATTGGCTGCCGTGTTCGTGCCTGTCAGTTTCTTGAGCGGAATTACAGGACAGTTATATCGTCAGTTTACAGTGACGATTGTAGTATCCGTGCTCATTTCCACGGTTGTAGCTTTGACATTGAGTCCGGTCATGTGTTCTCTGATCTTAAAACCGGATAGTGGGAAGAAGAAAAATATTGTTTTCAGGAAAATCAATGAATGGCTAGGTATTGGCGGTAATAAATATGTAGCTGCCGTTACCCGGACTATCAAGCATCCTCGCCGGGTGTTGAGCGCTTTCGGTATGGTGTTGATAGCCATAATGTTGGTTCATCGTATTATTCCGACTAGTTTTTTGCCCGTAGAGGACCAGGGTTACTTCAAGATTGAATTGGAATTGCCGGAGGGAGCAACTTTGGAACGTACGCGCATAGTGACCGATCGTGCTATTGCTTATCTGGAAAAGAATCCATACATAGAATATATTCAGAATGTGACGGGAAGCAGTCCGCGTGTAGGCAGTAATCAAGGACGTACCGAGTTGACGGTTATACTGAAACCTTGGGAAGAGCGCAAGAACACAAGTATCGAAAAGATTATGGATACAGTGGAGAGACATCTTGAGGAATATCCGGAATGCAAAGTCTATCTTTCCACTCCGCCGGTGATACCGGGTTTAGGTACTTCGGGAGGCTTTGAAATGCAGTTGGAAGCTCGTGGGGAAGCCACTTTTGACAATCTGGTGGATGCGGCAGATACATTAATGTATTACGCTTCTAAAAATAAGGCATTGACGGGTTTGTCTTCTTCTTTGCAATCGGAGATACCGCAGCTCTATTTTGATGTAGACCGGGACAAAGTGAAAATGCTCGGTGTACCTTTGGCTGATGTATTTTCTACCATGAAAGCCTATACCGGTTCAGTATACGTAAATGACTTCAATATGTTCAACCGTATATATAAGGTATACATTCAGGCGGAAGCTCCTTACCGTGAGCATAAGGATAATATCAATCTATTCTTCGTCAAGGCCTCTAATGGAGCTATGATACCGTTAACATCTTTAGGGAACGCTTCTTATACCACAGGGCCAGGTAGTATCAAACGCTTCAATATGTTTACTACGGCAGTCATTCGTGGGGCAGCTGCGCAAGGATACAGTTCCGGACAAGCGATGGAGATCATGGAACAGATTGCTCGTGAACATCTTCCAGACAATATAGGTTTGGAATGGAGCGGACTTTCTTACCAAGAAAAACAGGCCGGAGGTCAGACAGGCATGGTGATGGCATTGGTATTCCTTTTCGTATTTCTTTTTCTTGCTGCGCAATATGAAAGCTGGACAGTACCTATTGCCGTATTGCTTTCTTTGCCCGTTGCCGCTTTGGGTGCTTATCTTGGGGTATGGGTATGCGGATTGGAGAACGATGTGTATTTTCAGATCGGTCTGGTCATGTTGGTGGGGCTTGCCGCCAAGAATGCAATTTTGATTGTTGAATTTGCTAAAGTGCAGGTTGACAAGGGAGAAGACTTGGTGCAGTCGGCTATTTATGCGGCCCGTTTACGTTTCCGTCCGATCTTGATGACTTCGCTCGCGTTTGTGCTCGGTATGCTTCCAATGGTTTTGGCTAGCGGACCCGGTTCGGCAAGTCGGCAGGCAATCGGTACAGGTGTCTTTTTCGGAATGATATTT
>ERZ838827.1960-NODE-1960-length-13595-cov-5.350812_pt1 | contig 13595 bp, 24 predicted proteins | sample MGYA00519881_ERZ838827 | MGnify/ENA primary metagenome ERZ838827 (study PRJEB31850, sample SAMEA3708842) | human gut metagenome | biome: human gut; feature: human-associated habitat; material: faeces | place: China | collected 2014 ...
CGCCCTCCAAACGGAAGACGCTTTTCGTTTATACATTTCACAGGGAGGGTTTCGGGCAACCAGAACCTTGTCCCAATTGCTCTAGAATAATTATACCATAGGATTTTTGTTAATTGTGTTAATCTTTCAAATATCCATTAATTACTTGAGATATTCTAGATCGACTATATCCAACTTTCTCCGCAACCTCTCTCTGCTTCTTCCCGTCTATGTAGATCAATTCAAATATCTGCCGGTCTCTGCTGTCCGGGATCTCCGCTATAAACTGCTCGATCTCCGTGATCAGCTTATTCACCTGTTCCCTGCGCTTCTCCCTGATCCGGATCTGCTTGTCAATTTCATCCATTTCTTTCGGCTCGTCCATCAACACCGATGTCCGGACTTCCGTGTAAGGAAAATCCCTGCTGGATCCAGTCACCTTTCCCAGTACAGTCGGAACATTCTCCTGCCGCTCATATAGTTTATCCAGCCTTTTATCAATCAGCACCAGCTCTCTTTTCAAAGGTCGCAACTGACTTAATTTTTTCTTGTCCACCGGCAATCTCCCCTTTCATTGCATCGATTCCGTACTTTCTTGCTACAAATTCCGCCACGTCTTCTCTTCGCATCTGCTCTCCCTGCTCCCGGATCAGCGCCGCAGCCTGATACGGCTTGTGCTGCATCTGACTTTTCGCCGCCGCGGAGGGATCGTGCTCTGCCATCTGCTCAAGCCCGCGCCGCCGGATGCTCTCTGCCTGCTTCCGGCGCTGGGCTTCGTTTGTTTTGGTCTTTCTCAATGTATCACGCTCCTTTGAATTTTGATTTTATCCGCTTGCATTGTCCACTCAAAGTGATATAATGTTTTACATGCAGATATGGTTCATCGGTAGAACGCTAGCTTCCCAAGCTGGAAAGGCGGGTTCGACTCCCGTTATCTGCTTTTTTTATTTAGGCTTGTACGGATCCGGAAGAGGCTGCCATGCGGTTACACTTGACATTGAACCACTTCCATGCCAAAATGCTCCATCATAATATGCCCTGTTTGTACTCCTAATTCCCTTTTTTGTTTGACACGTTACTAAGACCATCCTTTCATCTTCCGGCAACCGCTTTTCCACCGGAATCCAATCATCGTTCATGTCTGTCGCATCACTTATGTGAGAACGGATGATTTTCTCCACATCTTTCACAGCAATCAACAGTTCTGTATACCTTGAAAATCGTATTCCGCCAATTGCTTTTATCTCTTCCAAAATCTTCTCTAGTACGTTCATTAACTGTTCTCCTTTGCCCGTTTAATAATGCTGTCTATCTTCTCTGTCACCTCTACCGGAGTCACATTCCACGCATCTGCCAATCTCTTTATTGCGTCAACATAAGCTGTCAAGCACATAAGAGTATGTTCATATGGCTTCGCATTAGTCCAACTTCTGCACGTCCCGCTCTTGTGCAACCAAGTTATTACAATTTTCATCACTCCACCTCCACATTCTCTCTAATCCATTTTGATACACCGTAAATCAGCACTTGCTCGTCCACGGTCAACGGCTCTTTCAGATACCCGTCAATTGTCAGCTTATTATAAATGTCTTGTAAAGTATCGGAATCCTTGAGTTCTAACTTTCCTCTTTTCATCACTCACTCCAATCCAATCTCTGTCCGCACTTAGGGCAGAAATCATAATTATCATAATCTACTTCATAATGTTCTTCGCAGTTCGGACAAACCCATGTATCATAGATTATATTTCCCTCATTGTCGTATCCGTCACCTTCGTAATCCGGCTTCTTCGCCGTATCCCTTTCTTTCAGCCTGTATGCTTCCTCCGGATCCAGACCGCTGTCCTCATAGTCTTTCAGCTTGCACAGCGCACCGTATATCTTTTCTTGTGTGTTCTCTGTAATGACCTGCCCTACATAGGTGTCTTTCCACGGCAGACCTTTCACACACCAGTTCCCCTGTTCATCCTGTTCGGTTAATCTTCCCATTCTGAATCCTCCGTATGCTCTTCATATTCTGTTCTTGAAATTATCCGGGTATTTTCTTCCGGAACTTTCACAAAACCAGAAATGATTTCTCCCTGATGCTTTGCAAATTCTTGTAAATTAAACCCATCTAAACAATCTGTGTACATATCAATTTTCGCTTCGGAATAACCAATACTTCCTTTCCCTCCATATATTTCCGCATCTTTAATTTCAAAGAACACACTGACTGTTACATGTATTTTATTTCCCATCTTCATCCATCCTTTCCGCAGCAGTACCCGACCATCACTCCGATCAGGAACGCTGCCAGTATCAAAATTCCTGTTGCCACTATTCTTCCTCGATTCTCTTCAACTGCCGATCCAGTTTCTTTTCGATCATCTGGTTCACTTCTTGACCGGAAAGAAGCAGGTATTCCATCTGCCACAGCATGATCTGCACATCTGCCGTCTCTTCTACCAGATTATCTCTGCAATCCTGAATACCTTTCTCTGTCTTCTGACCGTTTCCGCAAACTCTCCAAAACTTATTGATTGCCTGTGTCAGCTCCGCCATCTCTTCCATGCACTGCCGACTCTGGGCATCATATCCATAGTGGTCAGCGATTGTCATGATCTTCTTAGCAATGTTCATACTATCCCTCCGATTCCGGTCTCCAAACCTTATCCATGCATTCTCTATGGAAAAACACATCGGTCCTACGCTTTGTCCGTACATACTCCACACACCGGAGATCATCATCCGGATAAATCGTTTTCCCACATCCCGGACAGATCACCGGGCTTTTATGCTTTTCCAGATGCTTCCGTTTCTGTTGATCCGTCACACCGCTTCCTCCCTTATCGCTTTGATCCTTGCTTTCAGGCTTTTCATCACCCAGTTTTGCACGTCATCTTTTTTCTCCAGTGCCCGCATCACGTCCTCATCCCGGGTATCTGTACAGACCAGATGGTGGATGATGACTCTCTGTGTCTGCCCCTGCCGGTGCAATCGCTTATTCGCCTGCGTGTATAACTCATAGTTCCAGGTAAGCCCGAACCAGATCACATGGTTTCCGCCTTGCTGCAGGTTCAATCCATACGCACTGCTTGCCGGATGCGTCAGAAGGATGTCGATCAGTCCGGCATTCCAGTCATCCTCATCCTGTGTGGTCTTCAGTTCCCGGACACGCAATTTTGTTTTCTTAAGCGCTTCCAACAGCCGGATCCGGTCATGTTGGAAATTATAAAATACAAGTGCCGGTTTCCCTTGCAGGGATTCAACCAGCTCCATAAATGCCTCCACCTTACAGTTATGCACTTCATGGTAATTCCGGTCCTCATCATAGATTGCGCCATTCCCAAGCTGCAACAACTTATTGCTCAATGCCGCTGCACTGGTCACGCTGATCTCTTCCTCGTCTTCCGGAAGTTCCAGTACCATCTTCCGTTCCAGATCCGCATAAGCTTTTCTCGATTTCTCATCCAGGACTACCGGCACCTCGTGATAAGTGACTTCCGGAAGCTGCAGATAATCCTCTGCCTTCATGCTGATGCAGATGTCTGAGATCTTCTGCAGGATACTTTCCTCCGTTCCCGGCTTTGCCTTGTAGTTGTAGATCACATTCTGCCCTCGGTCTCCCGGATCAAAATACCGTTCCCTAAACTGCGTATATCTCTTTCCTAAACGCTCCCCTCCATCCAGAAGAAAAACCTGTGCCCATAAATCTTCCAGACCGTTTGGAGATGGTGTACCTGTCAGCTCCACGATCCGGTCGATATGGGTTCCCACACTTGCCAGAGATTTAAACCTTTTTGCTTTGTGGCTCTTAAAGCTGCTGGATTCATCGATCACGACCATATCAAACGGCCAGCTGTTCCGGTAATAATCTACAAGCCAGCAGACGTTTTCCCTGTTGATGATATAAATATCCGCTGGTGTATTCAGCGCCCGGATCCGCTTTGTCTGACTTCCCAGAACGGCGGATACTCTTAGGATTTTTGTGTGATCCCATTTCTCCTTTTCTCTCGTCCATGTTCCCTCTGCGACTTTCTTCGGTGCGATGACCAATACCTTTTTCACTTGGAATCGGTTGTATTTCAATTCGCGGATCGCGGTCAGTGTTGTAACTGTTTTTCCTAAACCATTAACCCATGTCCAAAAAAAGCCCGATTTTTTTAATCTCAATGATTTTATTTATGCAATATTGCTGATAACCGTGCGGTTTGAACATCATACAGCATCACCTCCCTTGTCTTCACCAATTCATTTTTCTTCCTGTAATTTTCTCCTGCATTCCTCCAAAAACGTCCGGGTCTCTTTCTCCCCGTACAGCACTCTCACGTCCTGCCCCATCTGCTGTAACCGATCGATCTGTATTCTCTGCAAGGATGTCAGTTTTCCTGTAACGGTCTTCATCTCCACGAATATCGCCGGATACCCCGGCAGGACCACGATCCGATCTGGCACGCCATCATTCCCCGGACTTACCCACTTGAACGCCCTGCCGCCCATCTTCCGAATTTCGTCTACTAAGATTTTTTCGATCTCACTCTCCCGCATTTTCTCCACCTCCCAAATGTGAACATTCTCTCGCGCGCGTATATATTACTTATTTAGGCGCGCTAGGTACGCGGTATATCTATCTAATTTATTTATTTTTTTACTACTATATAAAGATGGTTCACATAGTTCACATATACTAAAATTCTTTGTGTTTACAGGCTTTTTTCCGTGAACTAAGTATGTGAACTTTTCAAAATTTATCGTTCACATGGTTCACGCCACCATCTTTCCATCGTGAACCTATTTTTTCATATAGTTCACATCCTTGGTTCACTCTCTCTCAAATCCTTTTTGTGTCCCATGCGGACCATATCTTCTTGTCCTTTTGTTCCTTTTCCACCCTTTTATAGTTGCCAAAATGCTGTTGATCTCCATGCTGTCTGTCTTCTTCAGATACTTCACATCTCCGTTAAAACACTCGGACCAGATTTCCATTGCACACACCTTGTCCCGCTCCACCAGTTCTGTCCCTTCCGGAAGATGCAATCCCCCTGCAAAGAACTGCTTCCGCTGCGCCACGCTCAATGCATCCCAGTTTTCCGGGATCTTCCGATCCAGAAACTCCCGGATCAGCCCTTCCTTTCCGGATGCCTCTCTGTGGCTCTCCTGCATCTCTTCTGCCAGTTGTTCTTCTTCCTTGGTCATATACAGCGGTTCTCCCAACAGCCAGTAGGTATAGGCTTCTGCCCAGACCTGATCCACCTCCTGCGGCAGATCCTGCCACACGGATTTCTTTGCGGGATGAACGCCCACATCCACCGGCCAGAACCTCCGATTTCCTGTCATATCCTTTAGAAACTCTTCCTCATTGCTTGTCCCGAAGAACACACAGCGCCGCGGGTATTTATTTGTCCGGCGCCCATATGCAGCACGGTAAATGTCATCTGTCTTACTTAAGAACTGCTTGACTGCATTGGTCTCCTGTCTGGTCATTGCTGTCAGTTCGCCCACTTCATTGATCCACGTCCCCTGGATCAGCTCTGCCGCTTCCTTTCCCTCAAAACTGGTCAAGGAATCTGAGAACCAGTCTTTTCCAAGGATTCTCAAAAACGTACTCTTTCCGATTCCCTGTGGACCGGTAAAGATTGGCATATAATCATACTTCACGCCGCCAGTCACCGCACGGGCAACGGCAGCACACAAGGATTTCCGCATCACGGCTCTGGTATATCCGTTGTCCTCTGCCCCCAGATAAACGCTGAGAAGCGTATCCAGTCGCTTTTGTCCGTCCCATTTTAAACGGCACAAATATTCTTTTACATCATTGATCCGGTTCTGGCTGCTGACGATCAGCAGCGCGCTGTCCAGCTTCTCCCGACCGGTGATCCCATAAAACAGTTCCATATAGTTGTAAAATCCGGCATCGTCCTCGTCTTTCCACCGGCGCTTTCCTTCTTCCCGGCTCCACGGAACTTTTCCAAGGATCAAGCCGCAGCTGGCGAACTCATCCGTCACGATCTTCCCTTTCAATAACGGATCGTTCTGCAGTACGATCACTGCATTATTGATCGTCTTTTCTACTTTTCCATTTCCGTCATGAGTTAGCCGGGAAGCCCAGGTCAGATCCTCTTCCGGCAGTTCCCCGCTTTCCGGAGTCTGGAATGCCTGTCTTGCCTGATCCAGCTTTTCCCTTGTCAGAAGATCGGATACCGCCCGGTCCTCTCCTGCCATCCGGCTCATGGCAACAAAAGATGGCAGCTTATTCACCGGAGTCCCATCTTTTGCATCTTGATCCTTATCCCCATACCTATGCAGGCGCACAAGGTCAAACGCGTTGACCAATAAACCGGAACATGGATCCGTGGCATGGTGGGAGTACAAAAACAGATCCCCATCATACACGACCGCTCCGCCGATCGTAGAGCCTCCTGTGTAGGTGTACCTGCCATCTATGTCTGTTGGCTCATACATTCCCGGAATGAATTTCTCCATCGCTTGTGAGATTGTATATGTTCGGCAGAATGCCCCGATGATCCCTCTCTTTGTCGTTGGATCTTCCTGTTTTGCCAGGCGCCGCCGTTCCACAGCGTCTACACCCGGCACCTGTGGCCACTGGGATACATCTGTCCAATCCCCATACATTCCGAGCAGCCCGGTCAGACTGCAGAATGGATGGTCGAACAGTTCGCAGAGATATTCCCCATCTGCACAGCAGCTTGGCCAATACATCAGCCGCGCCACATCAAAGGTTGTCGAATCACAATATTCCATCCCGATCAGGGATGCCAGTTTTCTTGCTGCCGGTTCATATTCATCCGCTGATGCTGTCTGATCCAACGGGACTACAATCCGAAGCCGTGGTGCATACCCGGTATGTTTCCGGGTACTGTAAACTACTGCGGCGCATCCCAGCCCGGCAACCCGTTTCAAAATGGCATCTGTGCCCCCTGCCGGAATCTGATCCATATCCAGAGTCAGCAGATCCCTTCCGGTCACATAGGCAGCCTTCCGGATGTCATTTGCAAAGGTTCCACCCACGAATCCGCCAACATCTTTCAGTTCATCCTGCTTTGCTTTCGGAAATGAAAGATATTCCTCCATCGTTTCCGTACTGCGGACAGGTTGTTTTAACCTGTCCACAAACTCGGACCAGAGGATTTCCGCTTTTGGCCAATGTTTTGTTTTTCTTGTGCCTGCCATGCTGACTTGCATCGTTCTGTTATGTTGCATGTGTCGTCCCTCTAATCTTTCATATAGTAACTGCTTTCAAAACCGGCGCCTTTCAGGATCAGCCCCGGCGCCCAGCCGATCGGTTCCGCCATCAGATCGCAAAGCTCTTCCACCGTAGTCTCTAACGGAGCGTCCACGATCACTTCGTCATGCACATGGAAGACCACCTGCAGCCCTCTGGCATCGATTCGCCGCAAGGTTTCTGCCAGACAGTCCCTCGCAATCGCCTGCACGATATTTTCTGTCATTTTCCCGCCGTAAGTCGAGGTCACTTCCCACTTTCTTGTCTGCTGTCCGACGGTATAATAGTGGATTGCCATCTTCCCGAACTGGTTTTCTTTCAAAAAAGGTTTGGGATAAAACAATTTTCTTCCGGACGGAAGTTGTACCGTCAAAAAAGACTGTCCATATACCAAGTCGCTCTCCAATGCAAATATCAAACCGTATATTGCCTGTGGCTGCGCTGTCAGCATCGTCTGGATCGACGCTTCCTCTACGGCATACCACAGATCCCGGATCCGCGGATTGGCGTTTCTCCATCTCTGCACAATGTCCGGAAGCTCTTCCTCTGTAAGCCCCATGTTCAAAGCTCCCATTGCGATCAGTGCATTGGAACCGCCCTGATACCCAAGAGCAAGTGTTGCCACTTTTCCTTTCTGCCGCAGGCTGTATTCCGGATTTCCTTTTACAATTTTCTCGATCGGCACATGGAACATCTGGGATGCAGTTGCTTCGTAGATCTTCCCGTGCGTAGCGAACACTTCATTTACCCACTGTTCCCCTGCCAGCCATGCGATCACCCTTGCTTCGATCGCTGAAAAATCTGCGACCACAAACTTCCGCCCCTCCGTTGGGATGAACGCGGTCCGGATCAGCTGGGAAAGTGTATCCGGCACATTTCCATAGATCAGCCGGACCCCCGTATAATTCTTCGCTTTCACCAGATTCCTTGCTTCGTCCAGTGTTTTCAGGTAGTTTCTTGGGAGATTCTGCATCTGTACCAGACGCCCAGCCCATCTGCCGGTCCGGTTGGCTCCATAGAACTGTGTCAGTCCCCGGACCCGTTCCTCCTCTCCCTCTGCCGTCTTCATCGCTACATATTTTTTGATGGAAGTCTTTCCAAGCTGCTGCCGGATCTCCAGCACGCGTCTCACTTCCTCCGATATATCATTTCGAGCCAATAGCTCTGTCACATTCTCTTTTGTCAGACCGGAAACTTCAATGCCAGTCTGCTGTTCGATCCACGCTTTCAGCTGCGCCGTGCTGTTCGGGTTCTGCAAGCCCGTGATCCTGATGGCTTCACCTGTCAGCTTTTCTCTGCAGATCTCATCGATGGACAATGCGCCGTCGATCAGTGCTTCATCCACACGGACGCCAAACGCGTTCATGTGGATGTCCATCTGCCATAACGCCTCTTCTTCCTCCGGAACCGGATAGATCTCCAGCCGTTTCCAGATCTCGTGTTCTGTCACCACGTCCTGTTTACAATATTCCTTAAAAAGCACCCATTTTTCCGGTGCATGCTTCGGCAGGTTCCACGTCCGGTTCCCATTTGATTTCGTTGGTTTACAGGGGACGCAGAAATACCGGATCAACGCCTTTCCGGTCGTCAGCTTCTGCTTATCCTGCGGAAGACCGATCGCCCGTCCGGTTGCATCCAGTCCGGCGGTGTATCCGCAGTACAGACCATGCATCATGGTACACCGCCACTGTTCCAGTGGTGTCTCATATCCTGCACGGTTTAAACAATACCATTCGAATGCTGCGTTGTACGCATGCTTCCACGTCTCCGGGTTGACCAGTTCATCCAACACCCATTCCGGGATCTGTTCTCCCTCGGTCAGATCCACAAGCTCCACCGGATCCTCGTCCCATTGATAAGCGAACAATAGAACCTCGAAATCCGGGGACTGTGCATACTTGTACAATCCGGCTTTCTGGATGTCTATACTGCTTTTTGTTTCAATGTCTATGGAAAGATGATGTCTCATCGGTATCTTCTCCTTTTAAATATGCGGAGTCTCCCGACCCCGCACTCTGATTACATCGGCAGTCCCGTGATCGGGTTGATCTGCACTCCTGTATTCTGCGTCCACGGAGGTGTGCCCCCATTTCCGGATGCGGGGGATGCAGATGCCGCCTGTGGTGCCCCGAATGCCTGTGCAGCGGATACATGCCCGCCACTCAACGTTTCACCGTCTTCCAGTTTCTGTACCGGTCCCAGACCGCATCCGATCCCTTTCTTTCCGCCAAATGCATACGGGAAGAAATTCACATTCACCCGTCCATACATTCCGCTGTATACTTCTGACTGGTTGATGATCGGATTTCCCATCTTGTCCACTACTTCCGGTGGATAATCCGCCTTTGCGCTTGCGGTAAATACCCAGTGCCCTTTACATTCTTCGCCAAATGGCATCCCGTCACTCGGACGGACTCCATCCCCGTCATAAACCGGAGTCGGCACGATTGGCGGACACACGCCGTTCCATTTTTCAGCAATTCCCTTTTGTTTTGCTGCCTCGATTGCAGCATTGATGCGAGCCATGGTATCCATATCTGACTTCGGAACAAGGACAGTCACGCTGTACTTTTCTTCCTGCCCCTGCATAGCTGCATAAGGTTTAAACAGATGCGCATAGCTCAGTCTTACTTTTCCCGTTGTTACATTTGTTGCTTCTCCAATTCCCATTTCAATTTTCCTCCTTAAATGCTTCTTGCGCGGTCACTTTGTTCGTGATCGCCTGTCGTTTATCCGATGCCTCCACCAGTGCCGGTTTTCCCGGTTTCTGGATCACAAATTCTCCAACGGCATCTGAAAAATCTTTCTTTCCGATTGTCTTTTCTACCTGTGCCAGTGTCAGTGGCTTTTTCTCCCAAAGGATCTCTTCTGCCACAACGCCACTCTTGGTCAGTTTTTCAAAAGCGGCATCCATATCCGTCCAGTCTCTGGATCGTCTTCCCTCCACCGCTTTCCATCCCGGCACTTCCTTTCCTGCAAGACACTCCGAAAGTGCCCACTCCTGCAGGTCTTTCTGGTAAGCTGCCACATCCCGCATCGCCAGAAGCCGCTTTCCTGCTTCTTCGTTTGTGATCAGCGGCGGGAGTTCCCCCAGATCAAACGCCTGTTTCACGTTATAATCGGATCTTGCCCTGCACTGTTTTCTTGCCCGGCAGAACTTACAGGTCTTTTCCCCCGGTGCGAACTCGCCGTCTCCGACAAAGGCTAATGCAGCCCGTTCTTTTACATACTCGCCAAACTCAAGAAGTTCTCCAAGCGGACACTCCCATTCCGTAATCCCCTCCGGAAGCCTGGGCTGTACGATCGCCAGATGGATACGCTCGATCGGATACAGGATCTTACAGGATTCATATGCTCCAAGGGCGTACAGCATCATCTGTGGGTTTTCCTCTGCAGATACCGGCACGCCTTTTCCGTACTTGAAGTCGATCACATACAGCGTATTTCCCTGGGTTAAAATACAATCCGCAGTCCCAAAACCTTCTGGTGCATACAGACCATAATCCACCCGTTTCTCTACATCTACATGTGGTTCTGATGGAAGCTTCAGAGCCGTCTGCTTGATATAATCGAGATAGGTCTCTGTATGTACCAGCATCTCATCATCCCACAAGGGGTCTTCTTTCATCTTTTTGATCGCAAACGTCAGCTTCCGCTTCGATACATCCACCGGGCTGAAATAATTCCGTACCCGCAGCTCTGCAAGTTTGTGCGCCAGCGTACCCTCTTCCGCTGCTTCCGAAGTTGTATCCGGAAACTGTTCTTCCAGTCTTGCGCTTTTCGTACATTTCAACCATCTGTGCGCGCTGGATGCGCTTAAAAGTGCGTGATCCCTTTCTTCATGTCCCATCAGATCTGCGCCCCCATTCCACGAAGTGCTGTCGCAAAGCTTCCGTACTGATCCGGCGGAAGCTGCTGCAGCGTCTCACATCCATATCCTGCCAGCAGCTGCTGCAGTTCTGCCATGCCGCCTTTATCCATCAGCGTCATGGCTGCCCGTGCCAGCTCATCCATCGAATAAGTATGCTGGCTGGTCGGGACTGCGACCGGCTGTGCCTGAGCTGTCTGCGTATTCTGTACTGGTGCTGATGCCGGTACATTCTGCGTAGGCGCTGCCTGGTTTGCCGGTGCCACCCCCACATTTGCATTCGGGAAATGCGGCGCGATCTGCTGTCCATACGCGACCGAAGCCGCAGGATTCTCCTGTTCTGTTGAGACCTGCTCTGTCTCTGCGAGTGCCTCTCCTTTGAGCAGTTCCCTTGCTACTGCCAACATCTCCGCGTAATCCTTATAAACGACTGTAATCTGTGCCATCTTATTTACCTCCTAAATGTTCTAGCCCTGCCCGGGCGATTTTTATGAATTCATCCTCTGTAAGGCTGATTCCCTTTGTCATCTTCTCATGGTCATCAGACCATCCCCGGATATCCAGTTTTTCTTCTTTCCCAAACCAGCTGATCCGGTTCAGTTCCATATGGTAGACATCCGTTTCCTGTTTCTTCGGAAGCGAAAGGATCCGCTCCCTGATTTCATAGTTTGTAGCCGCCATTCACAATCCTTCCTTTCCGTACATCAGAGTCTCAACAATATCCTTGATCATCGCAATCCCTGAGTCTCCCATAACATTGATCCGTCTGGATCCGGATGGAAATGTTGCAAGAACGATCCCCTGCTCTTGGATATACTCAAGATCGATCAGATCATGCAGACTTCTGGTCTCCTGCAATGCAGGCAGGAGCAGGTCACAGATCTTCTGTTTATTTTCCACTTTTCAATCCCTCCAAAATTTGTTATACTTTACTTGGTTATTTTTGAATGCGCTTACGCCTTGCCGGGCATATGTAAGCGCTTTTCTTATGCCAGACACAAGAGCAACATCAGCCATGATCCAATCCCGGCGCCGATCAGACACCATGTCACGATCTCCGGCAGGCTTGTCCGCGATTCTCTCCGATGCTTCTGCTCCCGGACCGGCTCTACCCTTACAAGCGATGTCCGCTCTACGCTGATCTGTTTCAATTCTTCCATCTCTACCTCCTGTACATTGATTTGTTTTCCATCTCCAACTGATTCATCCTCCACTTTTCAAATCCGGCTGTGTCAAACAAAATCGGGCTGTTTCTTTTCGCCGGATTCAGCTTCTGTGCAAATGTCTGTCCTCGAACTCGGTATGCCCGGAAAAGGAATTCTTCCGGAAATCCCATCTTTTCCAATTCCGTTTTCTTCATAACTGCTTTCGGGTATTCCACTTTTTCACACCCCTTTCTGATTTTTCAGAACTTATTCACAGTTGAGATAATTATTTTACTCCGGCAAAATAGATGCTTTAATAGCATCGCATTCACGGTGTATCTGTGGAATTAATAGTTCTGTATCCATTTCTGCAAGGAAATTTCCATCAAAATCCCAGTATTGCGTAACTTCGCGTACCGGATCTTTTTCTGTGCCAAACCCTCTTTCTGCTTTTGTCTCAATAACCTGTATGACCTTGGCGCTCCTTGTTCCATCTGGTCTTACCATTTCCATCACCCTCTTTTTCTTCTGTCCTTTTATCGGACACCTAAACCGGTATACTACTTGCTATTCTCCTCCGTCTCTCCTATACTTTAAATACAGGACACTGGCATGTCCGAGTATTATGAAAGGAGAATTGCTATGAGACGTTATAACCCTCCATTTAATGGAAATCGCTATGTTTTAAATAGAGCAACTGGCGAAATCCATGACTTGGACAATGAAACAACCAATTGCCAAATAAATGAAATAAAACCTGAAAATGTCATAAATTGTGCGAGTTATGAAGATGCTCGTTTAAGAGCGGCTTTTCTTTCACCATATGGCGGCAATGGTTGTTATTATTGCTTACGCTCAAAAGATAATGGATAATCACTTTGGGCTATGGATTCTAACGTCTGTAGCCCTTCCGCTGAAAACTCTTCTGAAAGGAATTGTTCAATTTCTTTTGGGCTTTTCTTATCCTTTAAAATGTCATACATCAATTCAGAAAATTTTCTTATATCTGTAACCGCTTTTAAGGCTTCAAATTTATTCGGCATCCCATCCCTTTTTCTTTCTAAAAAACTTTCCACAGACTGCCATACATCTGTTGCTTCAAATTCCTCCCAGTCTTTTTCTGGAATTTCAAAGAATACAGTTGCTATAGGCTCTTTATCTGGATAATATTTTGTATGTACAAAAGCTTCATACATCTCTCTCACTCTCCTTTCTCCTGTCCTTTTTTATCGGACACCTAAACCGTTATACTACTCGAGGAAGTATTCGATCGGTTTTTTTAACTCATCTGCAACTGCTTTTACACGATCTACTCCTGGAGTATTGGTATCCCATTTACAAATGCTACTCCGAGGAAATCCGAGTTTTGTTTCCAATGC
>ERZ838827.1961-NODE-1961-length-13585-cov-10.260606_pt1 | contig 13585 bp, 9 predicted proteins | sample MGYA00519881_ERZ838827 | MGnify/ENA primary metagenome ERZ838827 (study PRJEB31850, sample SAMEA3708842) | human gut metagenome | biome: human gut; feature: human-associated habitat; material: faeces | place: China | collected 2014 ...
TATTACTTGAAGGATCATCAGGGAAATAACCGGATAGTTGTTGATGAAGACGGAAAGGTAGAAGAAAGAAACGACTATTATCCTTTTGGTGGGCTGATGACTTTGTCATCCGGTTCAGTTCAACCTTATAAATACAATGGCAGGGAACTGGATAGAAAAGGCGGGCTGGATTGGTGTGATTATGGGGCGAGACATTATGATGCGGTGCTGGGAAGATTCATAACAATTGATCCACTTGCTGAAAATTCTATTTTGTCAATTCATACGCCTACTGCCTAAACAATCCTTTCAACTGTGTAGACTCTAGCGGACTGTCTTTACATTATAATATGGTCAAAAAGTCGAAGAGTTTTTACAGGATTCCAATAATACATCTATAGCTTCTTTAATTTTCGGAAAATATTTAGGAAACACTTCTACTGTCAAATGGCTGCCTAAAGCAACCTTTTTAGGAGGACAGTTAGGACGTGCAGCAGGAAAATTTTAGATGCCCTTAGGCGTAGCTTTTACAATATACGATGGCTATAGTATCATCAAAGATTTTGTTACCAGTCCATCTGATTCTTTTTTTGAAAATGCAAGAAATAATGTAACAACAATTGGAATGTATAATGTATAATAAAAACTTGTTAAATTTTATCCTCAATTATTCTTGGATAAAGAATAGAGAGAAACTTGATACTTCTACTAGATTAGAAGAAGACTTGTATATATATGGTGATGATGCAGAAGAGTTTTTGTGTGACTATAGCGATAGATTCTCTGTTGATATTTCAAATTTCAATTATTCCAAGTATTTCACAAAGGAAGTTTATTTTTATTCTATTTACAAATGGTTTAATAGGCATAAAGAAAAAGAGACTTTAACAATAGGCGATTTGGAAAAAGGTATTTTGGCCGGACGTTTAGATGATTATATTTTATCGAAGGAAAAAGGAGAGTAATTACATTAGAAAATAGGATAATAAGTTCCATTTCTATCTGAAAGATCATCAGGGTAATGTAAGGGTTGTTACTGACAAGGCAGGTAAAGTCGATGAAGTGAATGTCTTGCTCCAGAGACTGGAGGTATTTCCCTTTCTGCGACTGTTGAAGGTGCAGCTATTGCTACTCATGGTTCTATAATGGCTACTAGTGGAGCACAAAAAATATTTTCTAGAAAGGGAAGGGTAAATGAAAATAGTAGTAACAGTGATGGTTATTCCAAGTCGAGTGGAAAGAATGAAAAACATTCTAATCTTGATAGGAGAAATCGGGCATCGAATGACTATGATGCTGCTAAAGAGAAATATGATAATTTGAATTCTAAGCAAATAAAACTCCACAAGACAAGGCAGAATTAAATAAATTAAGAAAAGAAAAAGAACATTAAAAAAACAGATGGATTATGCAAGAGATCATGATCATCAAAGAGGTAGAGGAGGTAATTGAAATGAAGCTATTTACATTTATTGCAGAATATAAAGGTGGCACATACATTAGTCAATACACAGCGAAGACATTGGATGAAGCTTTGCATTTATGGATTAATAATGTTGATTTTTTTACTAAAAAGCAGTTGAAATCATTTAAGAGAGAATTTAGTGATGGAGATATAGATTCGGCTGTGGAGTTGAAAGGTCTTGATAATACTTGGTGTGTATGCTATACAGTACTTGGTGACCTTTTACTTCTTAACATAGTAGAGACTATGCAAAAGAATCTTAAAGGACCACTACAAATGTGAGTTGGTAATGATTTTAATTTGGCTAAATTCCAGTGCAGAAATGCTGTTTATCTGAAAAATAAAACAGAATAATCCCAAAGGGTATGAATTAAAAATCAGATAGTAAGCTAACATGAAAGTAATAATAAAATTAATACCATATTATTGGATTATTCAAGGTATATTGATTGCGATAACTATCCGTGGATGTGGCAGTTTGCCATTAATAGGATGCATATTATTGATAATCTGTACAGTGTTGTGCCAGAAAGTAAATGCTAAATACACAAACGTGTTTTCAATATTATATATGCTATATTCAATACTGTTCATAATCATGCTGGGGATTGTATTTCTTTTTTTCGGCTTTTATAATATTCACCTTTTGATATTAATAGTCGCTATATTGAATGTTATTTTATCTTTAGTGCAATTTAAATATTCTGATAAATAGCACTTTAGTTGGCATGAGAACCCAAAGAAGTGTCTTGACCTGATATAAGTTGACTAGAAAACAGCCAACTTATATCAGGGTATTTTATATTCTCTATTATGACGCAAAAGGAACAAAGTTCTGAACAACGCATATAATAGTTGGAGAGACCACAACTATTGATTACCTGAATGATGCAATCTATGAAAATGGGGTGCTCATGATTTTGTTGACAGAGTTGGGCTATATTTCCTTTGTTGCTGGCAAGTATCATTATTATTTGAAAGATCATCAGGGAAACATTTGTGTAGTTGTGGATGAGGATGGGAAAGTCAATAAAAGGGAGTAAACGGTTTAGTTAAATATGGTTGTTTGACACACACAGAAAAAGAGCTATGCTTTTATTCTGATATAAATTAGCTATCACATAAGAATGATGTAAGTTTGATGACTATTCTAACATAAAGCTATTTACTGATATGTGTGGATTTATTCTCTCATGTTCTGTTTTTAAGATAAAAAAAATATTAGTATCTAAACTTCGTTCTAATAAAATAAATAATGTATAAGATATTGCAAGAATATGCAGATATTGCTATGTAACTTTGAATATAAATAAGTAAATATGTATAATTATTGGCAGAATTGAACACCGTTCCTTTTAAAGGAAGCTTCTGTTGCTTTTAAAGGAACGATTCATTGGTTAGAGAGAAACATGTCTTTGCTTTTAAACAAAGAGGTAAAAGAGTCTTTTGGGTATAAATTTTCTTCTGGTTGCTCCTGAAATAGTTAGATGCTAATGGTGTTAATTTGAAATGTGGAATTGAGATAATTGATTCTTTTTTATATATAATCTCTTTGAACTATTAATATAATTCGTTTTAATCCCTATTTCGTGTGAATTTGAAATTTACAAATGGTCTCTCTTTCCTTTTTTTGATACATATTGATCTTTGTGGCGTATATTCCAGATTCTCCATCAGTTTTATATCCGTTTTTTCTGCATAAAAATAATTTCATCCCTGATGATCAGAATTTCATGAAGAGATGGCGGCTTCACTTTTCAAAAAGTTAGTATAATCTATTTGTAATCTTAATCTTTTTCTTTTTTACCGTCTGTTTCTATGTACAATTCTCTCCTTTTTCTTTCTTTTTTCTCATAAGAAAGAATATATTTGTATTCAAGTTAAACGAAAACCAAAGCATGATATGATAACAACCCAGTTGCTTCGCCCTGAAAGCATTGTCGTAGTAGGGGCATCGAATAATGTACATAAGCCGGGTGGCGCAATATTAAAGAACCTCATTAACGGAGGTTATCAGGGAGAACTTCGAGCGGTGAATCCGAAGGAGAAGGAGGTGCAGGGAGTTCCCGCTTTTGCCGATGTGAATGATCTGCCGGATACGGATCTGGCGGTGTTGGCTGTGCCTGCTTCAATGTGTCCTGATATAGTGGAAACATTGGCTAGTAAAAAACAAACCAGGGCATTTATCATACTTTCGGCAGGTTTTGGTGAAGAAACTCACGAAGGAGCACTGTTGGAAGAACGTATTCTGGAAACAGTCAATAAATACGGGGCCTCATTGATTGGACCTAATTGTATCGGATTGATGAATACATGGCATCATAGTGTGTTCAGCCAGCCGATTCCTAATTTGAATCCGAAAGGGGTGGATTTGATTTCCAGCTCCGGTGCTACGGCGGTATTTATTCTGGAAAGTGCTGTGACAAAAGGTTTGCAATTTAATTCTGTTTGGTCGGTGGGAAATGCCAAGCAGATCGGGGTAGAAGATGTATTGCAATTTATGGATGAGAACTTTGATCCTGAAAAAGACTCCCGTTTGAAACTGCTCTATATTGAAAGTATTCAGAATCCGGATCGGCTGTTATTCCATGCCTCCTCTTTGATTCGAAAAGGATGCAAGATTGCAGCAATCAAAGCTGGCAGTTCGGAGAGCGGAAGCAGGGCGGCATCTTCCCATACAGGCGCAATTGCCAGTTCCGATTCGGCAGTGGAGGCTTTGTTCCGTAAAGCGGGGATCGTACGCTGTTTCTCCCGCGAGGAATTGACTACCGTAGGTTGTGTGTTTACTCTGCCCGAATTGAAAGGGAAGAATTTTGCCATTATCACCCATGCCGGAGGTCCGGGAGTGATGCTGACAGATGCATTGAGTAAAGGCGGACTGAATGTTCCTAAACTGGAAGGAGAAGTAGCCGAAGAACTAAAAGCCCAACTGTTCCCCGGTGCTGCCGTCGGGAATCCTATTGATATTCTGGCTACCGGAACACCGGAGCATCTGCGCCTTTGTATCGACTACTGTGAGGAGAAACTCGACAATATAGACGCCATGATGGCCATCTTCGGAACTCCGGGACTGGTTACCATGTTTGAAATGTATGATGTGCTTCACGAGAAGATGCAGACTTGCAAGAAACCGATTTTCCCTATACTTCCTTCTATTAATACAGCCGGGGCAGAGGTTGCCGCCTTCCTGGCAAAAGGACATGTGAATTTTGCAGATGAAGTGACCTTGGGTACTGCTCTTTCCCGTATTGTCAATGTTCCTAAACCGGCAGTTCCTGAAATTGAACTGTTCGGAGTAGACGTTCCGAGGATTCGTCGCATTATCGATTCTATTCCGGAGAATGGTTATATTGCTCCCAATTACGTACAAGCATTACTGCATGCTGCCGGTATTCCGTTGGTAGATGAGTTTGTTTCCGATAATAAAGAGGAGATAGTAGCCTTTGCCCGTCGGTGCGGATTTCCGGTAGTTGCCAAAGTCGTTGGTCCTGTGCATAAATCGGATGTCGGTGGTGTAGTTCTGAACATCAAAAGCGAGCAACATCTGGCACTGGAATTCGATCGTATGATGCAGATTCCTGATGCAAGGGCAATTATGGTACAGCCGATGCTGAAAGGTACGGAACTGTTTATCGGTGCAAAGTATGAAGAGAAGTTCGGTCATGTGGTACTTTGCGGTTTGGGAGGTATTTTTGTGGAGGTGCTGAAAGATGTGTCTTCCGGTCTGGCTCCGCTTTCCTACGAAGAAGCCTACTCAATGATTCATTCGTTGCGTGCTTATAAAATCATTCAGGGAACACGTGGACAAAAAGGAGTCAACGAAGATAAGTTTGCTGAAATTATTGTTCGTTTGTCCACCTTGCTACGCTTTGCCACAGAAATCAAAGAAATGGATATAAATCCGCTTTTAGCTACGCAAAAAGCCGTTATAGCAGTTGATGCGCGTATCAGAATAGAAAAATAGGACTATTCTTTCATTCATTGAGACATATTTACTATCTTTCCGCTATGATTTTGCCTACATTTGGTAACTCAAACGGAAGGATAGAAAACACGTATGTTTATGAAGAAAGTTCTAATACTTTTAATCTGTTTAATAGGCTATCAGATAGGCTGCCATGCACAAATGGCGGACGAACATTACTATTTTAAAAATCTTAGTGTACAAAACGGATTATCCCAGAATACGGTTAATGCGATTTTGCAGGACAGGCAAGGCTTTATGTGGTTCGGTACCAAAGATGGCTTGAATAGATATGACGGTTTGTCATTCCGTAAATTCAAACATGATGACCGTACGCGGCGGAGCATCGGGAATAATTTTATTACAGCGCTTTATGAAGATGCGAAAGGAGATATCTGGGTAGGTACCGACGTAGGACTTTATATCTATCATCCTGAAAAAGATTCTTTCCGGCACTTTGCCGAATTGAGTGAGGAAAACACTAAAATAGAACATACTGTAACTGCAATTTCCGGAGACAACAAAGGATGTGTCTGGGTGGCGGTAGAATCACAGGGACTATTTTGTTATGACCTGGAGGAAGGAAAACTCCGGAATCATACGTTAAAGAACTTTTCTTTTCTTACCACTAATATCCAGTCTTTTGTCTTCGATAATAGCGGAACTCTCTGGATCGGTTGCTATGGAGATGGGCTTTTTTATTCAAAAGACCATTTAAAAACTCTTCAGCCTTATGTCTCGCCCGTGGATAACAAGGAATTTTATGCGAACGATGTAGTGACCTGTATTGTGAAAGGTGCATACAATTGTCTGTATGTTAGTTCTTTAAAAGGAGGGGTGAAAGAACTGAATCTGACTTCAAATAAATTACATGATTTACTTTTTGAAGATGAAACCGGAGAGTCTGTTTTTTGTCGTGAACTGCTGGTTGCTTCTGACAATGAACTGTGGATTGGTGCAGAGTCGGGACTTTATATTTATAATCTCCGGACGGCCAAATATGTTCATTTGCGCAGTTCGATCAATGATCCTTATTCTTTGTCCGATAATGCTATTTATTCATTGTGCAAGGATCGTGAGGGGGGCATTTGGATTGGCTCTTATTTTGGAGGCGTGAATTACTATCCCCGTTTTTATACGTATTTCGAAAAATATTATCCGAAAGGAACAGATAATGGTTTGCATGGAAAACGAGTACGTGAGTTTTGCCAGGATAATCAGGGTATTCTGTGGATTGGTACGGAAGACGGTGGTTTGAACCGTTTCAATCCGAAGACTAAGACTTTCTCCTTCTTTACACCCAGCAATGCTTTTACAAATGTGCATGGGTTGTGTTTGATTGATAATTATCTTTGGGTAGGAACCTTCTCAAAAGGAGTGAAAGTGGTGGATACGCATACGGGGGCTATTGTGAAAACCTATCAGAAAACAGATTCTCCCCGTTCATTGATTGACAATAGTGTGTTCTCTATTTGCCGCACAACGACAGGTGATATTTACCTGGGAACTTTATTCGGCTTGCTGCGATATAATAAACAATTTGATGATTTCGACCGGATACCGGAACTGAACGGCAGGTTTGTATATGATATAAAGGAAGATTCCGGTGGTAATCTATGGCTGGCAACTTATGCAAATGGAGCTTATTGCTACAATGTGAGCGAAAAGAAATGGAAGAACTATTTGCACGATGAAAATAATCCGAAGAGTCTTCCGTATGACAAGGTATTGAGCATCTTTGAAGATTCTCACCGGCAAATCTGGCTGACTACCCAGGGAGGAGGGTTCTGTCGTTTTCAGCCGGATACGGACACATTTGCCAATTATAATTTATCGGCCGGATTGCCGAACGATGTTGTATATCAGATTGTGGAGGATAAAGATGGATTTTTGTGGTTGACAACCAACAACGGTTTGGTTTGCTTCCAACCCAACACTGGAGTGATGAAAGTATATACCACCTCCAATGGTTTGTTGGGCGATCAGTTTAATTATCGTTCAAGCTTTGAGACCGAGGATGGTACGATCTATCTGGGTAGCATCGATGGTTTTATCGCTTTTAATCCCAAGAATTTCTCGGAGAATAAGTTTATTCCGTCTGTTGCCATTACTGATTTCTTTCTGTTTGGTAAGGAGGTATATGCCGGCGAACCGGGATCTCCGTTGGAGAAGAGTATAACTTTCTCCGACCAGCTTGTGCTTCAATCCAATCAGAATTCTTTTTCTTTCCGTGTAGCAGCGTTGGATTTCCAGGCTCCAAAAACGAGCCGGATTATGTATAAACTGGAGGGCTTTGATACGGATTGGCTGACGGTTGGCGAAAGCCCTATCGTTACTTATTCCAATCTTCGTTACGGTGATTATACCTTCCGGGTAAAGGTTGCTAATAGCGACGGTGTATGGAGTGACGACGAAGTGTCATTAGGGGTACATATTCTTCCTCCTTTTTACCTCTCTATATGGGCGTATTGTGTGTATGCTCTGCTGATTATCGGCTGCTCCCTGTATACGGTTATGTATTTCAAGAGACGCAGTAACAGCAAACACCGCAGGCAGATGGAGAAATTCGAGCAGGAGAAGGAACGTGAAGTTTATCATGCAAAGATTGATTTCTTTACGAATGTGGCCCACGAGATACGTACACCGTTGACGCTGATTAAAGGTCCTTTGGAAAACATCATATTGAAGAAACAGGTCGATGCGGAAACGAGGGAAGACTTGAATGTAATGAAGCAGAATACGGAACGGTTGTTGAACCTGACTAACCAGTTGCTTGATTTCCGTAAAACGGAAAGTCAGGGATTCCGCCTGAATTTTGCGAAATGTAATGTAACGGAGGTGCTGAAAGAGACTCATGTGCGTTTTACTTCCCTTGCCAAACAGAAAGGCTTGGAGTTTACTTTGCAAGTGCCCGAGGAGGATTTCTATGCGCATGTGAACCGGGAGGCGTTTACGAAGATTATCAGTAATCTGTTGAATAATGGGGTGAAGTATGCTGAAAGCTATGTACACATATCTTTGGAAGTGCCGGAAACGGATGATAACAATTCATTCTGTATTCGTACGGAGAATGATGGAGTGATTATTCCCAATGAGATGAAGGAGGAAATATTTAAGCCTTTCGTTCGTTTCAATGAAAAAGAAGACGGCAAGGTGACTACCGGAACAGGAATCGGCTTGGCTCTTTCCCGTTCATTGGCTGAACTGCATCAAGGGACTTTAGCTATGGGAGAAGGGGAAGAAAATAATACCTTCTGTTTGATTTTGCCGATTGTTCAGGACATGACAATAACCTTAACCCCGGAACCGGAAGTTGAAATAGACAGGATGAATGAAATTCCTGTTGGAGAGACGGAAAAGAAAGATAACCGGCCTACAGTGCTGGTTGTAGAAGATAATCCGGATATGCTTGCCTTTGTAGTGCGTCAGCTATCGAAAGAATATACTGTATTGACTGCCACTAATGGTGCGGAAGCGTTGCAAGTGTTGGATGGTAATTATGTGAACTTGGTGGTTAGTGATGTTGTGATGCCTGTGATGGATGGTTTTGAATTGTGTAAGACGATCAAGTCAGATTTGAATTATAGCCATATTCCCGTTATTTTGTTGACTGCGAAGACGAATATCCAGTCTAAGATAGAGGGAATGGAATTGGGAGCAGACGCATATCTGGAGAAACCTTTCTCTGTGGAATATTTACAGGCTTGTGCTTCCAGCCTTATTCAGAATAGGGAGAAACTGCGCAAGGCTTTTGCACAGTCTCCTTTTGTGGCAGCCAATACGATGGCGTTGACAAAAGCTGACGAAGATTTTATAAAGAAGTTGAATGAGGTTATCCAGGTGAATTATAGTAATCCGGAATTTAGCATGGATGATATGGCGGATAGCCTGAATATGAGCCGTTCTAATTTCTATCGGAAGATAAAGGGAGTCTTGGATTTGAGTCCGAATGAATATCTTCGACTGGAACGTTTGAAGAAGGCTGCTCAATTATTGAAAGAAGGAGAAAACCGGGTAAGTGAGATTTGCTATATGGTAGGGTTTAATTCTCCGTCTTATTTTGCCAAGTGTTTCCAGAAGCAATTTGGAGTGTTACCCAAAGATTTTGTAAGTTAATATTAATTTATAGCTATAAAGATAAGGTAAAAAGGAGCTTTTAAAGGAATGATTTGATGAAAAAGTATGTAAATTTGTTCGTTTTCGTATTCATGATAGGTGCTTGTCTTTCGCAGGGGAGAGCACAGACAAAGTCTGCGGTGAGTTATAAGAATCCGGTTGTAGATATTGCCATGCCCGACCCTACGGTGATTAAAGCTGCAGATGGTTATTTTTATGTGTATGCTACCGAATCTACCAGAAACGTTCCGATCATGAAGTCGAAAGATTTGGTGGAATGGACGTATTGCAACACTGCATTCACGAATAAAACTCGTCCCAGGTTTGAACCTAAAGCTGGAATCTGGGCACCTGACATTAATTATATTAACGGTAAATATGTGCTTTATTATGCAATGTCGGTGTGGGGAGGAGAACAAACGTGCGGAATTGGGGTAGCTACGGCCAACTCTCCGCAGGGACCTTTTACGGATCATGGTAAGATGTTCCGCAGTAATGAGATTGGTGTACAGAACTCGATCGATCCCAGTCTCCTGCAGTATGAGGGGAGAAACTATTTGGTATGGGGCAGCTTCCGGGGAATATATGTTATTGAACTGACTGCGGATGGGCTGTCGATCATGTCGGGAGCGAAAAAAAAGAGAATAGCGGGAACTGCTTTTGAAGCTGTTTATATCCATAAGCACGGTGATTATTATTATATGTTTGCCTCCATAGGAAGTTGTTGTCAAGGAGTGAAAAGTACATATAAAGTCGTAGTGGGACGTTCCAAGAAAGTATGGGGCCCGTACAAAGACAAGACTGGTAAACCGATGTTGAAAAATGGTTATTCTTTGGTGATAGGTGCGAATGATCATTTTGTAGGCAATGGGCACGGTTCGCAGATTATCCGGGATGATGCCGGACAAGACTGGCTTCTGTATCATGGATTTTCAAGATCAACTCCGGAGAACGGACGTATTCTGTTGTTGGACCAGATCAAGTGGGACCAAGAAGGTTGGCCTTACGTAGAGGGAGGATCTCCTTCTTACGAAACACAAAAAGCACCTGTATTTAATAACTGATTTTCAAATAAACCAATTATAATCTTAAATACCACAAGCATGAAACATACCCCTATTAGCAGGCGGGATTTTCTAAAGAATTTAGGCATAGCCGGGGCTGGCACTCTTCTTGCAGCAAGCCCTTGGCTTTCTGCTTTTTCGGAGGTGATGAACACCTCAAACGAAAAGTGTCGTTTGGCAATTATCGGTCCCGGTTCCCGGGGACAGTTTTTAATGGGATTTCTGACTAAAAATCCTAAAGTCGATATTGTTGCATTGTGCGACATTTATAAACCGTCTATTGAAAAAGCACTGAAGCTCGTTCCTAATGCCAAGGTGTACGGTGACTATCGAGAAGTGTTGGAAGATAAGTCGATAGATGCCATACTCGTGGCTACTCCTCTTAGTTCGCATTGTAAGATAGTGCTGGATGCTTTTGACGCAGGAAAGCACGTTTTTTGCGAAAAGTCGATAGGTTTCACGATGGAGGAATGTTATCGTATGTATCAGAAACACCGTAGCACGGGAAAAATATTCTTCACAGGGCAACAGCGTCTGTTCGATCCTCGTTACATTAAAGCAATGGAGATGATTCATGCGGGTACCTTCGGTGAAATAAATGCAATCCGTACCTTCTGGAACCGGAATGGGGATTGGAGACGTTCGGTACCTTCACCCAATCTGGAACGTCTGATAAACTGGCGTCTTTACAAGGAGTTCTCAAAAGGATTGATGACGGAACTCGCTTGCCATCAGCTTCAGATCGGAAGCTGGGCTTTGCGTAAGATACCCGAAAAGGTGATGGGACACGGTGCCATCACTTATTGGAAAGATGGCAGGGATGTGTATGACAATGTGAGTTGTGTATATGTGTTTGATGATGGGGTAAAGATGACATTCGATTCTGTCATTTCCAATAAATTCTATGGACTGGAAGAACAGATCATGGGTAATCTCGGAACGGTAGAACCGGAAAAGGGAAAATATTACTTTGAGAGTGTAGCTCCTGCACCGGCCTTCCTGCAGATGGTGAATGACTGGGAGAACAAGGTATTCGATTCTCTGCCTTTTGCCGGAACAAGCTGGGCACCGGAAACTGCAAACGAAAACAAAGGAGAATTCATTATCGGAGAACGTCCCAAGAGCGATGGTACATCATTGTTGTTGGAAGCTTTTGTTGAGGCCGTCATAACACAAAAACAACCTAAAAACATCGCGGAAGAAGGATATTATGCAAGTATGCTCTGTTTGTTGGGACATCAGGCATTGGAAGAAGAACGGACGCTCTATTTCCCTGATGAGTATAAAATAGACTATCTGAACCATCAATCTGTAAAAACACCCGAAGCAATATGAAAGACACGATTGTAACCGCACGACGTAAGAAAATTGAGTTAATCACTTTACTCGTTTGTTTCGTAGTATCTAATTTGATACATCTTTATGCAATTATTGCTTATCATGCGCCATTTACGGAGATGATAACGTCTATTTTTTATATAATTATATTTACTTTTGTGCTTTATGCTTGTTGGGGGATTTTGCGCCTTTTATTTTATGGAATGCAAGCACTATTTAAAAAGAAGGGCAGGAGTTGATAGTTTTCCTATATAATTTTAAAAGAAGAACTTAATCAATATCAATGAAAATGAATAATTTATGGTAACACGAAGGGATTTTTTGAAAACGATGTCGATGGCTTCAGCCGGATTGGCATTAGGAACCGGTGATTTATTACATGCGCAAACCGCTTCACCTAAAAAAGGAAGAGGTGACAAAGTGAAAATTGCTTATATCGGCATTGGTAACCGTGGAGAGCAGATTATTGAAGACTTTGCACGGACAGGTATGGTGGAAGTGGTGGCTTTATGTGATGTAGATATGGGTGCCAAACATACACAAAAGATAATGGCTAAATATCCGAAAGCAAAGCAGTTTAGGGATTTCCGCCAAATGTTTGATAAGGCCGGTAACGAATTTGATGCTGTAGCAATTGCTACTCCTGACCATTCGCATTTTCCGATCAGTATGCTGGCTTTGGCTTCCGGAAAGCATGTATATGTGGAGAAACCGTTGGCACGTACTTTCTATGAAGCGGAACTGTTGATGCAAGCTGCGCTTAAACGTCCGAACCTGGTTACTCAAGTAGGAAATCAGGGACATTCTGAAGCAAACTATTTCCAGTTTAAAGCCTGGATGGATGCGGGAATTATCAAAGACGTTACTGCTATCACTGCCCACATGAATAACCCACGCCGTTGGCATAAGTGGGACACTAATATTTATAAACTTCCTTCCGGTCAGCAACTGCCGAAAGATCTGGATTGGGACACTTGGCTCGGAGTTACTCCTTATCACGAGTATAATAAAGATTATCATTTGGGACAATGGCGTTGTTGGTATGATTTTGGTATGGGAGCATTGGGCGACTGGGGAGCACATATCCTCGACACGGCTCACGAATTCCTGGAACTGGGATTGCCATACGAAGTCACTATGCAATATGCAAAAGGGCATAATGATTACTTCTTCCCGTATTCTTCCACGATTCTCTTCCGTTTCCCGCAGCGTAAAGGAATGCCACCGGTAGATATTACCTGGTATGATGGTTTGGATAATCTTCCTCCTATTCCTGCTGGTTATGGAGTTTCGGGATTAGATCCGAACATCCCGGTAACTAATCAGGGAGATACTCCGAAATCTAAGTTGAATCCTGGAAAAATCATTTATACTAAGGATTTGATCTTCAAGGGTGGTAGTCATGGAAGCACTTTGTCTATTATTCCGGAAGAGAAAGCCAAAGAGATGGCAGACAAGTTGCCGGAGGTTCCTAAAAGTCCTTCCAATCACTTCGAGAATTTCTTGCTGGCATGTCAAGGTATTGAAAAGACACGCTCACCGTTCGAAATCAATGGAGTGTTGAGTCAGGTATTCTCACTGGGTGTGATGGCTCAACGACTTAATACACAGTTGTTCTTTGATCCTCGTACGAAGCAGATTACAAATAATGAATTTGCT
>ERZ838827.1978-NODE-1978-length-13507-cov-2.811850_pt1 | contig 13507 bp, 13 predicted proteins | sample MGYA00519881_ERZ838827 | MGnify/ENA primary metagenome ERZ838827 (study PRJEB31850, sample SAMEA3708842) | human gut metagenome | biome: human gut; feature: human-associated habitat; material: faeces | place: China | collected 2014 ...
GTCTCCAGGTCAAATACAACATAGGTTCCATCCAGACTTTCTGTTCCTGCTCCCACTGCGATCTCCGTCAGATCGTCCACCACATATCCCTCTACGCCGTAAATGATCTTAAACGGGTCGTCCTTGTCCAGCCGCTCGATATAGTGATTGGCATCCGGAAATGCCTGAGCGGTTCCATGGTCTGTCACGGCGATCGCCGGATGTCCCCAGTCATGTGCACGCCGCACGATGTCCTGCACTTCCGACACGCCGTCCATGTCGCTCATCTTCGTATGGCAATGCAGTTCCACACGTTTCAGCGGACTTAAATCCTCTCTTTTTACAGTAAAGTCTCCGATCTTCCGGATTCCCGTGACCGATCCGATCGTCAGTTCTCCGTCATATTTATCGATCGTTGTGATGCCTTTTACTTTAACATACGCGCCTTTTTTCAAATTTCCGAGCAGTTCCGGAAGCTGATCGTTGCGCGCAAACATCTTGACCATGATCGTATCGGTAAAGTCACTGACCGCAAACATGATGATCGACTTTTCATTTCGGATCTCTCTCGTCTCAAAACTGATGATCTTTCCATGGATCGTAATCTCACCCATCTCGCTTACGACCTGATCCAGCCGGATCGGTTCATCTTCAAAATTCCGACCATATATCAGATTCGGGTCATCGCCCTGCTTAAGAGGACGCACAAAGTCTTTTTTAAATTCTTTTCCAGAACCGAATTTGCCGCCCCGCTTTCCTCCGGATTTGCTGCCTGTTACTGAACCGCCGCTTTTTGCTACTGGGGAGGCTGCCGCTTTTTCTTTTCCTGTTCCGCTTTCTTTTGCCGCATCTGCAGTTGATCCGGTTTGTTCCTCTTTCGGCATATCTCCCAATTCTTCGTGATGTTTTTTATTCCGCGCAAAAATGGCGTTGATCTCCCGCTGGATCCGCTGCTCGTCAAATTCCTGATTCCGGCTCTCTTCGCACTCCCGGTAACTTACGCGAATCTCTGTCGGAATCTGGAATCTCTGATTGAACACTTCCTCCAGAAGCCGCACGATATGATCCCGTTTTCCCTCGGAGACGATCGTATCCACCAGTTCCAGACACATTCCCTTTTCTCCCTCGAAACGAATCTCCGCCTGATCGAACATATTTGCCGCAAGCACGCTGTACTCACGAAGTTCCTCCAAAATACTCTCCCGATACTCTTCCATCAGAGCCTGCGGCGTATATTGTTCCGAAAGCGCATACTTTTCTTCGATCCGGATCGAAACACGCGCTGTGCCGAAAAGCTGTTCTTTGATCCGCTGTTCCATCCGATGGATCTGCTTTTTCTGGATCACGTGATGACTGAATATATGTACATGAAGAAAATCACGGCTGGAATTGGTCGTGATCTTCTTTACTTCCACATCCCGAAACAAAAAAGCCAGCTCTTCCTCTGCTTTCAAGGTCGGGAATACTTCAAAAAATGTCTTGATTGTTCCTGTTACTTCTCCCAATTGATCAGCTCCTGACGAAGTGTTTCTAAAAGTTCCTCTTCTTTTACTTTGCGGACGATCTCGCCTTTTTTGATCAGCAGACCCTCACCGATGCCGCCCGCGATTCCGAGATCCGCCTCTTTTGCTTCTCCCGGTCCGTTGACCACGCATCCCATCACTGCCACTTTGATATCCAGCGGAAATTCCTGCACCATCTTCTCCACTTCATTTGCAAGTCCGATCAGGTCGATCTGCGTTCTTCCGCAGGTCGGACAGGAAACGACTTCGATCCCGCCCTTTCTCAAGCCCAATGTTTTCAGGATCAGCTTCGCACTCCGGATCTCTTCCACCGGATCTCCGGTCAACGACACACGGATCGTATTGCCGATCCCCTCGTGAAGAATGATGCCGAGTCCGACCGAAGATTTAATGTTTCCGGAATAGATTGTTCCCGATTCGGTGATTCCGACATGAAGCGGATACGGGCACTGTTTTGCGATCAGTTCATGCGCTTTTACACACATCAGGACATCCGACGATTTGATACTGACGACCAGATTGTCATATCCCATTGATTCGATCATATGTACTTTATCCAGCGCGCTCTCCACGATCCCCTCTGCAGTCACGCCGCCGTATTTTTCCAGCAGCGGTTTTTCCAGCGATCCGCTGTTGACGCCGATACGGATCGGAACTCCATATTCTTTCGCCTTTTCCACGCCCGCACGGACCCGCTCCTCGGATCCGATATTTCCCGGATTGATCCGGATCTTATCCGCACCGTTTTCGATCGCCGCGATCGCCATTTTATAATCAAAATGAATATCTGCCACGAGCGGAATATGGATCTGTTTCTTGATCTCTTTTAACGCTTTTGCCGCCTCCATCGTCGGAACGGTACAGCGGACGATCTCACATCCGGATGCTTCCAGCCGCAAGATCTGTTCTACTGTTGCCGCCACGTCTTCGGTCTTCGTATTTGTCATCGACTGGATCGCAACCGGATGCGCTCCTCCGATCGTCACGGAACCGATTTTTACTTCTTTTGTCTGCATTCTCAACATCGCACGTCTCCTCCTTTACATAGCAAAAGAAACAGGGAATCCGATTTCCCTGTTTACTCCCTTTTGCTGCCTTTCCTGCTGCACTTCATACTCAACTTACTGCTGCGCTCTATTGTTTTTCAAATGTTATCTGATCACCGTATTCACGTTCTGTCAGTGTCAGCACATTCTGTTCGATATTATAATCGTAGTTTCCCTCCAAAGACGTCACTACATTCTCCACGGTCTCCTTACTCATGCCGGATTCCACTGCTTTTTCCACCGCCGCCTCATCGACATGAAGTGAAAAGATCTTGGAATCCCGATCCAGCGTATATGCCATATTGACAACCTGAAGCGAACCGTCGGCTTCATCCTGCCACTCCACTTTTGCAATCTCGTTGCCCTGGATCTCGATCATACGCCCGCTGTCTTCATCGACCCAGCTTCCCTCCATCGGATTTGCGGTGAACATCCGCACGATAAAGTAAACCGCGATCAGGATGATCACAATGGAGGAAACGGAAATCGCCGTCCGCCAAAGTATATTCCGCTTCCGTTCGTTATTTTCTGCTATCATACAACTACCTCTTTTCTTTTCCCATCCGGAACACTTTCGCTTTCCATCTGTCTTTCTTTTATGCAAATAACGCTCCCAGCACTCCATAGGAAAGGACCGTCATCAGAAATGCCGCCAGAAATACGCCGAGCACGATCGCCGGAAACGCCTTGCGGAAACGGATTCCGAGAAGCGCCGCGATCAGCGCTCCGGTCCACGCTCCGGTTCCCGGAAGCGGGATACCTACAAAGATCACCAGTCCCCAGAACTCGTATTTCTCAATGTTGGCGCTCTTACTCATCGCTTTCTTCTCCAGCTTTTCCACCATCGGTTTCAGTTTCTTTGTTCCTTTCATCCAGTCAAAGATCTTCGTGATCAAAAGCAGGATGAACGGAATCGGGATCAGATTTCCGACAATACAGATCGGAATTGCCTGCCACTGCGGGATATCAAGAATCGCAGGTCCGGCTGCAAGAAGCCCGCCGCGCAGTTCCAGGATCGGCACCATGGAAATCAGAAATACGATAAATCCTCCTCCCACTTTTCCGCCGAGTGTATCGATAAACCAACTGATCATTGCGTCTTTCATATATATAATTATCTCCTTAATCTACTTTCTTAATCTGTCTTTCTTAATTCTCCGCCGCCAGACATGCTCTGAGCGCCGCAAATAATGTCTCCATCTCCGCTCTTGTGCCGATCGTGATCCGCAGATACTGCTCGATCCGGCTGCTGCCCCAGTAACGTACATAGATCTGCTTCTGTTTCAGCTCTTCAAATAATTGCTTCGCATCTTTTTTCGGATGGGTTGCAAAAATAAAATTTGCACGGGAATCCGGAAACTCAAATCCCATCTTTGTCAGTTCCGTCTTCGCCCACTCTCTTGTCTCTATGATCTTTTCTACCGACTCCTTAAAATATGCGTCGTCTTTCACCGACTCCACACCGCAGACAAGCGCGGTCTGATTCATCGTATAGGAATTGAACGAATATTTGACGTCGTTCAAATACCCGATCAGCGCCGGATTGGAGATCGCATATCCGATCCGCATCCCTGCCATGGAACGTGACTTGGAAAACGTGCGGACTACGATCAGGTTATCATAACGGTCGATCAGTTCTGCTGCCGAACGCCCCGCGAAATCAATATATGCCTCGTCCACGATCACGATCACGTCCGGATTGTGTGCGATCACATCTTCCACAAAATCCAACTCTTCATAAATCGCAGTCGGTGCATTTGGATTCGGAAAGATCACACCGCCGTTTTCACGGTAATAATCTTCTTTCACAAGCCGGAAATCCGGATCCAGCTTCGGACACTCATAAGGGATCCGATATAATTGCACCCATACTTTATAAAAAGAATACGTAATATCCGGAAACAGAATCGGTTTCTCTGCATTAAAAAATGTCAGAAAACACATCGAGAGTACGTCGTCCGATCCGACTCCCACAAAGATCTGATCGTTTTCCACGCCATGGTATGCGGCAAGGACCTCCGTCAGCACTTCCGCAGACGGATCCGGATATAGTCGCAGTCGATCCGCATCCATCTCCTTTAAAACACGCGCTACATTCGGAGACGGCGGATACGGATTCTCGTTTGTATTTAATTTGATCACTTTCTGCTGCGGCTGTTCCCCCGGCACATACGGTTCCACTCTCCGGATCTGCTTTAACAGCTTCGGATTCAGATTTCTTTTTGTCTCCATGCTTTTTTCTTCCATGCTCCCTACTTCCTGTATTCTTCTGCAAGCTCTGCAAATTTCGGCAGAGAATTTACGATTGTCTCATAAGATACACAGTATGCCAGACGCACATATCCCGGACATGCAAACGAACTTCCCGGAACGATCAGGATATTATACTTTTTCGCTGCCTGACAAAATGCCCTCTCATCTTCCACCGGTGATTTCACAAACAGATAAAATGCGCCCTCCGGTTTGATACATTCAAATCCAAGATCTTTCAGCCCCTGATACAGCGTCTCACGGTTTCTGTCATAATAAGAAATATCCGTCTTTTCATTCAGACATGCTTTTACAACCTTTTGCTGCAGAGTCGGCGCATTGACAAATCCGAGGATCCTCGTCGCCACATTTGCCGCGCTGATCAGTTTTTCGCTGTCTGCCGCCTCGTCCGGGATCACCAGATACCCGATCCGCTCTCCCGGAAGGGACAGGGATTTGCTGTAGGAATATCCCACGATCGTATTGGCATAATATTTAGTCAGATACGGAACCTCCACACCGTCGTAAGCCAGCTCTCTGTATGGTTCGTCCGAAACGAGATAAATCTCCGTTCCGAATTCTTTCTGCTTTGCCTCCATGATCGAAGCCAGTTTCCGGATCGTCTCTTCGGAATAGACAACGCCGGTCGGGTTGTTCGGCGTATTGACGATCACGATCTTTGTCTTCGGTGTGATCTTTGCCTCAAATTCGTCCAGCTTCGGCTGAAAATCCACCGTGTTCGGCGAAATCTCAACCATCACGCCGTCATAATTGTTCGTATAGCTTCGATACTCTCCGAAATACGGCGCAAATGCGATCACTTCATCTCCCGGATTCAAAAGCGCTTTGAAAATAACATTCAAACCGCCTGCCGCTCCCACCGTCATCGTGATATTATGGGCTGCGAACGCCGTGCCGAACCGCTCGTTCAATGACTCTGCAACAGCCTGCCGTACGTTCTCATATCCTGCATTGCTGTTCGTATATCCGTGAAGTACGATCGGGTCTTCCTCTTCCAGAATCTCGCGGATCGCTTTTTTTACCGCTGCCGGAGCCGGCACGTTCGGATTGCCGAGACTGAAATCAAATACGTTTTCCGTACCATAAAGCTTTGCAAGACGGTTTCCCTCCTCAAACATTGCACGGATCGCAGAACTGTTTGCAACCATATTTTCCATTTTCTTTGAGATCATATTCCACACTGCCTTTCTCTTCATGCTCCTGTGACTTTACTCTTGCATCTTTATGCTTCACATTCTGTCACAAGTCCTTTTTCCACAAGAAATACCGGACGATACGATAATTTTGCCTTGCGCAGCCCCTCTGCTCCGGTATCTTCTTCCCGGTTTACATACTGATATTCCTGACACTCATGCTGTACAAACTGCTGGTTGATCATCGGATATGCCCCCTCCACATCCGAAAATGCTTTCTCGATGTGGACGACAAACGTATCTTCACAGACCGGTTCGCCGATACAAAATGCAGCAATCTCTCCTTGTACCCGCAGAACGCCTCCGACCATCCCCAGTTCTTGAAACAGGCGGAGAGCATTCAGCGTCACGCACATCTCCGCATTCTTTTCCTTATCTTCCTCACAGCCGTTCTGATTCCGCCACTTCAACGCCATCTGGAAACATTCTTCCACATTGTCATCCGACAACGTCTCATAATTCCAGTCTTCATACAGCGACTTGAACTTATTGATATGATTCCGCTTTCCGTGAAGTTTCTTTCCTGCCAACGTCGAAAGCTTTTCCGTCTCATAGACGTAATCCGCCTCATCTCTGTCATATTCGATCTGAAAACGCCCCGGATACCATGCTTCCAACTGTGCAAAATTCTCCGGAGTCACATTATAAAGCCGGAACGGCACATTCCTGTCTTTGCTGTACTGCATCAAACGCTCCAGCGCACATTTGACTGCCGGCGCATCTCCCGCCGGATATGCGTAGGCAAGCGCGTATTCATCATCCATAAATACAAGTGCGTCCTCTACGATCGCATATTTCACATGATACCGCCGTGACCAGAGATATACATTTGCAAACGTACGCTCACAGCTTCGGCTCGGCGCTTTGGCAAAATAGGAACTGATGATCTCACGATCTTCCAACTCCGGTCGTTTAAACGCTATTTCTTCCATATTAATAAACTCTTCTCTCTTTCCCGGCATATTTTTACACCGGTCTCTCTTTCATCTTGTTTCTTTTTCTCCGGTACAGACAAAACTTTAATGTCAGTGCACAAGGGAAAATACGCCTTATATACCGACGCTGCCGTTCTTCCTGCACCGATGCTATAAAGTATAACACAGTTTCCGCTTCTTCTTCAACCGGACATCTTATAAAAAGTTCGCAAATACCGAAGCACAGACAACGGTACATAAGCCGGAAACCACGATCGCAAGACTGCTCATCGCGCCCTCTACCTCGCCCATTTCCATTGCTTTCGCCGTTCCGATCGCATGCGCCGATGTTCCGAGCGCAAGTCCTTTTGCGATCGGATGCCGGATACAAAACCATTTGCAGACCGCCTCCGCGATCACATTTCCAAGCACTCCGGTAATGATGATCACAGCCACTGCGATCGTTACATAGCCGCCCAGTTCTTCCGCCACACCCATTCCGATCGCCGTTGTGATCGACTTCGGCAATAACGTCACATACTGCGCATGGTTCATCCCGAAAAACGTACACATCGCGAGGATCGAGAAAAGGCTGGTCAATACGCCGGACAGGATCCCTACAAGGATCGCCGCCAGATTTTTCTTCAAAAGCTCGATCTGCTGATACAGCGGAATTGCAAGGCTCACCGTTGCCGGAGTCAGAAAATAGCTGATATATTTCGCACTGCTGTTATAACTTTCATAATCGATACGAAAACATACAAGAAACCCGATCACGATCAGGATCGAGATCAAAAGCGGATTCAAAATTGCCAGTTTCCATTTTTTCCGGATCCATGTGCCGATTTCAAATGCAAGGAGGCTTAAGACGATCCCGCTTGCCGCCGAATTAAAGATCACCTGATCCATCTTGTTCCTCCTTTTCTCCTGTCTGCATTTTCTCCGTCTGCTTTTTCTCTTTTTGGTTCAGCATCATTTCCGTCACTTTTCCGGTTACGATCATCACAAGAAATGTCGTCACGACCGTAATGATCCCAACCGGGACAAGCATGGTTTTCAACTGTCCCCATGCAGTGATCAGACCGATGCCTGCCGGAATGAACATCACCGGCATGATCTCGATCAGAAATTCTCCGACCTCCCGCACAGATTCGATTTTTATAACCTTTAAACTCAAAAACAGGAGCATCAGTACAAGACCGTAGATGCTCCCAGGGATCGGCAACGGGAGAAGATATTTCAGGATTTCTCCCATACACGTCACTCCACATATAATTCCAAATTGCCTGATATATTTCATCGTATCTTACTCCTCGTTCATTTTTGCAAGTTTGGCTGTCTGGTCTGCCGCGATCAGGCTGTCGATGATTTCATCCAGATCCCCGTTCAGGATCGTATCGAGCTTATGCAGGGTCAGCTTGATCCGATGATCTGTCACACGGCCCTGCGGGAAGTTGTATGTGCGGATCTTCTCCGAACGGTCTCCGGTTCCGACCTGACTCTTTCTCGCCTCCGCTTCCGCATCATGCTGTTTTGCCAGCTCCATCTCATACAGTCTTGCACGCAGGACTTTCAATGCCTTATCCTTATTTTTCAGCTGAGACTTCTCATCCTGACAGGAGATCACGATTCCGGTCGGAATATGTGTCAGACGTACCGCAGAGTCTGTTGTGTTGACACACTGACCTCCGTTTCCGGACGCACGGAATACGTCGAATTTACAGTCGTTCATATCCAGTTCCACGTCAACTTCTTCCGCTTCCGGCATGATCGCAACGGTGATCGTAGATGTATGGATTCTTCCGCCGCTTTCCGTTTCCGGAACACGTTGTACACGATGTACGCCGCTCTCATATTTCAGGCGGGAATATGCCCCTTGTCCGGTGATCATGCAGACACACTCTTTGAATCCGCCGATCCCGTTCTCATTTAACGAGATCATCTCCACTTTCCACCTGCGGCTCTCCGCATAATGCACATACATCCGATATACTTCCGCAGCGAACAGCGCCGCCTCGTCTCCGCCTGCGCCCGCGCGGATCTCCAGAATAACGTTCTTCTCATCGTTCGGGTCTTTCGGCAGAAGCAAGATTTTCAATTCCCGCTCCAACTCTTCGATCCGTGCTTTGGAATCATTCAGTTCTTCTTTTGCCAGTTCACGCATCTCCTCATCGGATTCTTCTTCCAGCATCATAAGACTGTCTTCCACAATCTGCTTACACTGTTTATATTCTTTGTACGCCTCCACGATCGGAGCCAGATCACTCTGCTCTTTCATCAGTCTTCGGAAACGTTCTGCATCATTTGCCACATCCGGTTCCTGAAGTTCGCCCATGACTTCTTCGTACCGGATCAGTAAATCTTCCAATCTGTCAAACATAACCTCTTATTCCTTTCTCTCTATCGTCAATGCTTCTTTTCTTTCTTATTTTAAAAACCTTCGCACTTATCATACATGCCGGACACCACGCGGTCAAGTCCTGCAAGATCCTTTTTTACCGACACCGACTGAAAACCGGATGCCTGCATCATGCCCGAAACCGCATCCCCCTGATCGGATCCGATCTCAAACATCAGCCATCCGCCGTCTTTTAAATAAGAAGCGCTTGCTTCTATGATCCTGCGGTAAAAAAATAAACCGTCTTCTTTTCCGTCCAATGCAAGATACGGATCATGATCCCGCACTTCCGGCTGCAGCGTTTCGATCACATCGCTGCGGATATACGGCGGATTCGAGACGATCAGATCAAACCGATATGTTTCGGATCTGACTTCTTCTGTCGTCCCAAGCGCTTCAAACAGGTCTCCCTGTTTCCATATCGCATCGATCCCAAGCCGTTTTCCGTTCTCTTTGGCCACTTTCAACGCATCCCCCGAAATGTCTGCGCCCACGCCGGACACACTGCCCTCGCGCCGTTCCTGCTGTGCATGGAAAAGAAGACTCAGCAAAATGCACCCGGATCCGGTACACAGATCCAGAATCTCGATATTCTTTCCCCCGCGCTGTTTCAAAAAATCCAACGCAGTTTCCACCAGCACTTCCGTATCCTGACGTGGGATCAGCACATGCTCATTCACCTGAAATTCCAGTCCCATGAACTCCTGCACGCCGGTCAGATGCTGCAGCGGGATCCGTTTAGAGCGTTTCTTGATCAACGCAGCGTACTGCGCTTCCTTTTCCTCCGCCATCTTCCGGTCTGCATCCGCGAAATAAACCGCCCGCGACATCCCGGTCACGAACTCCAGCAGATACCAGGCATCCAGTTGTGCCTCTTCAATCCCGCTTTTCGCAAGGATTTCTGATCCCCATTCATATGCTTTTCTGACAGTCATCATACTTCATCCTCTTTTGGATCGGCTGCATCCGTATTTTCCTGTTGTTCCGCATGCTTCCTCTGTTCTGCATCTTCTCCGTACTGCGTGCCGAAAGTTTCATTCTCATACGCCCGCCAGTCAAACACGGCTTCCACCGCACGGATCGCCACTTCGATCATACTGTCATCCGGCTCTTTCGTCGTCATATTCTGGATCAAAAGTCCCGGTTTGCTCAGGAAATTTACAAGACAGTGATCACTGTTTCCTGCCAGACGGATGATCTCATAAGATACGCCTGCGATCAGCGGCAGCATCGCGATCCGAAGCAGCACGCGCAAAACCTGTGATTCTGCCGTAATGAAAAAGCTGAATATGATGCTGACGATCATCACAAAAAATAAAAAACTGGTTCCGCAGCGTTTGTGCTGTCTGGAGCTTTTCCGTACATTTTCCACATTCAGTTCCAGCCCATGTTCGATACAGTTGATACATTTATGTTCCGCTCCATGATACATAAATGTCCGCTGGATATCTTTCATTCTGGATATGAGCGCAATATACGCCAGAAAGATCCCTACCCGGATCACACCCTCTACGATCGTAAGTACCCAGTGCGAAGCGACATAACTCCGCACGAGATTGCTCAGGAAATATGGCAGCACCATAAAAATCCCGATCGCAAGCACCACAGAAAAAGCGACGGTCAGATTCATCAAAATCCGCTCTTTTTTCTCCTCTTTTTCCGCTTCCTCTTCAGTCAGCTCTTTTGCATCGACCTCTTCATCCTCAAAAAAACTCGCCGAATACATCAGTGTCTTCATCCCCAGCACAAGAGAATCCACGAAGCTGAAAATTCCGCGGATAAACGGAATTTTGGAAACCGCCTTCCACGGGACAATGCTTTTATATTCCTGTACGTCAACCTCGATCTCCCGATCGGGTTTGCGCACCGCAACGGCATAACGGTCTTTGTTCTTCATCATGATCCCCTCCAAGACCGCCTGTCCTCCTATATTTGATGATTTCATATAATCTCCTCAGATACAATAACAGGCTGAGATAACAATCTCAGCCTGCTGTATGTGTTTCTTATTTGATACCATACTTCTTGTTGAACTTGTCAACACGTCCGCGTGCCTGTGCAGCTTTCTGCTGTCCTGTGTAGAACGGATGGCACTTGGAACAGATTTCTACGTGAATGCTTTCGTTTGTAGAACCTGTAACGAATGTATTACCGCAGTTGCAAGTTACTGTTGCCTGATGGTACTCTGGATGGATTCCTTCTCTCATGATTTTCACCTCTCTATTTAAAAAATAATATTTTTCGCTAAACATCTTGCTTATTGTAGCATATCATTTTTAGATTTGCAAGTTCTTTTTATCATAAATTCTTATATAAATTTCTGCCGGTTTACCATCTTGACCAATTCCGCGTTGTCTTTTGTTCTGGAGAACATATTGAGAAGATTATCCACCGCATCGTCCGCTTTCATTCCGTTCATCGCACGGCGGATGATATAAACCGCATCCTGCTCCTCTTTGCTCAAAAGCAGATCTTCCCGTCTTGTCCCGGATTTCGGAATATCAATAGCCGGGAACACACGCTTCTCCTGCAGCTTCCGGTCCAGAACAAGTTCCATATTACCGGTTCCTTTAAACTCTTCATAGACAACATCGTCCATCTTGCTTCCGGTCTCCACAAGCGCTGTCGCAAGGATCGTCAGGCTTCCTCCCTCGCGCATATTACGCGCCGCACCAAAGAAACGCTTCGGCATATGAAGTGCCGCCGGATCAAGACCTCCGGAAAGTGTACGTCCGGACGGCGGCACAACCAGATTGTACGCCCGTGCCAGCCTCGTAATGCTGTCTAACAGAATCATTACATCTTTTCCATGCTCCACAAGACGCTTCGCGCGCTCGATCACCATCTCCGATACCCTCTTGTGGTGCTCCGGAAGCTCATCGAACGTAGAGTGGATCACTTCGACATTCTCTCCCTCGATCGCCTCCTTGATATCCGTCACTTCCTCCGGACGCTCGTCGATCAAAAGGATCAGTAGATGCATATCCGGCTCGCTTTTCTGTACGGAAAGCGCTACTTCTTTTAAAAGGGTTGTCTTACCTGCTTTTGGCGGGGACACGATCATACCACGCTGTCCTTTTCCGATCGGAGAAAGCAGATCCATGATCCGCATCGCTGTCGTGCTTTGTTCATTTTCCAGTGCGATACGCCGGTTCGGGAAAATCGGCGTCAAATCTTCAAAATTGTGACGCTTCATCGCCTCTGCCGGGCGCAGTCCGTTGATCGTCGTTACATACAGCAGTGCGCTGAATTTTTCCGACTGTGTCTTCACCCTGATATTCCCGGTCAGGATATCTCCTGTCTTTAAATTAAATCTGCGGATCTGGGACGGAGATACATAAATATCATTCTCTCCCGGCAGATAATTCTCACATCGGATAAATCCAAACCCATCCGGAAGAACCTCCAGGATCCCGTTCGCAACCTTTCCGCTGTCCAGCTGCTCAACGTCTGTCTCCTCTTTCTTCTCTTTAAACGATTCTTTTACTTCTTCTTTGGCTTCTGCCTGCGCCACTTCCTGCTTCTCTCTCTCATCCTGTGCCAGCATCGCATCGATCAGATCGCTCTTTTTCATTGTCGAAATACCGCGCATCTTTCTTGCCTTTGCCAGATCTTTGAGTGTTGCAAGCGGTAAAGATTCATATTTTTCTCTTGTCATATACTGCTTTTCCTTTCTTAAAAATGACTGTGGAATCTGTTTTGTATTTTAACGTTAATTCGGGAACTTGAGTCTGAATTGACACAAAAGAATTAAAATCTTTTTTCAGTATACACCAAAATCTCCGAAAAGAAAAGGCTTTTTTCTTTCTTGCGCATATAAGACAACAGTGATATGATATTTTCCATAAGTATAGGAAGACAATGAGGTACAAAACTATGACAAACAGTGAAAAAGCATTACAGATGCACGAAACATGGAACGGAAAGATCGAGACAACCGCAAAATCCCACGTCAATTCCCGTGAAGATCTTGCGATCGCCTATACACCGGGCGTTGCGGAACCATGCAAAGTCATCGCCAAAGATCCGGATGCCGCTTACAAATATACGATTAAAGCGAATACGATCGCTGTTGTTTCCGACGGAAGCGCTGTTCTTGGTCTCGGCAACATCGGAGCCAAAGCAGCAATGCCGGTGATGGAGGGGAAAGCAGTTCTTTTCAAAGAATTCGGCGGTGTCAATG
>ERZ838827.1984-NODE-1984-length-13469-cov-4.527732_pt1 | contig 13469 bp, 9 predicted proteins | sample MGYA00519881_ERZ838827 | MGnify/ENA primary metagenome ERZ838827 (study PRJEB31850, sample SAMEA3708842) | human gut metagenome | biome: human gut; feature: human-associated habitat; material: faeces | place: China | collected 2014 ...
CATTATCTTTGCAGCGTTATTTTAAACTCTTAATTTATATCGTGTTATGAGAGCTGAAAAGTTTGTATACTGTTTGCTGATGATAGTGTTGTTTGCTGGTATTCCCACCGGTAAGGCGGTGGCGCAATCCGGTGAGGACTTCAAACCGTTTTTGGATAAGTTTACTTCCAGTGCAGCATTCCAGTACACTCGCATTAAGTTCCCGTTGAAAACTCCGATTACCTTATTGGCGGATGATGGTGAAACAGAGAAGACATTCCCTTTTACTAAGGAAAAATGGCCTTTATTGGATAGCGAGACGATGAAAGAAGAACGTATCGCGCAAGAAGAGGGGGGAATTTATGTTTCCAAATTCACATTGAACGAGCCTGATCGCAAAGTGTTTGAAGCCGGTTATGAGGAATCGGAAGTCGACTTGCGTGTCGAATTCCAGCTCTTGCCTGATGGAAAATGGTATGTAGTAGATTGTTATACAGGATGGTACGGCTACGATCTGCCTATTGCTGAATTGAAACAGACGATACAACAGGTAAAGGAAGAGAATGCAGCTTTCAAGGAAATACACCCCTAGCGAATAGCCGGTAGGAACTTTGTTTATGGCGTCCCTACATAATACCCCAGTTCGGACTCTTTTCCGTCCACCATCTCTTTGACAATACCGTTTTTGGCATTGAACTCTTGGAAGAGTTCCTCATAGTCACGTGTATAGTCGGCGTCCGGTACTACATTGACATCAAAGGTCAATTCCGCTTTCCCGTTGGGAAGCATATTCCCGAAAATCCGGATGCGGTGAACAACCTCGCCTATATTTTTAATACTGTAGGTTGCCTTGAATTGCCTGATACCCTCTTCCGGAATGATGATATGTGAACTTTTATCCAGAATGATACAGCCACAAGAAGGCTGGATATCCGAAATGACCAGAGGAGCGTCACCGGTGTTGGTGATTGTGAACATGATATCTAGTTGTTGCCCTTGTTTGATAGGATAATAGTGCCTTACCGAGTCTTTTATGACCATAGTTGTAGGACGTACTTTCTTCTTACACCCTGAGAGGAAGAAGAGAAATACTGTTAATAAGAGGATATAAAGTACCGATTTGTTCATAGTGGATGTTTTATGTTAGGGGTTACCTTATTTTTACTTTTTATGGAACGAATGCGATTTCATCTATACCGATCTGGGCTCTTGGCTTTTTAGCTCCCATGACCTTTATACTTACCAGTTCTGCCCTGTTCAAATCTATCGGAGTGGTTATTTTTACTAATTCGCCCTTTTCAACGGAATCATCCGTCTCTAGATTGATTGTCTTATAGATTGCTCCGTCCTTCGATATTTCGATTTGTCGGGGAGGGTAGAAACGATGTCTGGGAAGATTCAAGAAACTGATATAAATGTTTCCTGTCTTATTGATACCTTTTACAGGCAGACTGATTTCATATTCTTCTTTCGGAAGAGTTGTCCAGCCGCAATGATAATTGCCGGGTAAACTGTGCGTGCTGTCTGTAAGTCTCTTCAACCCATCTTTGTCCGTTGGGGGAGTTGAAGAAGGCATGATTCCGAGAAATAAGTTCTTTTTAATGTCGGAAGCAAGTATATACTGTTCCCATTCTTTTATATAGTAGTCGATTTCATCGGCCGATTCATTATAGTACTCCATCCCCGTGAAAGCATGATGTTCTTTGAGTTGGGTAAGCCATTTCCGCACTTGCGGAGTCGGTTGGATTTGTTTTCCGTTTCGTTGGGCATATCCGTAAGGATCATAACTGTGGTTGCGTCCCATCTCCAGACGTGTATAAGACAAGGCTGTCTGGAGTTCATGGAGCTTTTTACGCTCTTTCCCTTTCGCATCGGAAACATAATCGCCCATTTCATCATAGAATTTGATAAACTTCTCCGGATTGAGGAATGACTGCTCCAATTCTGCAATACCGACATAGATACCTAACTTCTTACCGGACTGGACGCTGTTTTCCAAGTTAATGTAATAGTCGTACAGCCATTTCTTTGATAGGGGGTACTCTTGATTGAAATAGTCTCTGACCAGTTCCTCAACGGGAAGTTCCGGGTTGATGAGAAGTGCCGACAGTACAAAAGTCCTCATTGCATCGAAAGAAGAATAGCTGTATCCGCTTCCGTTGAAGAAAATGCCACTGGCTCCGTTCTGCTTGAAGAACCGGAGTCTCTGCTGGGCTATCTTCAATATGGGGAAAGGTGTCAGATAGTCATCGAAGTTGTTGATGTAATCCCATATATAAATGTTCTTCGAAACTTTCTTCCATTGATTCAGCTGTTGCATAAACTTTTTTTCCTGTGCATTCTTGCCGTCTATCCGTCGGAGTGGAAAGTCTATGGCACTGACAATGATACCTGCATTGGACGGCAACTGTTTGTCCGTAACCTGCTTGGTGCTCAGATAGGATATGGTAAAAAAGGAATGTTTAGGAAAGCGTTGCGACAGCCGGAGTAACAGTTCTGTGACGGCAGGTGTTGCGTTCTTCTCCGTATTTCCCATCGCTGTGCAACTGGCGCAAGTACAGGCGTACGGAGTATCATCCGGAGCAATGACAAAACGAGAACTTCCCTTTTCACCGATATTATCTACGATATAGCTCTCAATTTGCCGATACATCTCTTCGGAAGAGAAACAAAGTTGTGAGTCGTCTGTCTTACCGTGGATGGTAGCATATACCTTATCTACATTGTCTCCCAATACTTTTCTCAGGTTGTGTCCCCATATACCCCAACTGTCGTCAAAGTTATTGAGTCCCATTACTCCCGTATAATCGGGATTCAGACCGGAAGGGGAATAGATACTTTGATAATCAAAAGCAAACGTACCGCAAGTATCTGTCAGACTGATGATGGCGGGAGGAAGGTCGGAACCGTCGATACGCGGGTCTTCCTTGCTTATCTTTTTTATCAATTGGTATTGCAGCCACAACATTTGTCTGTCATCGGCTGCTGTGAGTTCTATTTCCGATCCTTTGATGGCGATCCTGAACCCTTCCTGCAAGGTCGGATCTATGCGTATGATAACACGCCACATTTCCTTCTCTGATACCCCGAAAGCGACCATTTCATCGTCATTTGCACGCTTTTTGAGGTGCTCGTACAGGTATTTGGCCCATCGGGTATCTTTGTCCGTCGGGTCTTCGCCGATTGTGATGAGGTAACCTTCCTTGGAGGCAAATATCTCGGTGCGCGCCTGCATATGGCAGCCGGATAAAAGGCAGCAAACGCATATCATTCCTGCCAGTAGGGGGCATAGCTTATCAGAATGAAATATAGATCTGTGCATAGATATTATATAGGTTTTTATAGCGTGTCGATACCGTTTCTATTCGATGGATCGGATCCGTTCCCCGCACTGTATTCGTCTGGTTATAATAGGTATTCCAAGTCCCCATCAGGCCGATGGTAATGTTGGGACTGACCATATATTGGCCTCCCAAACCTACCATTGTGTTGGTATGTGAGAAAGAACCGGGCAACGCATAGTCTAATACGGCCGTTTCCGGTGCCGAACCGATACTTGCCATGGCATTGATATTTGTCTTTCCATCGCTGGCAGGGAAATATTTCGCACCGACCTGCGCATTGTAATAGAATTTGGAGTTAAAGAAATGAAGGTCGAGTTTGGCATTAAGCCGGACCTCTTCGATGGTCTTGGCTACCTCTCCGCCAACGGTGAGCAGGTTTGTTTTCGACTCATCCCATCCGGTGAATATGTATCCGTTTTCTCCGTTACTGCCAATAAAGAATTCGTTATTCCACTCATAATGCTTGTTGTAGGCAGCTACCCGTCTGTAGCCGACATGTCCCGCTATTTCCCAATCATTCTTGAGATAATGGCGCAATGCTACATCGGCAGTAATGTCCGGGAAGTATTTGGTGGCAAAAGCGGCATTGATCGTAGTGCTCCATTTCGGTGAGAAGTGATGCGCCCATTCGCCTTGTACCTGAATGCCGACTCCGCCCGGCGTCTGTTCCTCCGCCTCCATACTATCGCTTGCCGATCCGCTTCTTCCGGCATAGTTGATACGTCCGGTATAAGTGTTTTTCCGGTTTTTACGGGTATATTCGGCTGTGGCGACAGAGGTGATAATATCCTCTTCACCATAGCGGGCACGCAGATAAGTCAGGGCTATCTCATTTTTAAGCGTCATGCTTCGTAAGCCCGATAAATGCCGTTGGAAAGAGCGATATTCCATGATTGAAGGCTCGTAGAACTTCTGATAATAGTATGCGGAATCAGCTTGTCTGTTAGCCTCATACACCATTCCCTTTGTGTACTTCAAAGATTTGTTCTGACTGTCGAAAAGTAACGCTGTGTCAAGCACCGCAAGGGCTTGCTCAGGTTCTTTCGCTTTTGTCAGTTGCAAAGCGCGGTATTCACTGCTTTGCGAGAAAGCGCCTATAATCTCCTTATTACTCGGATATTTATTGAGTATCGGCTTCAAGAATTCCAGCGAAGCTTCGTATTTTTTGTCACGGTCCAATACGGTAGCCCTTTTGGCTTGATAGAATGGCTCTTCCGGATAGAAATTGATACCTTGTGCCGTATATTTCTCGAATTCATCGTATTTTCCCAATAATCCAGACGAGTTGATGGCATAGCGTAGTCCTAAATCACTCGATGGATTCAGGCTGACGAGTTTGACGGCTTCATCGTATGCTTTCTGCGTAGCCCCCGCTTCCATACATTTCTTGATGTAAGGAATTGCCAGTTCCTCGTATCCTATTACGTAGAAAATGCGCATATCCTCATCACTCTGTTCGATGGCAGACAGATAAAGTTGCAGAGCTTCTTCTGTTTTATCCATTTTATCGAGGATAAATGCCCTTTTCAACGTGCCGTTTTCGTAATCGGGGAAATGAAGTGTGATGGTATCCAATGTGGCGAGCGCTTCGTTGTAACGCTTCATATTGATATAGCAACTCAGTGCTTTTTCCCATGCGGCACCGTTTACTTCGTTGTCTATATGCCTTTGTGAAACGAATAATACATGAGGCAATGCCTCCGAATACAGGCCGAGTTCCATAAGTCTTTCGGCTTTTTTCATGTGAAGGGAAGACATAGCCAAAGTAATATCGTAATCGTCGGGATACATATCATACAGCTTCTTTAAAGCCGAGTAAGCGAGATCGTCCTCATTCATTTGACGATAAAGCATATATTCCTTATACAAGATTCCCTTGTCTGTGTTACCGTATTGTTTCTTCGCCTCTCTGATATAGAAGAGCGCGTCATCGGTGTATCCTCTTGTCACGGAGGTATTCAGCAGATAATCCAATGCTTCCTTATCCTTGTTTCCGCTTTCATAAGCCATTCCGTAGAGTACATAAGGATCCCGTTGCTTTTCGGAGCGGGCGGCTTCCAGCAACAGATTGTTATACATACGCCGTATTGCCGGACTGTTATTTCTTCTCATCTGTTCCTGTACAAATACCAATGCTTCCGGAAAACGTGCCAATTCACCAAGAATTCCGGCTCTTTTGATGATAAGTGCGGAACTTCCGGGAATAGCCGCCAATCCATTGGACGACCAGCCTAAAGCGGCTTCCCGGTTACCTTTCTGCAAATGCAGGTTGATAATGTCCAGATAAAACTCTTCATTATCGGGAGATATCTTGATGAGCTCGGTCAGTCTTTCGATTGCTTCCTTCCGGTTACCGCCTTTTTTCATCTGGCGATATCCCATTTCCAGACTATATACATAATCCTTCCGTAAAATGGTATCGTTCGGATAAATCTGATTGATACGTCTCAGCAAACGGTCGGCTTCCACATCGTTGTTCTGTTTGCGGTACAACTCAATCTTTCTGCGCCACAATCCGCGCCAATACGGATTTACTTCCAGCAACTCATTTACATAGCAAATTGCACTGGAGTAATTTTCTGTGATGTCTTCGACATCCACCAGCAAATGTTTGGCATTGACATTATTATAATTATCCTCCACGGCTTTGACAAGATGATAACGAGACTGATCGTAGTCTTTCTCATGGAACCAGTATTTACCCATGAGCCATTGAAGATCGGAGACTTTCGGGTATTTCTAGTCCTTCATTCAACAGTGCTTTCCCCGCTTCCCACTCTTCATTGGCAAAATGCTCCTGTATGATCTGGGCATATTGCTCCGGCGTCTGGAAACCTTTGTCGCTTCCGATGGAAGAGGTTATCAGCAGGAGCAAACAAGCTAATATGGTGATCTTATGGAGAAATACTCTGTTCATCTTATCTTGTTATTTATACATTCTTATATTGTTGCGGGTTCAGGATTGACTTTGGTATCTTCCTCATTGGCATTTCCTGTCTTCTGTTTGAATCCTGTCCGTTCCATCTTCTTCCACTTGAAGTCTCTCTTGGTCAAATAACTGAGGTATCCCCTTAGGGAACAGAATGTAATGATGGGATGATAGAAAATCGGTTCCAATATGGAGGCAATGATAATCCATAAATATTCGTATCCTCTTTTATAAAGCATTCCGACGTAGTAATCGTAAGTGATAACCACGATGGACAGGAATTGGCAGAATACGTAAATGGTCAGGTAAATCATCCATGCCGTATTCCAGTTGACAGCCCCTGTGAAAGCCAGGTAAATGAAAACGCTGAATCCTGTAACCTCAATGATGGGTGCCAAGAATTCAAAGATAAACATATAAGGTAGGGTTAACAGCCCCATCTGTTTATAGGTTTTCTTGAAAATCATCTTGTGATGGACGCTTAATGTTTGGAATAATCCCCGTGCCCAACGGGTACGTTGGCGGTAAAGCATTGCCAGGTTGGGAGGTCCTTCCGTCCAACAGCAGGTGTCCGGTATCTGCACTATCTTGTAAGGCCGGGAGAAGTCGCACATATATCCTACCATGCGGGTAATCATGTCCATGTCTTCCGCAAAGGAAGTGCCGTCATAACCTCCGGCCGCAATAGCTACGGAACGGTCAAAAAGCCCGAATCCACCGGATACATTCGGCATCCCGTTGATGGCCGACCATCCCATCTTACCTATCAGATAGGAACGCATATATTCCAAATTCTGGAAAAGCGGAATGGGGGTACGCGGAGTCTTGACATCAACAATCTGCCCGTCCTTCACTACGCAACCGTTAGCCATCAGCATAGTTCCGCTCACGGCAATCACTTGTTTGTCAGAAGATATGATCGGTGAAATACAACGATACAATGCATACTTCTCCAGAATACAGTCCACATCTGTACAGATAAAATAAGGATAGGAAGAGGCGTTGATACCTGCGTTGGAAGCGTCCGCTTTCGTTCCTCCGTTCTCTTTATCGACAACGATGAGGCGGCTGTATTTCGGATTTGTAGACTTCAGAAGCCTTTTGAACGGTTTGGTCTTGATTCGTTCGATGTATGCGTATGGTACTTCTATCAGTTCATAATATTCGGTAATTTTCTCCAAAGTCTTGTCCGTGCTACCGTCATTCACGATAATAACTTCGAAAACTGGATATTCGAGGGCAAGCATCGAGTTAACATTATCGATAATAGTCTTTTCTTCGTTGTAGGCAGGGGCAATGACCGAAACACCCGGTGTATAGGGAGATTCTTTGATAATTTTCCGTACATAACTTTCCACATAGTAGTCTTTTCTCCGTTTCAAAGAAATGAAAGAGAGGAAAGCGAATACGATAAAAGATATCGCCAGCATACTCGTATAAAAGAATACGAAATAATTGAAGAAGGTAAATAGTATATCTTTCATATTCTTTTTATATTAACTGGTTAATAAGCGGGTGTTTTGTATGAGCGAATAAGATCGCTGTATGAGAATCGGCTTTTCTCTCCAATTGTTCGAATGTTTTCCTGCCCATAGCACTGTAATCGTAAAGGGCTTTCAGAATCACTCGCTTTGTTCCCCAATTGTCAGCGTCATCGTAAGCATTGTACAGGAATCCTAAAGCCTTATCAGTTTTCAAGTCTGCAATAGCTGTGATAATCTGCCGTTTGACTTCTTCGGGCTGCACATTGTACATCTCAATTAGCTTCGGTTCTACCTCTTTGTACTTAAGTTTACCTAACGTCTTTATTGCCTCACTTCGTATTTCTACAGAACGGGCATTGATTTGCTTGGCGAGAGTCGGAGCACTTTCTGTTTCATTATAAAGTCTGATTTCATTAATGAAGAATATCTTCACATTTTCTTCAGCCGAAGTATTTACCCATTTAATGAAACTAGGCGTATTGTAGCCTACTTTCCGGCGGTGTTCGAGGATAGCATGTAATTCCATCATATCCCATTGCCTTAGCTTCATGCTGATATCTTCATCGAAGAAACGGAACGGGTTTCCTTGACTTAGCCACATATATGTATAGCGTGCCGAATTCCTTAGCTCTATTTTGCGGTGATAAAGGAAACGCACCAATACTGCTTCAGAGGCATATCCATTGATGGATTGAATGATTTTCAGGGCTTGTATCTTGGCTCTCTTAGCTCCGAATTGAAGTTCATGTTCGAGGAAACGGGTTATTTGGAATACAGTTTGTATTGAATGGTAGTTCACTTCATTGATTTCATTCTCATGTGCAGTCTTTATCTCGGTCAGCAGTTGAGTAATGATACGAAGCTCGTTGGGTTTAGGACGCTTTTTGGTATCATACTTCAGTCTGTCAGCTATCTCTTTGTCACTTATTGTGCTGGAATCTAAAGAGATAGATAGCATATCTTCATAGTATTTGTCATAAGCCTTTTGGTATCTACGTTTTTCTTTCTTTCTGTTGAATATACCATATATGATATGTAATAAAAGAAATAGGTACGCAATGATGCAGAACATTACAGCAATCGAACATATTCTTATTATTAAAGGATAGCCAATAAACTTGTAATATATCCAATAGAAATAATATTCTATGTAATCTATGCCATATAATACTTGCTCCATTTCTTTTGATATATTTAGCCAAAAAGACTTGTATATTCAAAGCGATATTCTTATATTTGTTGTATGGAATGTCTTGTCTTATGCAAATATAAGAAATAACTTGTATATATTATCCATCGCCGATGAACAAAGCTTTTGCGGTAAGTTTATGGCTACTTGTTATTTTCGATGGAAAGGGTAAAAATTAAAGATAAACAAGGCTGTTATATGATTTAATGTTAAGTATTTTTGTGATTGGTTAACAAAAGAGGCTCGCTTATGGATGGCATAAAGCGTGGTTTCAATTGAGAAAAGGAAGATGAACAGTTATTAAATTTGAGAATTATGATGAAAATTAGAAGTTTGATGTATGTCCTTATGGGAACATTTACCATTGTTGCCTGTACAAACAGTGACAATGAAGCAACAACGGGAGATAGTTCTACGGACAAGATCTCTACGGGATTTGACTGGGCGACAAGCCGTACAGTCTCGGTATCTATAACATCGGCTAACAAGACACTTATTTCTTTATATTCTGATGCGGAATGTAAAATTCCTTTGTTGGAGAATGCTCTTGTAGAAGGTGAAACAACTGTGGATTTGAATATTCCGATGCATTCTCAGACTGTATATGCTAAATATGCTGCTATGTCAGGTCCCCAAGTACGGACAATTAATTTGAAAGCGGTTACTCGGGCAGATGGTTCTATTAATTTGGAGGATGCAGTAGCGCCAACAAGTGAAGAGGATGCGGGTTTTCGTTTTTATCATAACACAGGAGTTGCTATGTTTGAAGACAACTGGCCGAAGCAATCTAATGGTCCTGACAACGATTTGAATGATGTTGTCATCGAGTATGACCTAAAGGTTACCGAATGCCAAGTAGAAAACTTGTTACCTGCACATGGCTATAAAGAAGGGCTTTTGCTTACTTTGGATCTTCGTGCCAAAGGAGGATATTATCCGACAAAGTTGGGTGTGGAGTTGATTGGACTTGATAAGAAGTATATTAATGAGATTACTTCTCGTATTCTTTGGAAAGGCGGACAAGGTACGGAAGAAGAAATGGCCAGAGAAGAAACTGGGGGTGATTTTGTAGAGGTAAATATGAATACTTATAAACTGACTGTCGATGCAAAGACAGGTAATCCGGTGATTATGTTGGATGGATTGTCCGCACTTGGTGATAAACAGAATTTCTTTCAAACAACAGAAGGTTATATTGTCATAGGAAAACCGATGTTACGTGCTGAAATTAAGTTTGCCGGTAAGAATCGTTCTGAAATCACTGATAATGAAGGGAAAAATCAACTGGAAGTTTATAGAAATTTGATTTTGGATACAAAGAAACAAAATTTCTTTATTGTGACGAATGATAATAAAGAGATTCACATGAAAGGATATGAGCCAACCCGTTTCTATACAAATTATGATGTTGATGCAGCAAAAGCTGATGTTGAAATGATAAATGGTATTCCATATTGTAATAAGAACGGCTTCGTTTGGGGGGTAAAAGTACCTGTGGGTGTGAAGCATACATACGAAAGAGTGCCTTTTGCCGAAGCTTATCCTCAGTTTACTGAATGGGCACAAAGTAATGGAGCTCAGAATAAAGATTGGTATTTGGCACCATTATATGGAAAAGTAGTAGAAGCTTGGTAATACAAATGCATACCCAATACGTTATTTGAGGTATTTTGTACAATTTGAACCCCTCTTTTTTCGAAAAGAGGGGTTTCTTTGTATCCGAAAGAATGATCTTTAAACTAATACCATAAATAATGAAGCGATTTTTTATTAGCTACAGTCTGATTACTTTTCTTCTTTTGGATAGTGTGGTGCTTTTTGCGCAACATACTAGCTCTTTTGTAAAACAGTGGAAAATAGAAGATGAATCCCATGCTTTACAGATAATAGAACATGCCGATACATTGGAACTGATTGTACCGGGTGGGTTGACTCTATGGTCCTCACAGCGTCTGACGGGTGATTATGAAATCAGTTACCATATCTGTATGGTGATGAAAGGGGGAAGGCACGATCGTCTGAGTGATTTGAATTGCTTTTGGGCTGCCAATGATCCTAAACATCCCGACGATCTTTTTGCTCGCAGCCAGTGGCGCAACGGTGTCTTTAAGAACTATAATACATTGAACCTTTTTTACGTTGGATACGGGGGAAATGATAATTCTACCACCCGTTTTCGACGTTACAGAGGAGAATATTATGGTATTGCAGATGATAAAGTCAAACCGTTATTGAAGGAGTATACTGATACGCCGCATTTGCTTGTACCCAATAAATGGTATGAAATCCGGATTCGGGTAGAAAAAGGAATGACTACTTACGCGGTGAATGGTGAAGAATTATTCCGCTATACCCTCACCGGAAACGAAGGAGACGGACATTTCGGCCTGCGCCTTTTGCAAAACCACGTGTTGTTTACCGGCTTTAAAGTGACTTCTTTTTGAGACTGTTTATACCGCATATAGAAACCTAAATAAGATATAAATACCCATGATGAAACAACTCTTTACCAGATTACGGGTGATTACCCTATTCTCATTTTTGTATTCAGCATTTCTTCATGCGCAAGTCGTGACCGACGAGCGGATGTTCTCTTTTGAGGAATCGAAGATTCCGGATTACATAACAGGTGTCAATTCGCAACTCTCTATTTCCGATACACATTATAAAGACGGAAAACATTCGCTGAAATGGGTCTTTGAGCCTGGAGGGGTATTGGAATTGAAGAAGGATTTAAAGTTTGAAAAGAAAGATCCGACGGGTAAAGATTTATATCTTTCTGCTTTTATAATATGGGTGTACAATGAGGAGCCTCAGGACGCAACAATTGAGTTTGAGTTTTTGAAAGATGGCAAGCAATGTACTTCGTTTCCTTTCGGAATCAATTTCAGAGGTTGGCGTGCAGCATGGGTTTGCTATGAACGGGATATGCAGGGTACTTCGGAAGAAGGGATGAATGAGCTTCGTATTGTTGCTCCGAATGAAAAAGGAAGCCTTTTCATCGATCATTTGATCACTGCGACGAAGGTGGATGCCCGTCAGCAAACAGCCGACTTACAAGTTCCTTTTGTCAATGCCGGAACTAATAATCATTGGTTGGTTGTCTATAAACATTCATTGTTGCAGCCGGATATCGAACTGACTCCGGTGAGCGAGGCGCAAAAGAAAGAGATGAAGTTGCTGGAGAAGCGTTTCCGTGACATGAACTATACAAAAGGTAAAGTATCGGATAAAGAGATACAGACCATCCGCAAGAAATATGATTTCTATCAGATTACCTATAAGAATGGCAAGGTTTCGGGGGTACCTATTTTTATGGTACGTGCTTCGGAAGCTTATGAACGCATTATACCGAATTGGGACAAAGATATGCTGACCAAGATGGGTGTGGAGATGCGTGCTTATTTCGACTTGATGAAGAGAATTGCTGTTGCCTATAATAATAGTACGGCGAATCCGGAAGTTCAGAATGAAATGAAGGAGAAATTCCTGGCAATGTATGACCATATTACCGATCAGGGAGTGACGTACGGTAGTTGTTGGGGAAATATTCATCATTACGGGTATAGTGTCCGTGGTCTGTATCTGGCTTATTTTCTGATGAAGGATGTGTTGCGTGAGGCTGGTAAATTGCAGGAAGCCGAACGTACCTTGCGTTGGTATGCCATCACTAATGAAGTATATCCGAAGCCGGAAAGTAACGGTATTGATATGGATTCATTCAATACACAGACTACCGGCCGTATAGCAAGCATTCTGATGATGGAAGATACTCCTGAAAAGTTACAATACTTGCGGTCATTTTCCCGTTGGATAGATTACGGGTGTCGTCCGGCTCCGGGATTGGCCGGTTCGTTTAAGGTGGATGGCGCTGCTTTTCATCATCGCAACCTTTATCCGGCTTATGCCGTCGGTGGTTTGGATGGGGCGACTAATATGATTTATCTTCTCAACCGGACAGAGTTTGCTGTCTCTGAGCTGGCGCATGAAACAGTGAGGAATGTGCTACTTGCCATGCGTTTTTATTGCAATAAGCTGAACTTCCCATTGGCTTTGTCCGGGCGTCATCCCGATGGAAAGGGGAAATTGGTGCCGATGCATTATGCAATGATGGCTATGGCGGGAACTCCCGATGGAAAGGCGGAATTTGACGAAGAAATGGCAGCCGCTTATTTGCGCTTGGTGTCCGGTGCTTCTTCCGATGGCCAAGAACCGGAGTATATGCCGAAGGTATCCAATGCACAAGAGAAAAAGATTGCAAAGCGGCTCGTAGAGAAAGGTTTCCGGCCCGAACCTGATCCGCAGGGAAATCTGGCGTTGGGGTATGGTTGTGCCTCTGTGCAACGTCGCAGTAACTGGTCGGCAGTGGCTCGCGGACATTCCCGCTATCTTTGGGCGGCCGAGCATTATTTGGGACGTAATCTCTATGGCCGTTACTTTGCACATGGAAGTTTGCAGATTCTTACCGCAGCTCCGGGACAGATTGTGACTCCTGCTACTAGCGGATGGCAACAGGAAGGTTTCGACTGGAACCGTATTCCGGG
>ERZ838827.1990-NODE-1990-length-13423-cov-2.693522_pt1 | contig 13423 bp, 15 predicted proteins | sample MGYA00519881_ERZ838827 | MGnify/ENA primary metagenome ERZ838827 (study PRJEB31850, sample SAMEA3708842) | human gut metagenome | biome: human gut; feature: human-associated habitat; material: faeces | place: China | collected 2014 ...
AATCAAGGAGATTTAATAGGGTTACATACACATCCAGATAATACACCTCCGACAGGAAGTGATTTTGAAACTGCATTCAAACGAGGCTACTATTTGGGAACAGTTGCCTGTTCAGATGGAAGTGTTTATACCTATGGATGCGCAGATCAGTTTGCTTCAGCTCGGATCATTGATGATACAATCGAAAAGTTCAAGAAATTGATTGATGATTCAGGGAAAAAGGTGTATTCTAATGATAGAGAAGCACATCTTGCAGCAATTAAAAGTTTAGGAAAGGATTATGGTATATGGTATGAAACCAGGTGACAAGTATTATGATGGTCCGATTGTTGATAGTGGACGAACGATTGAAGAAATCGAGAAAGACATTGAAAAAGAAAAAGAACGTATAAAAAATATTAAATGGACACCAGCTATGTTGGACGAGTGATACCATTCATTCTTCGGGGGGAGTGGTATTTTTATACTCATTTTTAAAGGAGAGATGCGCTTGATTGAAGTTAAAATTACAAACCAAGGTATTCGGATGAAAGGACATGCCGGAAGAATGGGATCCGACGGGATCGATCGGGCGTGTACTGCGGTCTCAGCGTTGACATGCAACCTGATCAATTCCATAGAAAGCCTGACCGAAGATCGGATCGAATCGGATATGGACAGCGGATTTACGGAGATCCGGTGGAGGGAACTTTCAGAACAAGGGAAGCTGCTGGTCGATTCCTGGATGATCGGGATCACGGCAGTGGATGACGAATATCATTGCATATTATTTCAGTAGAAGACACCCGGGAGGGTGTTTTTATTATGCCCAAAACGTGATGGCGTAAAAAGCTCGGGAGCCTGTCGAGGCAAAACGGAGGTAAAGGAAAATGAAAAACAGAATGTATTTACAGCTTTTTGAGGACGGTGCGGGAGCTGGCTCTGGCGTTCAGGGTGGAAGTACCGGGACTGGTAACGGCAGCCAGGGAGGAAATGCCGGGGGCGCATCCGGAGCGCATGGAACCGGAACATACACCTATGAGCAGTTAGAAGAAATTGCCAATGCGAGGGTAGAGCGGTCGGAACGGACAGCACTTGCGAATTTCTTCCGGAATCAGGGTATGACAGAGACGGAGGTAACGCAGGCGATTGCAGATTTTAAGGCGCAGAAAGCGGCAAACCAGCCGAATGTGTCACAGCTGCAAAGCGATCTGGAAGCTGCAAACCGTGAGAATGAAAGATTGAAGAATGAAAAGCTGCTCACACAGAAAGGTGTGAAAGCAGACGATCTGGATTATGTAGCGTTTAAGGTTTCCAAAATGGTAGATGAAAAAACGGATTTTGCGAAAGCGACAGATAAATTCCTGAAAGAGAATCCGCGTTTTGTCGGAAGCACATCCGGCGGAACGTACCGGATCAGTACCAGTACGCAGGCAGGAGGAAGCCAGGGCGCAGGAAACCCGAACAATGATATTAATGCTGCGATCAGAAGAGCAGCAGGAAGGTAGGTAGAACATGAACAGAAACAGAATGAATTTGAAAGTATTTGAAAATGATGCGAATTTGATCGACCGTTCCGGAGCAGAATCGTTGATCCCGGAAGAGCGTGCGAGGGAGATCATCCAGGGAGTCGTGACACAGTCGGCTGTCTTGAGCCAGGGACGCAGACTTCCGAATATGTCCAGCCGCACTTATAAAATGCCGGTATTGGATATGCTCCCGTTGGCGTATTTCGTAAACGGAGATACCGGACAGAAAAAGACAAGCAAAATGATGTGGGATAAGAAATTTATCACCGCAGAAGAAATCGCTGTGATCATTCCGATTCCGGAAGCGGTGTTGGATGATTCCGACTATGACATCTGGGGCGAGGTTCGACCGAGAGTTCAGGAAGCGTTTGGAAAGGTCATTGACGGCGCTGTGCTTTTTGACGTGAATAAACCGGATTCCTGGAGAGATGGGATCGTGACAACTGCCACAAATGCAGAGAGTGTTGTGACGTTCGGGGCGCAGGACAATCTGTACGATAAGATCATGGCAGAAGACGGCGTGATCGCAAAAGTGGAGGGATCCGGATTCTTTGTAACCGGTCATATGGCGGACATTTCCATGCGTGCAAAATTAAGAGGTCTGAAAGATACAACCGGACAGCCGTTGTTCAAATCGGACATGCAGAGTGATACCAGATATTCTCTGGATGGATCACAGATGACATTCCCGAACAATGGTTCCTTTGACAAGTCAAAAGCGCTTATGATCTCCGGAGACTTCTCGCAGCTGGTATATTCAATCCGGCAGGATATTACATTCAAGCTGTTTACAGAGGGTGTTGTGCAGAACACGGATGGCTCCATTGCTTACAACCTGATGCAGCAGGATATGGTGGCGCTCCGTGCGGTTATGCGCCTTGGATGGGAAATCCCGAATCCGATCAATTCTGTGGAGACAGATAAGGAGAAGAGATGTCCGTTTGCGGTTTTGAAATCGGGGGAATGACACCCTCTGGCGACAGCGCCTTGATTGGCAGAGGGAAGATCGGAAAGGCAAAAATAGGAAAGAAATAAGGAGGTAAAAACAGATGGCTTATACACCGACAACATGGAATGATGGCGATGTGATCACCGCGGAGAAAATGAACAAGTTGGAGAAGGGTGTTAAGGACAATGTGGGTCCCAAGGGTGAGAAAGGAGATCCCGGAGCAGCAGGAGCAAAGGGGGAAAAAGGTGATCCGGGACCTGCTGGTCCTGCGGGACCGAGTTATACACTCCCTGCGGCGAATAAAACGACGCTTGGTGGTGTGAAACAGGCGGCACTGGTAGCGGAAGCGGCTGGCGAGAATGTAACAAAAGCAGAGTTTAAAGCCCTGCTGGATGCATTGAAAGCATCCGGGCAAATGGCAAGCAAGTAAAGGAGGAACTGGATGATCTGGGTAGACTATATCTTCTATGTAGAAAAATATCACGGTACGTTGATCGACGATGAGGAATCGCTGAAATTACCTGTTTTGAAAGCAAACACTTATCTGAATCAGGTGCTGCGCCGGAAGCCACAGGGAGAAGAGACGGAACAGATCCAGTTCTGCTTGTGCGAAGCTGCCGAACTGATCTATCAGGACGATATCAATCGGCGGGAGCATGGCGGCAGAGAGGTGCAGTCAGAAAGTACAGACGGATATTCCGTGAACTATGCCGTAAAAGGAACAGCGAGAGATCCGTTGCAGGAAAAGGTCTATGCAGTCATCCGGAGACATTTGTCACATACGGGGCTTTTGTATCAGGGGGTGAGATAATGCTTACCAATGCAGATCTTACGATTTTCAATCAGTTCCCAGACAGGCAGTCAAAGAAGATGGTGTATGTTCCCCACTATATCGATGCGGTCTGGTTTCATACAGACCAGAAAACCGACATCGTCGATGGCGGACTGACCAGTAAGGATGTGCATAAGATCCGGATTCCCTATGAGAAATGTGGAAAGTGGATGCCGGAAAATGAATTCAAGGTACAGGAGCCCACTTCGGAAAACTGGACGGTGCAGAATGGGGATCTGTTCCTTGTTGGAAAATGGACCGGTGGAACGGTCAGTGGAATCGCGGAATTGAAGAAACAGGCTGATGGAATCGTCGGAGAGGTATTGAGCCACTCGGAGAATTTCTTCGGCGGCTCGAAGCATATCCGGATTGGAGGCGGTGCTTAGTGGGAACGAATATCAAACTGAAAATCGATCCTGCGGATAAGATCCTGTTAAAACGGAACTTGAACAGGAACGGAAAAGGGCAGCAGTTCTTTACTCATGAAGTAAGGCGGCTGTCTACCCCATATGTTCCATTCAGATCCGGATTCTTAGCAGAAGATTCTGTAACAGAAACTGCAACCACAATTACTCATAATGCTCCGTACGCAAGAAAACAGTATTATGAGCATAAAGGAAATGGCTTGCGTGGATCGCACTGGACAGAGCGCATGTGGGCAGACCGTGGAAAAGAGATCATCCAGTCAGTAGCGGCTTATTGTGGAGGAAAAACGAAGTGAGTGTAGCCAGTAAAGTCAAAGAATTTATTGAAACCTGTTCGTTTCTGGAAGAGTTTGAAAAAGCGACGTTTCCGGTTGTGAATCTGAATCTTCTGGAGGAAAATCCGACCATGTACAGTATCGAGGAAACTCCGGCGGATCCCATTGTAAAACGATTTGCAAATGGGGACAGCGTCAGGCAGTATGTGTTTTCCCTGTGTTCCCGGGAACTGTACGGACCGGCGGAAAATGAAGAAACGGCAGAATTTTACGAGAAATTTTCGGACTGGCTGGAAGAATGCAGCCGGGACGGGAGGCTTCCTGCTTTGAGTGGGAATGTGGAAAGCAAGGCGATCCGGGCAACGACAAACGGGTATCTGTATGATAACCAGGGGACATCCTGTCAGTATCGGATCCAGTGTCAATTTGTATATTATAAACGGAGGTAGGAACATATGGAAATGAAGTTACAGTTTTTTGCAGAGAGCGCAAACACAAGCGTAGAACAGAGATACCAACAGCCGGATTACATCGATGTGTCTGGCGGGAAAGAATCGGCGCAGTATGAACTGCTCGGCTTTGGTGTGACGCAGTTGGACAACTCTCCATCCGCGCAGACCACGTCCAAGCGGTATGTGAACCAGAAGTCCGCAACCCAGAGCATTGGAAGCTATGAGTGGACGGCACCGCTGGAATTTGATCTGATCCGTTCCGAGAAAGCAATCCAGTTTATTGCAGACATCGGTGAGAATGAGAAGACCGGAGCGGATGCGGAAACACTTTACGTTAAGGTGTATCTGAACAAACCGATTCCAGAACAGGCAAATAAATTTGAAGCAAAGCAGAGACGTGTTGCGGTAGAAGTGGCTGAATTTTCGGATAATGATGGCGAGATTCAGGGATCCGGAAACCTGCTTGGAAAGACGGATTGGATCAACGGAACGTTTGATACGACTACAAAGACATTTACGCCGGGGGAATAATCCCCTCTGGCGATAATGCCTTAATTGGTAGAGGGAAGATTGGTAAGGCGAAAACAGGGAAGAGATAAGGAGATTGAAGATGGAAATTTACGGAGTGACATTGGAATTCTCGATGTATGATGAAGATCAGGCAGAGAAAAGGGAAGCATATCTGCAGGAATTGGAAAAGATGAAGCATCTTTCGGATCATCAGCCGGATGGAACGGAAAAAGAAAAAAATCAGTATCTTTGTGATGCGATCAAAGGGATGTTTGACCATATTTTCGGAGAGGGAACCGGAAGCCGTGTCTGTGGTTCCGGGAATGACCGGCTGCGGCATTTGTCTGCATATGCGCAGCTGATCGAGGAGCAGATCCGGCAGAATGAACAGTATGCGCAAGTCGTAGAACGGATGAAATCTGTACGGAGGCAGGCATGAGCGTCCTGACAGACCCTTTTCCGAAAAGTGTGACTGTGAACGGTACAGAGTGCCCTGTCGCTTTTGATTTCCGGACGATATTAAAATGCTATGAGATACAGAGCGGGAAAACAGAACTTTCTCAAGGGGAACTTCTGAAGATCCTGCTCTTATTTTATCGGAAACAGAAAATCTTCTCGGAAGAGCATGTGGAAAAGATGTTCTGGTTCTTTTCCTGTGGGCGAGAAAAGGAAACAAAACGTTTTCCGCGGAAGATCGCGGGCGTGAATGATAAGCAGCCGTTTGATTTCGAAAAGGATGCGGAACTGATCTATGCAGGATTTGTCCAGCAGTACGGGATTGACTTGCAGACAGAAAATATGCACTGGTGGAAATTTATGATCTTGTTGGAGAATCTGGGAAGCGATACCAGACTGAACCGGGTGATCGAGTACCGGACAATTGACACGACGAATCGGAATCTTTCCAAACAGGAACGGGAATTTTACCGGGCAATGCAGCGTTATTATGGCTTGGATGTAAAGGCGCAGCAGCATGTCAGCGAACGTGTGAAGCAGATCGAAGCGGCACTGATGAGAGGGGAAGATGTGAGCAGTCTGTTGGAGTAAGCTGAAAAAGAAAGGCAGGTGGAGAATGTGGCAGACGGAAAGGTTGTAATCGAAACCGATCTGGATTCTTCCGGGATAGAGAAAGGGCTTTCAAAAATCGGAGGACTGGCAGTCAAAGGATTGAGCGTGGCTACAGGTGCGATCACCGGAACGGCAACGGCGCTTGGCGGTGTGTCGATAGCCGCGATCAAGGCAGGATCGGATTTTGAATCGCAGATGTCACGGGTGCAGGCGATTTCCGGGGCGACAGGAAGCGAATTTAACAAGCTAAAAGAGCAGGCGATCCAGTTAGGCGCAGATACCGCTTTTTCATCCAGTCAGGCAGCAGAGGGGATGGAAAATCTGGCGGCGGCAGGATTTACTACATCCGAGATCATGGATGCGATGCCGGGACTGCTCGATTTGGCGGCAGCTTCGGGAGAAGATCTGGCATCCAGTTCGGATATTGCGGCTTCGACATTGCGTGGATTTGGTCTGGAAGCGGCAGACGCGGCGCATGTGGCGGATGTACTGGCTGCCAATGCAAACAAGACCAATTCTTCCGTAGCAGATACCGGAGAAGCGATGAAGTATGTTGCTCCTCTTGCAAGGGCGGCAGGATTGTCAATAGAAGAAACCGCGGCGGCGATCGGTATTATGGCAAATGCGGGAATCCAGGGATCCCAGGCAGGGACAACGCTGCGTGGAGCGATTTCCCGTTTATCGAAACCGACTAAGCAGATGTCAGAGTGCATGGCAGATCTGGGGATTTCTTTTTATGATTCCGAGGGAAATATGAAGTCCCTTGCGGAGCAGACCCGTATGATGGAAGAAGCAACCGCAGGAATGACCGATGAGCAGAGAAATAATGTTCTGGTTACACTGTACGGGCAGGAAGCATTGTCCGGCATGCTGGCTCTGATGAATGAGGGAGACGGCGCTCTGCTGGAATTGACTCATGCTTATGAGACTTGCGACGGCAGTGCAAAAGCGGCGGCGGAAACCATGCAGGACAATCTTGCGGGAGCGCTGGATCAGCTCGGCGGTTCCGCGGAGACGCTTGGGATTGTTTTTTATGAAAGCGTTTCGGAGAGCCTGAAAGAGACAGCAAAAAGCGCGACAGACAGCATTAACAATATAACAGAAGCGTTCCGGAATGGCGGACTGGATGACGCGATCGAAGCTGCAGGGGATGAATTTGCAAATCTTGCTGTGGAAGCAGCGTCCCACGCCCCGGATATGGCGGACACCGCAGTTGATTTTATAGAATCTTTCGTAGACGGGATCGGGAAAAATAAAAAGAAACTGGTCGGCGCTGCAGTTGACATGGCAAAGACGCTGGGCGGAGGTTTGGCAGATTTACTTCCGGATGAACTGGGAGAACCGGTGGAGGAAGCAATTGATTCCATTACGGAATCACTGGAATCCGGAGGATTGGAAGACGCGGGTGAAACCGTTGTCAAGACGTTTGATAACGTGATCAAGGTAGTGGGAGAACTGGCAGACGTAGCGCTTCCACCATTGACAAAGGCTGTGGATTTTGCAGGAGAGCATTTGGAATTGATCGCTGCTTCGGCGACAACCGCTTTTGCAGCATTCAAGGGATATAAGGTTGTTACGGAAGCAAACGATGCTCTCAGTAAAGGCGCATCCGTATGGAAAACAGCTTCGGCGGCGGTAGATGCTTATAACGTCGTTCAAATGGCTTGTACGGCACAGGGAGTTATTTCAAACGCTACCCTTACAACCGGACAGGCAGTTGTTGGTCTTCTGACAGGCAAGATTTCACTTGCAACGGCGGCACAGACAGCGTGGAATGCGGTGATGAATGCAAACCCGATCGGCTTACTGGTGACGGCGATCGGAGCACTGGTGGCTGGGCTTGGTGTATATAAACTGGCGACGGACGAGTCGAAAGAATCGCAATATGCGTTGACGGATGCGCAGAAAAAAGCAATCGAGAAAACACATGAAGAATACGAAGCTTATAAGGAATTGGACAACGCTCGAAAAGAAGCGATGGGCAATGTGGAAGCCGAGTACGGATATCTTTCTCAATTAAATGATGAACTGATGGGCTTGGTTGATTCCAACGGTCAAGTAAAAGCCGGATATGAAGACCGGGCAAACTTTATTGTCAATCAGTTGGCACAGGCATTTGATTTGGAAGAAGATGAAGTGTGGGACATCATCGGTGCAAACAGTACGTTGGCGGATTCTATCGATGAACTGATCGAAAAGAAAAAAGCCGAAGCGATGTTGAACGCGAACCAAGAAGCCTATGAGGAAGCAATCCGCAAGCAGAACGAAGCCCTTATGGATTATACTAATTCACTTTCTGAATATGAATCTGCTCAGAAGAAGTATAATGAGGCAAAAGAAGCCGCAAAGAAAGTGGAAGAAGATTATCAGTTGATACTGAAAAATTCCCCGGAAGCGGCAAGCGGATATTTGATGGCGAATCAGGATATTCTGACCGCGGCGGAAGATGCGGGGGAAGCTTTCCAAGAATCTAAAACCAGATTAGAGGATGCGGAAAAAGCCTATGTTGGGTATAACGCAACGATTCAGAACTATGAGGGATTGTCCAGTGCGATTCTTTCCGGAGAATCGGAAAAAATCGAAGATGCAATGCTTCGGATCAAGAATGGTTTTATCACAGCGGAAACCGGAACCAAAGAAAGTCTTGAGAATCAAGTCAAGAATATGCAGTCCAACTATGAAGCAATGCAGAAAGCTGTCGAGGATGGAACTCCCGGAGTTACCCAGCAGATGGTCGATTCGGCAAAACAGATGGTTGATTCTGCAAAAGCGGAATTGGATAAGTTGCAGCCGCAAGCAGAAGAGTCCACGAAAAAGGCAGGGGAGAAAGCGAAGCAGGGATTGGCAAGCCAAAAGCCCGCTATCGATGCGACCTCCAAAGAAATCGCAGATTCTTCCAATGAGAAACTTGGAAGTGCCGATACAAAGGGGACAGGCTCTAAGAAAGCATCGGAATATGATACTGGAGTAAAAAGCCAAAAAGGGAATATCGATACAACATCCAAAAATATCGCGGATTCATCAAATCAGAAGCTTGGAAGCGCTGATACGAAAGGAACTGGAAGCCGGAAATCTGGAGAATACAATGCGGGGGTAGGAAGTCAGAAAGGCAATATTGACGCAACATCCAAAGGTATTGCGGATTCTTCGGATATGATGTTGGGATCAGCAAATACTTCCAGCACCGGACAACGAAAAGGCGGCGAGTATAATTTAGGAATTGCGAGCCAAAGCGGAGCGATTCTTTCAACTTCTGTTGGCTTGTCCAATACAGCGGATTCCGGAATGGGATCAGCAGATACAAGACGTACGGGTATTGGACAGGGAAATCAATTTGCAACAGGTGTAGGAAGTACATCCAGAGATGCGAATGCACAAGGTCAGGAAATTTCCAGATCTGCCAATGATGGAGCAGGTGCATACGACGGAAGTGGTCCCGGATCAGATTTTGGTGCGGGCTTCGTGGGAGGTATTGCGTCATGGATTTCAAGTGCTGCTGAAAAAGCAGCAGAATTGGCGTCCAGTGCTTATCATGCAGCAAGAAGATTTTTGGACGAACATTCACCGTCCCGGAAGATGCGGCAGGTGGGAAAATATTTTGGTCAGGGATTTGCCCTTGGAATAGAAGATGAAGAAAAAACGGTAATCCGTTCATCTGAAAATATTTCAAAAATGGCTTTGGAATCTATGAACATGGATGACATTTCCCGGAGAATGCAGGAAACCTTAGCATTGAATAAAAACCGAGTGGCAAAGAGCTTTCGGCTGGAATCTGGAAACAGCTTTTTGAATCAGCAGAACTTTGAGCAGACGTTCCGGCTGTCCGATCAGGACATTGAGAAATTGGCAAGGCGCATTGGTGAACGGACGGGAGATGAGGTGGCGGATAACATGGAGGGAATGTCCATGAAAGTTTTTGATAGAGAATTTGCGAGGATGGTAAGGGAGGTGAGACCGTGAAGAGTATCCGGTATGTAAGCAATACAGGAGAAATACTGGATCTTCTGAAACCACCTTATATGCTGCAGACAGGCGATATTTTTGACCATATCTGGGAGTATGAGAGTAACGGAGGGAAGATTGCCCGCTTTTTTAAAGACATCGAGGAAAAATCACTGGTACTTAGTATTCTGAACTATGGGAAGCAGGAATATTACGAAGCAATCGACCATTTTGCAGAAGTCACAGAAGAAGATCTGATCCATAAGACACCGGGCAGATTATATTTTGGAGACAGCTATTTTACCTGTTATGTGACGGCATCCCAAAAGAGTGAATGGGAAAATGATATCGAACTTTTGGACACGGAAGTAACCATCGTTTCCGATCATCCTTACTGGGTCAGGGAACACCGTTACAGCTTCAGAAAAAATGAAACCGATCCGGAGGGATCCAAGCGGTATGCAAACCGTTATCCATATCGGTATGCCAATGGTCTGACGAACTCCCGGATCGTAAATGATCATTACGCGGACAGCAACTTCCTTTTGACGATCTACGGTCCGATCGTGGATCCGGTGCTGTATATCGGCGGGCATGAGTATTCCGTTACCATTGTGTTGGAGGAGGGCGAATATCTGGAAATTGACAGCGCTGCCGAAACGGTGGTAAAGGTGAAAGTCTCCGGCGAACGGGTCAATGCGTTTCACAACCGAAGTTTTGAAATCTCGGTGTTTGAACCCATCCATCCCGGAGGACAGGACATCGGGTGGAGCGGTCGGTTTGCATTTGATCTGGTGATCTATGAAGAAAGGAGTGAGCCGAGATGGCGATGAAAGACCTGAAAGCAGTTCCAGAAGAACTGACCTTTATTGTGTCGGATCCGAAAGGCTGGGAGTTGGGATTCGTGAGAGATGTGGACAGCATCGATCTGGATCTGGGCGATACCAACGACTTTGAACTGCAGATCGACGCTTCCATCTGGTCGCCGGAGCGGTACAGTTGGAGAAACCGGATTTACATTCCGGGGACGGAATACGGCGGACTGTTGGAGGAACAGCAAACCTCTACTAAAGACAACCGTATTACATGGAGAGGGTATACCTGGCGAGGGCTGCTCAGTCAAAAACTGATCTATCCGCCGGAGGGACAGACCCATCTCACCGTATCAGGAGATGCCAATACGATCATACAGGACATTTTGGGGAACCGGTTCGGTTCTCTTTTTTGTGCGGAGACAAAGGAAAGCGGGATCCAGATCAAGAACTTCCAGTTTGACCGGTACTGCAGCGTTCTTTCTGGACTGGGGAAGATGCTGGCGGCAAAGAACGCCAGACTGCAGATCATTTATCGGCAGGGGAATCCGGGCGAGTACGGCGGACAGGTCGTGGTCGGCGCCGTTCCGGTGACGGACTGGTCGGAGGAACTGGAGTGCAGCCAGGATGGCAAGATGCATTTCACGACGAAAGACAGCCGGATGGGGATTAACCATCTGGTCTGTGCCGGAGAGGGTGAGGGGATCGACCGGAAGATCCTGCACCTGTACGTCCAGAAAGACGGGAGCATCGGACAGACCCAGTATTACAACGGCCTGGACGAACGGGAAGCACTTTATTCGTATACTTCCGTAGAAGACGACGCAAAGCTTCTGGAAGAGGGGACAGCGCGGCTCCGGGAATTGATGAACTATAAACAGATGGATGCGACCATTTCCGATGTGGATGTGGAGATTGGGGACATTGTGGGCGGGCGTGACCGGATCACCGGCATGTCGCTGCAGAAACCGATCGTCAATAAGATCCTGCGGATGAACAATGGGATCCCATCGGTGGAATATAAACTGAAAGGAGAAGAGTAGAATGGCATTTAAACCACTTACAGTGAATACGCCAATTGGAGAAGAAGCACACATCCTTGCGGAAGACGATGCGGCGCTCTACGACGGGATCTTCGGGGAAGACTGTGTGCTAAAGCTTGGGGAACAATTTGCATCCAAGACCATCAGCAATAACGTGATCCGTGTGATGGATGGCGTGGTTGTAGTTGGCGGTCATGTGGGGCGGATCATCAAAGGTGACTACGAAGACATGATGATTGACAATGGAATAGCGGATCAGAAACGAAACGATCTGATCGTCGCCCGGTTTCAAAGCGGCGGGACCGGCGGGGCAGATACTTACAGTCTGGTTGTTGTAAAAGGAACGCCGGGAGCCACGGCAAAGGATCCGGCAATCGTACAGGAAGATTTGTACGCCGGAGGAAAACAGCGGGATTATCCGCTGTACCGGGTGCGGATCGAGAACTTAAGTGTTGTGGGTGTGGATAAGCTGTTCAAGGTGAACAGAAATTTCAAAGTGTTGGCGGAAGAACTGGATAAAACCAGAGCGAAGATTGATTCGGTGAATCAGACACTGGAAGAACGGACCAACGGGAAAGTGAAGATCTACGGGGATGCGGAGGGGGGAAACATCCGAATCACATCACCAAATGGCGTCATCTGGGAAATAGATGCGTATAACGATAATTTAAGAGCCTATTGTGATGATGGTTCTATTTCATATTCTTTTTCGAAAGACGGCACTTTAAACATTGCAGACTTGGTGATAAGTTCTGTCAGAACAAGACTATCCGAGTTTATTGGTAAAATCAAAAATGCTGCGTATTGTACCGTCGTAAATAATGCTACTACGACAGGAGCAGGAACGGTACTGGATGGACGGATGGGGAAGACACTGAATGACAAAGCGGGAGCGGCACAAAATACAGCAAATACAGCACAAGAGACGGCGGACGCAGCAAAGAGTATGGCAAATACGATAACGGTGAACTTGCAAAATTCTCCCATTGGGATCGGAAGTGCTTACGGCGTTACAGCTACGGCGTACAGCAGTATGTATGTGGAATCTGTTTATTTCAATGGAACAAATGTTGGCGATAGCTTGGCAGCATATACGCAGCGCAATTTCGGGACTCTTCCAGCAGGGCACCGTCCCAAAACGAAAGTTCAGGTCCCGGTTCCTGCGATAGATGGTTTATATTTCACAATCGATACGAATGGAGTCGTTTCGATGCGAAATGAAAAGAGTACGACAATCAGCTTTGGAAAATGTGCAATGCACGGGGTGATTACATTTGTAAAATAAGTAGGAGGTCGGCATGAAAAAAGAAATCAAGATCTATGTGGATGGACAAGAAATCCGGTTGGAGCAGAACGGAGCGATCGTGCGTGGCTCAAAAGGGTATCTGCAGTGCAGGTTCTCTTTTTCGGATGGATGGCAGAAAATGAAGAAAGTAGCAGTGTTTTCCGATGGATATGGGTTTAAGAAAGAGTATGCAGTTCCTATAACCGGAGATGTATGCCATATCCCAGACGCAGTGACGGATGGACGGAGAATCTATATCAAGGTAGTTGGGATGAAAGAAAATGTAGTGATCACAACAAGGGTATGCGCACTGGATCAGGAG
>ERZ838827.2001-NODE-2001-length-13375-cov-2.695495_pt1 | contig 13375 bp, 15 predicted proteins | sample MGYA00519881_ERZ838827 | MGnify/ENA primary metagenome ERZ838827 (study PRJEB31850, sample SAMEA3708842) | human gut metagenome | biome: human gut; feature: human-associated habitat; material: faeces | place: China | collected 2014 ...
TGCGGGGCGCTTCGGAAAAGGAGGAACGCCTTTCAGCGTTGACGCCCCACGTCGGAGCGGGCCGCCATACGTCAGGTGCGCATGAGGTGGGATGGTACTGTTACAGATTCCCTGACTCTTCATTGTACTCGCGCACGGCTTTTTCCATCCGTTTGCGGATACGCTCCGCATCTTGCCGGGCAGTGGCGAGATACGCCTCCACGCACTGGCGATAGGCTTCCATGTCGGAGCGGTACATCCTCCAGTCCATCGGGCTGTCGCCGGGCAGAGGCCGCAGCGGGGAGCGGCAGTCGGGGGCGGGATAGTCGCCGCCCGGAAGCAGGGACGCGGCTTGCGCCGTAAAGGGCAGAAGGAGCAGGGGCAGCATCAGCAGAGTACGCATATCGTTTCCTTTCCGGGAGGAATTCCGGGATACACGGGGAGTTTCTATCAGAAAAGGCCGGAAGAGTATAGAAATCCTTCTCAAGAGGGCGCGGTGGGGCGTTCCGGGCGGGGGGCGAGCAGGGCGTATCCTCCCCAGACCGCGCAGAGGCACAACACCATGTTAAGGGCTATGTTCAACGCGGCCAAGGATGCATCGCCGGAGCGATAGAGCAGAAACGTGTCGAGCGAGAAGGTCGAAAATGTGGTAAAGCCCCCCAAAAAGCCCGTCCCGAGCAGGCAATAACCCGTGGCGAACGTGTTGCCCGTGCGCCGCATCCAGCCTTGAAGCAGGCCCATCAGGAGCCCGCCGAGCACGTTGACGCACAATACGCCCAGCGGAAATCCGGATGGCAGCTTCTCCATCACGGCGAAGCCCGTCATGACGCGGCAGACCGCGCCCGCGCCGCCCCCGAGCATGACGGCAAGGGCATTTCTGGAGAAGATCATGGCGTGATTCCGGTTACGGGACAATGAGAAAATAGGCCGCAGCCGTGGCGGTGAGGCATAACGTTGTATTCAGCCCGATGTTGAGCATTGCCTTGGCGGGATGCCCGGCATGGAAAGCGGCGAGGGTATCCATTGAGAAGGTGGAGAAGGTGGTCAGCGCGCCGAGGAATCCAGCCCCTGCGAACAGTGCGAAAGCGGAAGGCGTTCCCCATCGCTGCCAGCATCCGGCCAGCAGGCCCATGAGCAGCGAACCGGAGACGTTGACGAGCAGCGTCCCGCAGGGGAAGGCTTTGCCGAAGCGGTCGGCGCACCAGAGCGAAACACCGTGGCGGCACAGCGCGCCAAGCGCCCCGCCAGCCGCCACGCAGAGCATTTCCGCGGGCATCATCAGCGTTTCCCCGCCATGTGGAAGTTCCGCCAGCGGCAACTGCGCGTTTCGAGCACATTGCACAATTCGTAGAGGGCCACCCCCAGCAGGCTCATGGCGAGGATGCCCGTAAACATCTCAAGCTGATCCCCCCGTCCCCACGCATCCATGATCAAAAAGCCAAGGCCGCGCCGCGTGGCGAAGGACTCCGCCATGAACAGCACCGCCACAGCCGTGCCGCTAGCGACCTTGAGCGCGGTCATGGCGTCGGGCAAGGCGGCGGGGATGAGCACATGCCGCAGCATCTGCAGCGGCGTCCCGCCGAGGGAGCGGAAGGAATCGAGATATTTTTTGTCGAGCCCCTGCGCGCTGGCCCGCGTGACGACGAGGATCTGGTAGCCCGTGGTCAGGGCAATGAGCAGGACGCGGGGCAGATCCCCGAGCCCGAACAAGGTCAGGAACAGGGGGAGCAGCACGATCTTGGGCAGAGGATAGGTCAAAAAGACCATCGGGGACAACGTATTGTCCACGGAACGGACATGGCCCAGAATGAGCCCGAGCGGGAAAGCCACCAGCCATGCGAGGCTCATGGCGGAGAGCACCCGCCAGGCGCTGGCCCCGGCATGTTGCCAGAATGCGCCTGTGGTGAGCGCTTCCCCGAAATAAGCCAGCACGTCCAGAGGACGCGGCAGCAGAAATTCGCCGAGCGCCAGCGATCCGATCTGCCAGATCGCCAACAAGGCCGCCAGCGCCAGCAGGTAACGGAAGAGGGCACGCATGATTTTTTCCTATCAGTAGATAACTGTTGCAAGAGGCTTCAGAGCCCTGTGATGGGAGAGAACACGTTTCCGTATGCCCTCATCCAAGCGCCTGGAAAACGGACGCCCCGGCACGCTTTCATGTATGTACCTGAAAGGGATTCCCTGTGTTTTCCTGCATTGGAATCCTCGCGGTAAGCGTTCCGAACATTTCAGAAGAGGCCCTTCAAAACGCCCCTTCCGTTTCCGTTTTTCCCGCCTCAACTCAGGAATTTGTGCAAAATCCGGGCGGCGAGGGGAACCGTAAGGATGATGGTGTAAAGCCGGACCATTTGATAGGCGAGCACGATGGGAGCGTTGGGGCCCATGTCGGCGGCAAGGCCGACCACCACGTTCAGGCCGCCGGGGCTGGTGGCGAGATAGGCGCTGGTGACGTCGAGGTTGCCGAATTTGACGACGAAAATGGCGATGAGCATCCCAGCGACGAGCACCAGCAAGGTGCTGATCACCAGTACGGGCCACGTGTCCCGGACCGCCAGCAGCATTTCCGGCCGGTACATGTTGCCGACCAGCACGCCAAGGCCAGCATAAATACAGAATTGGAAGGGGCGGGGAAAGGCCGCCTGAGGAAGTGAGGAAAAGCTCTTGAGAAGAATGACGGCTATGATGGCTCCGGTCATGGCCCCACCGGGAAGGCCGAACCATTCGAAGATGAAACCGCCCGCAGCGCCGCACAGCAAGAGGATGATCAGTGTGGACATGAAAAATCCTTCGTTTCCGACAAGGCGGCGTACACCTTTTTCGTCAGTGAGAAATACCGTTCCTCGCCGCGGGGGTCCGCGTCGCCGAAACAGGGATTTTCCAGCCACATGACGTTACGGGCGGGATGGCCGTTCATCACCATGACGTGCTTGCCAAGAAACACGGCTTCAGGAACATTGTGCGTCACAAGGACGCAGGTAGGACGGCGGCGTTGCCACAGCGACAGCACGGTCGTCTGGAGGTGTTCGCGGGTCAGGGCGTCGAGGGAAGAAAAAGGCTCGTCCATAAGCAGGATGTCCGGATCCGTAATCAGGGCCCGGCCTATGGCGACGCGCTGCCGCTGGCCTCCCGAGAGTTGTGCGGGATAGCGCATCCCCAAGCCGCTCAGCCCCAGTTCGTCCAGCATGTCCGCGACGGCTTTCCGGCGCGTGGACGGTGCGACTCCCTGGAGTTCGAGCGGCAGGGACAAGTTCTCCTGCACCGTCTTCCACGGAAAGAGCCCATAATCCTGCAGGATGAACGAAATCCTTCCCTTGTCGCGCCTGCTGACTTCCCCGGTACTTACCGTGCCCCGGTCCGGCTTGTCCAGCCCCGCGAGGAGGTAGAGCAGGGTGCTTTTGCCGCATCCCGAAGGGCCGATGACGGAAAGGGTTTCCCCGGAGGGCAGATCAAAGGAAAGGCCGTCCAGAACCGGGCCTTCGCCGTAGCCCTTGCTCAGATCACGGACGGCGATGCCCGCATCGGACGCACGGCTCACTGAAAGACCACATCCCCATAGGCGGGGTCTTTCTTGAGGATACGGTTGGCCTTCATCCAGTCCGCGAAGGTCTTGATGTCCGTCTCGGAAGGCAGGCCGGTCGGCGTGTGCGTCATGTCGAAACGCACCATCGTATAGTTGGCGGAAGCTCCCTTGGGCAACAGGCCCTTGGCCTCCATGATCGGGCGGTAGGCAGCGGGGGTTTCGTTGATGCGCTTCGCCGCTTCTCTGAGGGCCTCGCGGAATTTCGCCACGGTCTGTGCGCCGTCGGGGGCGTCGAGCACGTCGCGCTTCAGGGCGATGACCGCCAGCGGGGTATTCAGCTTGCAGTCGTTCAGGATGGTGCGCGCTCCTTTTGCCTCCACAAGGGACACCAGCGGCTCGGGGAGCAGGGCGGATTCGATCTGCCCGCTCAGGAGCATCTGGAGGCGTACCGGGATCTGGCGGATATCCTGCCGGTTCAGGAAATCGGGAGCGGCCCCTTCCTGCTGGAGGAGCTGCGCGAGCAGAAAATCAATGATGGTGGCGCTGGAAACCGCAATGTCCTTCCCTTTGAGGTCGGCCAGAGTTTGCGCTTTGGACTTGGGGGAGACGACGAGCCCGAAACAGCGGTTGTCCGGCGAGGAGTGCGAGGTCGTCGCCACAATAGCTTGCGGCGAGCCGCTTTCATTCTGCATGAGGACGTTGATGATGTCCCCGAAATGCCCGCTCAGCGCCCCCGCCCGCATGGCGGCACCGAGCTCCAGCGCGCTCTGGAAGGGGATAAGTTCCACTTCCAGCCCCTGTTTGGCGAACAGGCCTTCGTCTGCCGCGACGTGCAGGACGATGGTGTCGGCGGCGGGGAGGACGCCAAGCTTGAGCGGGGCGCTGTGCGCGGGCTGGACGGCGGCAAGGACGAGCAGGGAAAGGAGGACTAGCAGGCGGCGCATCATGTGAAGTTCCGTTGGGTTAAGAGTGATGGGTCCGGCGTATTCTCAATGGAAAAAAGATGGTTGTGCAGATTCGCCGGAACCGATCCTTACACCGGATTGCGGAAAATATCCAGTGTGCCCCGTTCCGCGAGAACGCCGCCGCATCAAGGAAGATGGAAGGGAGAGGGCAAAAAGGGTTGGACAAAACGCGCTCCGTATGATCTGGCTGTGGATAGGCAGAGCTTTTGTGGGAGAACTGCTGAAATGACTCCGGTTCCGGCCGGGCATGGTCCGGCCTTTTCCCGGCGGCGCGGATCTGCTAGGGAAGAGAACGGCAATACGGAACAACATGATCCCGCGCCATCCGCAGGGATACAGGAGCAACACGATGCAGGAAAAGCTGTTTAACCGTCTGATGGACGTCATCGAATACGACGTCGCCCCGTTGACCCGCAAGCGCGTCGCCATCGGCTGCAAGGTCTTCGGCGCGGCGGTGCTGCGGAAGGACGATCTGTCTCTCGTCCTCGCCGAAACCAATATGGAGGCGTTTTCCCCGCTCTGGCACGGCGAAGTCTACGCCATCAAGCAATTCTGGGAGTTGCAGGGCCATCCCGACCCCAAGGACTGCATCTTCATCGCCACGCATCAGCCTTGCTGCATGTGCGCGTCGGCCATCGCGTGGAGCGGTTTCCCCGAACTGTTTTATCTGTTCGGCTACGAGAACACGAGCAAGGACTTTCATATCCCCCACGATCAGAAGATGATCCGGGAACTGTTCCATTGCACCAGCCCGGCGGAGGATTCCAGCTATTACACAAGCCGCCCCATCATGGGCCTGTGCGATACGCCGGAAGCGGCGGCCCGTTTCGAGCGCATCAAGAACCTGTATGCGGAACTCTCCGCCGTATATCAGGCTGGAGAAAAGAAGATGGTGCTTTCATAGCAGCCTGTGAGACGCACCCATAAAAAACGCCTTGCCGATGTTTTTTCGGCAAGGCGTTTTTTGTGAGCGGTCTAGTGGGAAGATGGTTCCTTTCGCGGATTGGAACGGTCGAGCGGAGAAACGGGAATACGTTCAGCGCCCCACGGGTGGAACCGCGAATAGCCTGTACGGGGGGCTTCTCCGCTGTCAGATGGTACCGCCATGCGAGGGCCGGTTAATCTTCATCCTTGAACCATGTATCGGGATCGTAGCTGGCCGTATCCTTGCCCGTCAGATAGGCGTCCACGGCATGGACGACCAGTTTGTAGTCCGCCATGCGTCGTTTTTCCAGAGCCTGATCGCGGGGGATGATCAGCTTGTCCGGATTGACGAACTGCCCTTGCTTCCGGATACGGAAATCGAGATGGGGGCCGGTCGCCGTGCCGGTCGCACCCACGTAGCCGATGGTTTGCCCCTGCCGGACGCGTTTGCCGTTCTTCATGCTTTTGGCAAAACGGGACATATGCCCGTAGAGCGACTCCAGCCCGTTGTCGTGGCGGATAATGACTTGTTTGCCGTAGCCTCCGGCCCGCCCGATATTGGTAATGACCCCGTCGCCCACGGCCATAATGGGGGTTCCGGTAGGGGCGCCGTAATCGATGCCCTGATGGGGCCGGGTGTTGCCGAAGACCGGATGCCGGCGCGCCATGCTGTAGCGCGAGGTCACGCGCAGGAACGAGAGCGGAGCCTTGAGCAGTTCCCGGTGGAGGTTGTCGCCTTCCGCATTGTAGTATGTTTCCCGGCCGCGTTCGTTGTGGAACAGATAGGCCGTATGCTGCTTGTTTTGATTGGTGAACTTCGCACCGAGCACGCGTCCATACCCCTCAAACGCATCATGGCGGAAACGCTTTTCCACCAGCACCTCGAAGGCGTCGCCTTCCCGTAGATCGCTGATGAAATTGATTTCGGAAGCGAAGACGTTCGCAAGGGCAATGGCCAGCGCCACGTTTTCGCCTTGTTCGGTTACGGCTCCGGAAAGCGTGCTCTTGATCTCTCCTTTGATGACCGCCAGCGAGGTCTGGTAGTCGATCTCTTCAAGCCGGGCGACGAAACGGTCGTCCTTCTTCTCGACGATGAGGTATTTTTCCTGATTGATTTCGTACTTGAAACACCGGAACGCCTTGGTCTGCGGATCCCGGACAACGGCGAAGGGCTGGCCGAAACGGACCTTGGTCAAGGCATATACCGGCTTGGCCGCCGCGAGCAGCTCGGCAAGGTCGTTTGCATCCATCCAGTCCCCAAGGATTTTTCCCGCCGTGTCGCCTTTCTGGATCTCGCTGCGGAGGACTTCGCCCTGTTCGGGGTCCTGTTCGATGGTATAGCGCGGATTGGCCTCATAGACGTCGGCTTCCTTGGCGTCTTCCTCTTCGCCATCCTCTTTTTGCACCTCTTCCTCTTCATCCTGTTTGAATTCGTCCACGGCATGTTCGGGAGACAAGGACAACAGCCCTTCCACGTGGGAAACCACGTTTTCGAGCGGAGCGGGAAGGGGGTCGGCATCATCACGGAACCGGAGAAGCAGCGCGAGGCTGAGAAGGATAAGGCACAGGGAGATGATGCACCATAAAATCCGTCGCATGGGCAGACACCTGAATCATTGCAAACGAGTTGAAGTTCGCCGGTCGCCGCGCGGAGCCGTTCCCGGATGACGGAAAGCGGCGGAGGGGACATTCCCCGGCGCGGCACGAAACATGCCTCATACCCTATTCGAACAGAACAACCTACCGTTTTTTTGGTAAAAATATTTTTACAAAGTGTTTGCCGCCAGATCCGTTCCACAACAGCGGAAGTACGTTGAAGCCTGTTCGGGCCGTATGGAAAGCCGATACGGAGAACGGCGCAGTGAGGGGAGGTGCGGAACGACAGAAGCTATTCACCATGCTGGTTCTGATGAAAACGCGGAATAACGCGGTGTTAGCATGGTCATATTTCTCGGAGAAAAAATTTTTGTCCGAAAGCGAAAAAAGAGCTTGCCAAGGAAGGGGCTTTTCGCTAGAAATTTCTTCGCGCCGAAGTGGTGGAATTGGTAGACACGCTAGGTTCAGGGTCTAGTGTTCGCAAGGACATGGGAGTTCGAGTCTCCCCTTCGGCACCATAAGAAAATCAACGGGTTAGAAGAAAAAGTCTTTCTTCTGACCCGCTTTTCTTTTTCCCAAATCGCAATTCTCCCCCACTATGCCCCCACCCCTGGAAATTTGCTAAAATTTCTTGGGGTACCCACTTGTCGCTGCCCCCACCTTTCGTGGGGGAGCCTCTGCGCGCTTGCCGCCCCTCTTTCCCCCAAAAAGCTCCTCCGGGTCATTCGTAGCGAATGCCCTGGCGGAGCTTTTTTGTTTTCCCAGTCCCAGTCTCCTTTCAAGGCACACGTTCCCTCACAAAAAATTCGCCCCCCTCCCGTGTTCACGGAAGAAGGGCGAAACCTCGCGCTCTTGCGCTTGTGGCTCTACGCCACAGCAGAAGAACTTGCGTCATGCAGGTGCGGGGTCGTCGTGGGTGGTTCCCACGGCCTGACGAGCCAGCCGCTCGGTCAATCACCTCAGACAAAGGAACTGGATTGAGGAAAACCAAGGCCTAAAAAGGCGAAAAGCCAATACGTTGGCGCGTATCGGCTTATCAGCAGAGTGAAATCTCTCTTAGCAGTGAGATGACACTAAACCGCAAGGTTCCTCTTTGTCAAGTGCATCGAGTCTGCTTGTTTTTGCCTTTTTTCGGCCTGCCCCGCTTGGGGAAGAGAGCGCGAACCATGCAGACATTTGTACCAAGAGGAAGGATTCACGGGCCGATTTTACCGCAATTTGTGTTGGAAACCTCTGTCAGTTTTGGAGCCAAGATCGTGTATGCCCTGCTGTGTAATTACGCTTCGGACAGCGACCGCTGCTGGCCCTCCCAGGCCACACTGGCCGCACGGCTCTCATGCAGCGTGAGCAGCGTCAAAAAGTACCTGACCGAGCTGGTGGGGATCAATCTTATCCAAGTGCGGCGGGAGCATTACCGCTCGTCGGTCTATTATCTGTTGCAACCGGCGGCGTTGAAGTCGGTCAACCAAGAGGCAAAGCCTACCTGCCGTCAGCCAGACTCTGCCTGCCCAGAGCCAAAAGTTGGCTACATAAATACTCTTAACAAACAAAGAGAAATACAAAAGCCCCCCTTACCCCCCGTGCGCTCGGCGTTGCCGGAAGTGACCGCTTCGCCTCGACCTCCCGTGTTGGGGGGCGGGGGTGTGTCTGTCTCTGACTTTGAGAAAGCCTGGGCACTTTACCCCAAAAAAGAAGCCAAGGGCCTTGCCCGTTCTGCGTGGCTGCGTCTCCAGCGAGAAGGCTTGTTGCCGCCTCTGCCTCGGATTGAATCCACCATTCGGCATTTCATGGCCACGGACAACTGGCAGCGCGAACAGGGCCGTTTTGTGCCGCAGATGAGCAACTGGCTCAAAGGTCAACGCTGGCTTGATGATTCGGTGACGGCAGAGGCCCATGAGGCAGGAACGATACAGCGAACTGACCGCACCACACAGGCTTTACAAGCCATGCAGCAACGGGAAGACGCCAGTAATGCCGCACGAGCCAGAGAACGCGAAGCTCTCAGGCCGCGCTTTGAGGCATTCGCGGCAGAGTTCCAACTCCATGCCGAGCACAGGCTCTGGCCAATGGCCTTTGGGCTGTGGATGCACCTGCACTCCACGCATCGCGCCCCCATGCCTGCGGACGTGCCCGCCGACAATCAGCTTGGCATTGGCGAATTTCTTCAAGCCTTCAAGGGGCGTTGCGAAGAAGCGGCCTGGCGCATGTCGGCCACATCGGAGCGGGCCGCGCCGCTCGCACCGAGGGCTTTCCGCACCCCGCACATCAGTGTTCCGCGTCCCAGCGGTGATCTCCGCCTGCACCATCCGGTGCCTTTACGACAACCCGAATTGCTGGCTTTTGCCAAAGCCATTTGACGTTCAACACGAGGGAATTTCAGTGAAACACCTGCATCTGCTTTGTCTGCTTTCCGTTTTGACCGTGTTGCTGTGCGTGAGCATATCCATCGCGGCGGAACAGCCGCCCACGCCTGCGGCTCCATCTGCGCCTGCCACCGGACAACAAGGCATTGTTCTGGGGCAGCCTGACACGCAGCGGCCAGTATCGCCAGCCGCGCCCGCTGCACCTCCCGCAACGACCTCTCCCCAGGCGGCACCGCAAACCCCGAAGCAGCCGGACGCGCAGGCACTGTTTCAGGAGAGCTTGCGGCAGATGATGCCGCTGGACGACAGCCAAATTCAGCAATACCGCGAATGGTCGGATCAACGTGAGCGGGCTTTGCTGCCGGTGTCGCCTGCCCTCAACTCCCGTACCGTGCGCGTGTCTCTGGAACCAGGCAAAACGCCGGTCAAGGTGTTTACCACGGCTAACATCGCCACTTCACTGCTCATCCACGATTCCACGGGGCAGCCTTGGCCCATTACCTCTGTCACCAATGGCGGGCCTGCGTTCTTTCAGGTTCTGCGGCCCGAACTGCCGGACGGCAATCTGCTGAATATCATGCCCACGCAGGGCTACGGCACCACAACCATCGTTGTCACGCTGGAAAAGCAGGACATCCCTCTGGTGATCCGGTTGGAGTCGGACTCGGTACGCGGGCCGGAACGCAAGGCTGACGCGCTGGTGTTGTTTCAGATTGCCCAGCACGGGCCACGCGCCAAGGTTCCCCTCATTCAGGACATCAAGGAAACTGTAAGCAGCTTCATGCTGGCCTTTCTGGATCATGTGCCGCCTGCGGAGGCTGTGCGCGTGAAGATGGAACCCAGAACGGACAAGGTGCAGGTCTGGAAGTTGGGCGATCTGCACTACATTCGCACCAATCATACGCTGGTCTGGCCTGCCTGGACGGCAGTGGTCAACGGCGCGGGCGGCATGAAGTGCTACGAGGTGCCGGTCACGTCGCGGATTATGATTTCTCAGGCAGGCTCCATGCAGACCCTTGTGCTGTCGGACGCGCTCAAAACAGGCAATGCAAAAGCGAGCGGCGAGGTGAAGCCATGAGCATCACCAGTACCGAAAAGAAGCGCCGCTTCATCATGTTCGCTCTCCTGGGGCTGGCGGCACTCGCTGTGCTTGTGGTCGGCTCCATGATGCTGTTCGCGCCGAAAAAGCCCCCGGTGATGACCAACATTCAACGCGCTCCGAAGCAGTCAAGGGGCAGGCAGGCGGTGAAGGCTCGGACGAGTACAACAAAAAGCTGGAGGCCCACGACCAGCAAAAGGCTAATGCAGCTCTTGCGGTGGGGGAAAGTTTCATACCCACGCCAGTGGGCAACAAAGCCCCGGTGGTCACGCGCAAGCAAGATACACCCCCGCCCCCGCCTGCGGTGGCCCCGCCTCGTGTCGCGCCTGTGCAGACGCCGCGCACGGACAATACCCTGCTCAAACGCATGATGGAAGACCTGGCCGCATTGGATGCCAGGCTCTCCAGCGTCTCTTTGGGAGACGGCAAGATCGTCTTTGTCAGCGACCTTTCCAAGGACAAGCCGCTTGCGGCTCCGGCAGCGGTGGGCGTCAACGGAGATACGCCTGCCACGGCTACCGTGGCCTTGAAACCCGGCGATCTGCTTTACGCCGTCATCGACACCGGCGTGAACTCGGACGTGCCGTCTGCCGTCATGGGCACGGTGGCCTCCGGCAAGCTTAAAAATGCCCGTCTTTTGGGGAAATTCCAGCGTTTTGAAGAGCGCCTGGTGTTGTCCTTTTCCCGCATCATTCTGCCGGACGGCTCGGACGCGCAGATTGAAGGCTACGCCGTTGACCCTGCCACGTCTGAGGCTTCGATCGCCTCTTCCGTCGATACGCACTTTTTCAGCCGATGGGGTGGCCTTATCGCTACCTCCTTTTTGGAGGGACTGTCCAACGCCAAAAAATACAGCGGCGCACAGAGCACCATTTACGGGGGCTATGGCGGCATGAACGGCCAAGCCACGGATCAGATGGTCTGGAACACTTACAGCCCAGCGGATCAGGCGTGGATCGCCGCCGGAAAGGTGGGGGAAAGGGCCGGGAAGATTTTTGAAAAGAACTTTGAACGGCCACCCACTGTGTACCTCGAAAGCGGCACCGCCATCGGCGTTCTCATTCTGAACGTCAAGGCAAGGTAAACTCATGGAAAACTACGTCGCAAACGTCATTCCGCATCTGCAACAATGGTGGCCTGTGGTTATGGTGCTGGCCTATCTCGTCGGCATAGGTCTGGCGATGGTGTCTTTGGCACAGAGCATCAGCCACAAGCACCGCTTTAACCGCTCCACCGCAGTGTGGACGTTGTGGGCCGCTGTGCTCCTGCTGAATCTTCCGGCGCTCATGGATTCCCTATCCATGACCGTTTTCAACCAGACCTCGGAACAGGCTCTGAGCTATTCCCCGCCGTCTTCACCCGGCTCGGTCTACATCCAGTTCGCGGTGTACGCCATCGCTACGGTGGGCATCATCGGCATCATCCGGGGGCTGTGTCTGCTTCGGGACACGCCAAATCAGGCCATGAATTTCAGCCGCAGCATTGTGCATCTCTTCGGGGGCATCATTGCCGTCAACCTTGTCACCTTCCTGCGCGGCATCGGGGCCACGCTGGGAGGGGACGTGCAAACAACCATTGCCAAGATACTTGGCTGAGCCATGAGCGTCTTTTTGGTTCTGCCTACGTCAAACTTCGCTTCGGATTCGGTCACGTACCGAAAGAGTACGCTCACTCATCCTCAGCTTGTTTTCCTTGGCAGAACGCAAAAATCCATCTCATGGCGACACAAACATTATGGAGGTTTTTTATGAATACCCGTTTTTCCCTGAACAACATTTCCCCCGTGCGCATCACGGTGGCGGGCCTGGCTGTCGCCGCTGTGTGGCTTCTTACGCCGGAGTTGGTGCAGGCCGCCGTCACCTTTGGCGACATCGGCCAGAACGTGGCTGACAGCGCCAAGGGCGTGGCCAAGGGCATCACCGTGGGCGGTTTTGCCGCTGGTGCGGGCATGGGGGTGTGGGGCTGCATAGATATGTACAAGGCCAGCAAAAGCCAGTCCGGTCAATCGGGCAACTACGCGCCCGGCATTGCCAAAGTGGTCATTGGTGCGTTGGCGCTGGGCATCGGGGAGTTCCTCGGCTCCGGCTCGGCCACGCTGTTCGGCTCCGATCAGACCACCGGGCTGGATGAGCTTGGCTTACGCTAGGGGTTTGCATGAACTTCTTCAAAAAGAAAAAGCCCTTGCCGGATGTGGCGGGAATTGCCCCCGAAGCGGGTGAGGCATCAGCATCAGAAGCCGTGGAAAACCCTACGCCTTCTTCTGACCCAAATCCGGCCCCTGCCTACAGCGCTGAAACCATGCTCGGCGGGCTTGGCTGGTATCGCACGCAGTACCAAAGAGCCATGAAGCTGGCTTTGGTATTGGTGCTGGCCTTGTGCGTGAGCGCGGCGGTCAATGTGCTGCTCATCGTGAAGCAACCCACGCCGCGCTACTTTGCGGCCACGCCTGATCTGCGGCTTGCACCCCTTGTGCCCTTGGACAAGCCCCTGCTGACGCAACAGGGCCTTTTGAATTGGGTGACGGAAACCATTTGCAACGCCGTTTCGCTGGATTTTCTGGAATGGCGGGAAAAACTCTCCAACACCAGAGAGAATTTTGAAGACGCGGCCTTCAAGTCCTTTCTGGCTTCGCTGGGTTCCTCCGGCATTCTGGACATGATTCAGGAAAAGCGCTTGTCCGTGTCTGCCGTGGTCACTCGCGCTCCGGTCATCAGCGCCTCCGGCCTTGTGGGCGGCAAGGCCACCTGGAAAGTCGAGTTCCCGCTGGTGATTTCCTACGAGTCCAGCCAGGGGGTGGAAAGCACTCAACGCCTCATGGCCACGGTGCTGGTCTGTCGCGCTTCCACGGCCATTACGCCGCGTGGAGTGGTCATCCAACAAGTTGTGCTCAAAAGGGATTCGTAATGCTTGATACTCTCATCAACGGAAT
>ERZ838827.2004-NODE-2004-length-13335-cov-10.525602_pt1 | contig 13335 bp, 13 predicted proteins | sample MGYA00519881_ERZ838827 | MGnify/ENA primary metagenome ERZ838827 (study PRJEB31850, sample SAMEA3708842) | human gut metagenome | biome: human gut; feature: human-associated habitat; material: faeces | place: China | collected 2014 ...
ACGTGATTTCCATTACCGACGGTCAGATCTTCCTTGAAACCGACCTCTTCAACGCCGGTATCCGTCCCGCCATCAACCCGGGTATTTCCGTGTCCCGAGTCGGTGGTGCCGCTCAGACGAAGATCATCAAGAAGCTCGGCGGTGGTGTCCGTCTCGCCCTGGCTCAGTACCGTGAACTCGCTGCCTTTGCTCAGTTCGCCTCTGACCTCGACGACGTTACCCGCAAGCAGCTCGAACGCGGTCGTGTCGTTACCGAACTCATGAAGCAGCCGCAGTACCAGCCGCTCCAGGTTTGGGAAGAAGCTCTCGTGCTTTACGCCGTGAACATGGGTGCCTACGACGACGTGGCTGTTGCTGACGCGCTTCGTGTCGAACGCGGCATGCGTGAATACCTCAAGACGCACCATGCTGACCTGATCGAAACGATCGAAGCCAAGAAGGAACTCTCCAAGGACGTCGATGCCCAGCTCAAGGCTGCCATCGAGTCGTTCAAGAAGAGCGGTGCTTACTAAGCGTTAACAAATCCAAGAGGACCCATATCCCATGCCCAGTACAAAGGAAATTCGCGGAAAGATCAAGAGCGTGCAAAACACGCGCAAGATCACCAAGGCGATGGAGATGGTTGCGGCCTCGAAGATGCGCAAGGCGCAGGACCGGATGTTTGCGGCCCGTCCGTACGGTGACAAGATTCGAGTGATCTGCTCGCATCTTGCCCGTGCGAACAGCGAATACAAGCATCCGTTCCTCGTTAAGCATGAAGGCACCAAGAAGATTGGTCTCATTCTCGTGACGACCGACAAGGGGCTTGCCGGCCCCCTGAATACCAACATTCAGCGCCTTGTTCTGCACAAGATCAAGGACTGGAGCGCGGAAGGCTACTCCATTGAAGCCACCGCTCTCGGTAACAAGGGGTTAGGCTTCCTCCAGCGCCTTCAGGCCAATGTGGTTAGCCAGGCCGTCCAGCTTGGCGACCGCCCGAACCTCGACCGTCTGATCGGTGCCATCCGCATCCAGATTCAGGCTTACGTCGAAGGCAAGGTGGATTCTGTGCATCTGGCCTATTCCCGTTTTGTTAACGCCATGAAGCAGGTGCCCGTGGTCGAGCAGATTCTGCCGCTTACGGACAGCCATCTTGATGCGGCTGACAAGCGTGATCACTCGTGGGACTATCTCTACGAGCCCGACGCCGAAACCGTTCTCGACGCGCTTCTGAAGCGTTACGTCGAAGCTTTGATTTACCAAGCAGTTGCAGAAAATATGGCTTCTGAACAGAGCGCCCGCATGGTGGCCATGAAGGCCGCTTCGGACAACGCCAAGAAGCTCATCGAAGAGCTGCAGCTCGTTTATAACAAGACCCGTCAGGCCGGCATTACGAAGGAAATCACCGAAATCGTCGGTGGTGCCGCCGCCGTGTCTTAAGTATCGATAACTGAGGAAAACCCATGAGTATCGGACAGATCGTTCAGGTCATTGGCGCCGTGGTTGACATTGAGTTCGCCCGCGATGCCATGCCTAAGGTTTACGAAGCTCTCGTCCTTGAAAAGGATGAAAGCAATCTCCTGGCTGAAGAGGGCCTGACCTTCGAAGTGCAGCAGCAGTTGGGCGACGGCGTGGTGCGTACCATTGCCATGGGCTCTTCTGAAGGCCTGCAGCGCGGCATGAAGGTCAAGAGCACCGGCCATGAAATCTCCGTCCCGGTTGGTCCCAAGACCCTGGGCCGCATTATGGACGTGCTCGGCCGCCCGATCGACGACTGCGGCGACATCGGCGCTGAAGAAGTTCGCCCGATTCATCGTCCGGCCCCGAAGTTCGACGAACTCTCCCCGTCCGTTGAACTTCTCGAAACCGGCATTAAGGTTATTGACCTTATCTGCCCGTTCGCCAAGGGCGGCAAGGTCGGCCTCTTCGGCGGTGCCGGTGTGGGCAAGACCGTCAACATGATGGAGCTCATCAACAACATCGCCAAGCAGTACGGTGGTTACTCCGTGTTTGCCGGCGTCGGTGAACGTACCCGTGAAGGTAACGACTTCTACCACGAAATGGAAGAGTCCCACGTTCTCGACAAGGTGGCCATGGTGTTCGGTCAGATGAACGAACCCCCGGGAAACCGTCTTCGCGTTGCTCTGACGGGCCTTACGATGGCCGAAGCCTTCCGTGACGAAGGCCGCGACATCCTGCTCTTCATCGACAACATCTACCGTTATACCCTTGCCGGTACGGAAGTGTCCGCTCTGCTCGGCCGTATGCCGTCCGCCGTGGGCTACCAGCCGACGCTGGCTGAAGAAATGGGTAAGCTTCAGGAACGTATTGCTTCCACGAAGACCGGTTCCATTACGTCCATTCAGGCCGTTTACGTGCCTGCTGACGACTTGACCGACCCGTCTCCGGCTACCACCTTCGGCCACTTGGACGCCACGGTCGTGCTGTCTCGTGACATCGCCGCCCTTGGTATCTACCCGGCCGTTGACCCGCTTGACTCCACGTCCCGCCAGGTCGACCCGAACATCATCGGCGAAGAGCACTACTCCATCTGCCGTCGTGTTCAGGAAACGCTCCAGCGCTACAAGGAACTCCGCGACATCATCGCCATTCTCGGTATGGACGAACTCGCTCCGGAAGACAAGCTGACGGTTATGCGCGCTCGCAAGATCCAGAACTATCTCTCCCAGCCGTTCCACGTTGCTGAAGTGTTTACCGGTGCTCCCGGCAAGTACGTTCCGCTCAAGGAAACGATCCGCGGCTTCAAGATGATTGTTGAAGGCGAATGCGACGAACTTCCCGAACAGGCCTTCTACATGGTCGGTACCATCGACGAAGCCTTTGAAAAGGCGAAGACCCTGAAGTAATGCTTGCCTGAGGCCGGTCGCAAGACCGGCCCTGTCAAGCGCCCGACAACGGAGCAACTAACATGGCTACTATCAAAGTCGACGTCGTTAGCGCGGAAGAGTCCATCTTCTCCGGTGACGCCGAGCTCGTTTCGCTGCCCGGTAAGTCTGGCGAATTGGGTATTCTGCCTGGGCACGTGCCCCTCATCACGCTGATCCGCCCCGGTTTTGTCCGCATTCATCTGCCGGGCAAGAAGGAAGTGGAACAGGTGTTTGTGGCTGGTGGCGTGCTTGAAGTTCAGCCCGATCTGGTGACTGTGCTGGCTGATACGGCCGTCCGCAGCAATGACCTCGACGAGGCCAAGGCTGCCAAGGCTCTTGAAGATGCTCGCGCACAGCGTCAGAATGCAACGGGCGAAATCGAGATTGCCCGCCTCGAAGCCGAGATGGCCGCTCTGGCCGCTCAGATCGTGGCAATCAAGAAGATTCGTCAGCAGCGTTAAGCGAACGTTGTTTCTGCCAAAAAGGGTGGTATTGTTCAAATACCGCCCTTTTTTTATGTTCAAAATCAAGAAAGCGCAGGGATGCAGGTCAGTCGGCTGCAGGATGCAGGTACGATTACCTGATGCGTAACCAAGCGCTTGAGAACAAAGGTATTTGATTCAATCAGGAGGTCAGCATGGCTGGCGTTAAGGTACTGGTAACTACAGACGGGTCTAATTTGAGTGACAAGGCGATTGATACGGCCATCGAGCTGACGAAGCAGCTCGGCGGCGAACTCATCGGCATGACTTCGGTCGTCGGCGAAGCCCCGACCGGTGGTTTTGAGGCCGAGGATGCCGCCGTCCGCGACCGTCTGGCCGCCATCAGCCGCAAGGCTGCCGAAAAGGGCGTCCCGTGCGAAGTGGTTGCCGAGCATGCAGACGCCATCTGGAAGGGCGTGCTGGCCTGCGCCGTCCGCCACGACGTGTCCTTCATCGTGATGGCCAGCCGCGGTCTCGGCTCCATCGGCTCGTTCCTGCTGGGCAGCGAAACCCAGAAGGTCCTGCATCAGGTCGACCGCCCGGTCCTCATCGTCCGCTAACCGTCGGACAAGAGCTTCTTCAAGGCTTCCAGAAGGTCGTCGGTCGAAAGGCCGGCGACTTCTATTCGTTTTTCACGGCTCGTGTCGCCGCTCAGCAGACGCACGGAGCTCTTGGAGACGCCCAGCCCCTTGGAGAGGTACTTGATCAGCGTCGCGTTGGCCTTGCCGTCCACAGGAGGAGAGGCCAGGGCGATCTTGAGCCTGTCGCCGTGAACGCCGACGACGGCAGTCCGCTTGGCGCCCGGTTGCGCGTGCACTGCGATGACGGGGGCGTTGTTCTTGCCGGTCGTCAGCCAGCTGGTGTTCGTGAAAGGGGACTCTGGGTTGGCGGGCATGTCTAGCTCTTTTGTATTTCTTCCGTTTCTAAGTGGGAACCATGAAACCGATCAACGATTGCTTTTTGCGTGCGCTCAAGCGTGAAAAAACCGATTTTACCCCCGTGTGGCTGATGCGTCAGGCCGGCCGCTATCTGCCGGAGTATTGCGAAACCCGTGCGCGCGCGGGCAGCTTCATGGGCCTCGCCATGAACCCCGATTACGCTACGGAAGTGACGCTGCAGCCGATCGACCGCTACGGTCTCGACGCGGCCATCCTTTTCTCCGACATTCTGACGGTTCCCGATGCCATGGGTCTCGGCCTGCACTTCGTGGCCGGCGAGGGTCCCGTGTTCGACCATCCCGTTCAGAGCGAGGAGGCCGTTGCCAAGCTCTACGTGCCTGAACCCGACAAGGAGCTCCGCTACGTCATGGACGCCGTGACGTCGATCCGCAAGGCCCTCAACAACCGAGTCCCCCTGATCGGCTTCTCCGGCTCTCCCTTCACGCTTGCCTGCTACATGATCGAAGGCCGCGGCAGCCGCGACTTCCGCACGGTCAAGACCATGATGTACCAGCGCCCCGACCTGCTCGAGCGCGTGCTTGACGTCAACGCCAAGGCCGTTGCCAAGTATCTGAACGCCCAGATCGCCGCAGGCGCTCAGGCCGTTCAGATTTTCGACACCTGGGGCGGCATGCTCGCCGACGGCGACTTCCAGCGCTTCTCTCTGCGCTACACCCGTCAGGTGCTCGACAGCCTCGTTCGCGAAAACGAGGGCGAGGTTGTTCCGTCCATCGTCTTCACGAAGGGCGGCGGCGAATGGCTCTCCGAAATCGCGGCCTCCGGCTGCAATGCGGTCGGCCTCGACTGGACGGTCAACATGACCCGTGCACGCCGCGTCGTTGAGGACAAGGTCGCCCTTCAGGGCAACATGGACCCGCTCGCCCTCTTCGGCACCGAGGAGACCATCCGCGCCGAGGCACGCAAGGTCATGGACGGCTTCGGTATGATTGGCAATGGCGGCCATGTCTTCAATCTCGGACACGGCATCAACCAGTTCACGCCGATTGAAAACGTTCAGATCCTGGTCGACGAAGTTCACGAATATAGCCGACGCTATCACTGATTCTCGATAGGGTTATGCACAGCTTTTTTCAACTGTGCGAGCCGTTGCAAAGGCGCTCAAGACTAAAGATGTCTTGGCGCCTTTATCTTTTAATTGCCTGCAGGACAGTAATGTTAGAAGATTCCTATTGAACGGATAGTTGCGTGAACAATGGATTTGGACGAGTTTTTAGGAAAAAGCTCGGAAAATTGTCCACAAGGTTATCCACATTTCTTCAAGGGGCGGGCCAGAGGCGATGACAAAGGAAGCGGGCGATCTTTATGCAAAGGTGATGGTGGACACGCCGGGGCTCGGGCTGCTTGACTACGCCGTGCCGGCGGACATGCTCGTTGCAGTGGGCGACCGCGTCGTCGTGGGCCTGCGCACGCGAAACGTCGTGGGCATCGTGGCGGGACTTCAGGCGGCCGCCGATTTCGCGGAGAACAGGGTCAGGCAGATCAAGGCCGTCCTGCGCGACACCGCGCCCATGACCGAGGAGTGGCTGGCGCTGACCCGCTTTGCCGCGGGCTACTACATCCGCTCATGGGGCGAGGCGGCCGTGCCGACGCTTCCCGTCTTCTTCCGCCGCATTCCCGGCGTGAGGCATCAGAACCAGCTCGAAAAGCTGAAGAAGCTGCCGGAGCCCGCAGGCGAGGCAGGGCCGAAGCCCGCGCTCAACGACGAACAGAGTGCGGCGGTGGAGGCCGTCTCGACGGCTTCCGGCTACAGTCCCTTCCTTCTGTTCGGCGTGACGGGGTCGGGCAAGACCGAAGTCTATCTTCACATCATGGAGCGGGTTCTTGCCCGTGATCCCGAGGCTCAGGTCCTCCTGCTCGTACCGGAAATCAATCTGACGCCCCAGCTCGAGGGCCGCGTACGGTCGCGCTTTCCCGGCGAGAGCGTCGTGACACTCAACTCAGATCTAGCGGACATGGAGCGCGCGCGCTCCTGGCTTGCCGTACACGAGGGGCGCGCCCGCGTGCTCGTGGGCACGCGCATGTCGGTCTTCGCCAGCTTCCGCAAGCTTTCCCTCGTCATCGTCGACGAGGAGCATGACCAGTCGTTCAAGGCGGGAGACGGACTTCGATACTCGGCCCGAGACCTTGCCGTCTGGCGCGCCCACAGGAACGGTGTTCCCGTCGTGCTCGGCTCCGCCACGCCTTCGATTGAAAGCTGGGTCAAGGCACAGTCTGGCGGCTACAGGCTTCTTGAGCTTCATCAGCGCGCCGTGCAGAACGCCCTGCTGCCTGCCATCGAGCTCATCGAGCCGCCGAGGCGCGGTTCGGGCGAGGCGCTCTCCGATGAGGCGTGCGCAGCCATGAGCCGCTGTCTGGAAGCCGGCCGTCAGGTGCTTGTGTTTCTCAACAGGCGAGGTTACTCGCCCGTGCTGTCATGCCCCGCCTGCGGCTGGGTGAGCACGTGCAGGCGCTGCTCCACCTTCTCCGTCTTCCACAAGTCTTCCAGATCGCTGGTCTGCCACCACTGCGGCTGGCAGACGGAGGTGCCTGAAGCCTGTCCCTCCTGCGGCAACGTCGACATTCTGCCGCGAGGCATCGGCACGGAGCGTCTTGAGGAGGAGATAGGCCGGAGGTTCCCCGAGCGCAGGGTGCTTCGCATAGACCGCGACAGCGTCTCCCGCAAGCATGAGGCTGAAAAGGCCTTCGCCAAGGTGCACCGCGGAGAGGTGGACATTCTGGTCGGCACCCAGATGATCGCGAAGGGGCACGACTTCTCCAATGTCGGTCTGGTCGTCATTCTCAATTCCGACGCCCAGATCCTGAGTCCTGATGCGCGCGCCAAGGAGCGGCTCTTCGCCACGCTGATGCAGGTGGCGGGCCGTGCCGGCCGCCACGGCGATCAGGGGCGCGTCGTCATTCAGACGCGGCTTCCCGAGGAACCCCTTTTCGGCGCTCTGGAAAAGCAGGACTACAGGGGCTTTGCGGAGTCTCTCGTCGAGGAGCGCAAGGAAAACTGGTGCGTTCCCTTTGTCCATCAGGCACTGGTCACGGCGCAGGCGAAGACGCTCGCCGAGGCGCTCTACTTCCTCAACGCCTGCGCAAAGTCAGGCTTCAGCATGGCTCCCGAGGACGTCAGGGTCTTCGATCCCGTGCCCATGCCCCTCGTACGCCTGATGGATGTCGAGCGCGCCCAGCTGCTCGTCGAGGCCGACGGCAGGGCGTCCCTGAACCGTTTTCTCTGGCAGTGGCAGGCAACCTTCAATGCGCCCTCGGGCATCGACTGGACCATCGAGGTCGACCCGGCATCCATCTAGTCGAGCATCTTCCGGACGTTTTTGAGCGGGGGAATTCCGTTATAATGACCTTCTTCTCCGCGTGGTGAAATGGATATCATGCAGCCCTCCGAAGGCTGCGGTACAGGTTCGATTCCTGTCGCGGGGACCAAACATGAAGCCCGTACAGTGCCACGCTGTGCGGGTTTTTCTTTTGCTACAGGCATTTTCGTGGATTTTGGGCTTATTGAGCTTATCGAGGTGTGCCGTGGAATGCCTTGACATCCCCAATCGGATTGGGGTATTTATTGGGGTATGTCATGGGGTCGCCATTGAGTGCGGTCAAGATACCCCAATAAACGAAAGCACTATGTCCAAGATTGCCCAAGAACTCAAGCCCACGGCGTTAAACAACATCATCCGTGACTTTGAAAAGTCCGACGCCCAGAAACTCAAGATAGCCGTTGGCGGTGTAGCTGGCCTGTACCTGATGCTCAAGAAGACCTTGAGCGGGTGTAGCCGCCGATGGGTCATTCGTTGCAAGATAAACGGGAAGGCCGTTGACCGCTCCCTTTATGGCCTGACCTATAACCCCAATGGTGGAGGCTGTGGCCTCTCTGAGGCGAGAGCGAAGGCGAGAGAGTATCGCGCCTCGTTGCTGGCTGGCATTGATCCAATGGTCGAAGCTGAGAACCAGAAGGCCGCCGAACGAGAGGCCAAAGAATTGGAGAAGGTCAAGGCCGTGACATTCCAGCAGGCCGCTGTGGCCTATGTGGCAATGAATACGGCTAGCTGGTCTGTCAACAATCCGCATAGAGAACGAAACGTCATGAGCGGCTTGCAGTCACGCGCGTTCCCTGTGTTCGGTGAGAAGCCTGTCGGAGAAGTAGACGCCGACGATGTGTTCGAGGCATTGACTAAAGACAATTGGCTTTTTGAAGTCTCAGAGGCCACGTCCAGAAAGATCAGGGATTACATCAACGGTGTTTGTGAATGGGCTATCAATCAGAAGTTGAGAGCCGAAGGCATTCTTCCCGCTTCGCTGGTCAAGGGGTCGAGGCTGGCCGCGCTCTATGCGCCGATACAGCGCCAAATTCCGAAAGGCGGGAACAATCCGACGATTGATTACAGGGACGCGCCGACATTTTTTCGAGAGTTGTGCGAGTTACCGCCGTCCAATGGCCGCAATGCGCTGATCTTCGGAATGCTGACGGCACTTCGCGGGGGAAGTTACAGGGCACTTAGGTGGAGTGCGATTGACTGGGAAGGGGAATCTTGCAAGGTCGCAGAGGAGAACCGCAAGAAAAAGGGCGATGGCTTTTATGTCTCCTACCTGTCAAAGTACGCCATGGACTTTCTAAAGTCCCTGCCTCGCTTCGAGGGTGACTGCGTGTTCTCTGCTGATGGCGGTCGGAACGCAATCACGCAAACAACTTTGAGACGTGTCATTGACGCCATGAACAAGCGGCGGCGAGAACGTGGCTTGCCTGAGTGGCGAGATTGGACAATGAAAGATGAGCAGGGCCGTTACCCTGTGGCCGTGCCCCATGCTCTCTGTCGCACGACGTTCGCCACGTGGTCAGAAGATGATGAGCATGATGTCGACGCCACGATCAGTAAGCTGGCCGTCGAGCTGTGCCTAGATCACAGTGCAGGTAAAGCCAAAGGAGACCCGCTCAATGGAGCGTATCGTCGGAACCCGATGGCAAAACGCCGAAGGGAAGCCGCCACGCTGTGGGGAAGATTCCTCATTACTGGCAGATACCCCGATGAGGCCGACGCCCCAGAGTGGGACTCATGGCAGAAGATCGTTGAACAGAATGCTTAAAACCTACCAGCCTCGAGCCGTTTTCGGTGTCGGGGCTTTGTTTTGTCCGCTGGTCGTTTGCCTAGGAAACGTGAAAAATTAGGTGGGACAGGTGGGACTAGAGACCGTTTTTCGGCGTTATTGCCTGTGCCACAGGGTAAAGCGAGAGAATTGCTAATGTGGGACTTTTGCAGAATGAGGTGGGACTTTGCAAAAGAGAGGTGGGACTTTGGCCGAAACAGGTGGGACTAGAGAGAAGAAGAAAGAAAAGAATAAATAATTAATAATCTATCTATCTATCTATCTATCTAACCTTTCTCCTACTGGCTCTATTCTGTCTCGTAAGAGAAAGCACCTTGAGGAGGCATGATGGCGAGACCATTCACCAGAACCAGCAGGAAAGGAAAGACACCCAAGACCATGGCGGTCAATTTGAGCGCATGGCTTCGAGCTTATGCCGCCGATGAGCAATCAGGCGTGGAGGCTGTGAGACGCGCTCAGAACGCACGGGAGAGCGAACAGAAGGCCAATCCATTGGCGAGAGAGCTTCGGAGAAAATGAAGAAAATGAGACCGCATAAAAAAGGGTTCGAGCCCGTGGTCGGTGTCGGCTGTCCAGTTGCAGAAAAACGTGATCCGTGTGACGCTGACCGAACGGCTGGTCAGTGAGAGAATTTGAAGATATTGAAGGGCTTAAAAGCCAAGGGGGACCGATGAGAACAAAACCAAAGAAAGAGTTTGAACTAGCTGAGGTCGAGCGGCTGGCCTCGCTTGGTTTAACGAGAGAACAGATTGCGGCCTCGCTGGGGGCGTCGACCTCAACGATCTATGGCCGACTGAGGGACGATGAGGCATTCGCTGATGCAGTCAAGCGTGGCGAGGCGCGGGGTATCGGTGCCGTGGCCTCGAGGCTGATGGATCAAATCAACGAGGGCAACACCACAGCCATGATCTTCTATCTCAAGTCCCGTGCTGGTTGGCGTGAGTCGAGCGAGATTCGTTTAGAGACTAATGCGCCGTGTGCAGGCATGGCCGCCGTGTACGAAAAGATATTAGTAATCTCAACAAATAGGTTTCCAAAATCTCTCTAGCAAGAGCTATGGGCTCTCTTCTTGAAGACATCCTATTTGTAGAGACGCGTAATAAAAGAGGCCAACTCAAGCCCAGAAGGCTGAGGCCGTGGCCGTGGAGCTGGTCATTGGGGTGGCGTCTAAAAGGGTTTGAAAGCGGCTGAACCCGTTCTGTGCCAACGGTTTGAGGATGGCGCCTATATGGCGTTGAACCTGTGGTCGGTGTCGGCCATTCGTTGGCGTCATCTCCTACGCTTCGAGACCGTGCTCAGGTCGGCGGGAAAGCGGCGGGAAAGCGGCGTAGACGATAGAGTTTTGCCTGCAGTCCGCGCGCGCGAGGCACTGAAAACGTAACTTTTCGCTATCAAGGGGGCAAAAGAGACGGTTGTTGATAGGTTGTGCGCAACCTGTGGATAAGTGCGCCGCAAGCAGGTGAAGTTTCGGGCGGCATCCGCTAATATCTAAAGGTATTCTCCAGTTCTCCAAGCCCGCGATTGACAATGATTGACAGAGCCATATTGTTGGCGGGCTGAAAGAGTTGGAGAACCTATAAAAACAACGCCATTTTGACGAGCAAAGTACATAAATTTATGGCTTACTACCTTGATTTTTCCGCCGATGTATTCGGAGTGGGGTCGGATGTCGACGCTTTGGCGAAACAAGTCAATGAGAGCGCGGCTGGTCGTTGCACTTACTTCGACGATTCGTCTGACCGAATCTCGACCGATTTTGCGAATCACTCTGTAAAACGTGCGGCGAAGCTTCGGGAACTTAAAAAGGTCGACCAGCAACTCGAAAAGTTGAACGAAAAACGGAAGAACTTGAGGCGGGAACTCGATCAGTTGGATGCGGAGCGACAGATAATGCTCGATGACGCTGGTCGACCGAACGCGCTGTCGGATCATGAAAAATTGTTGATGGCTCGAGCGTATGAGAAATCTGCGTATGAGGTTGAAGAATTTGCGACGCTTTACTACTCACAGCCGACCAAAGAAATTCGGGATGCGCTGGGAAAAGGCGAGGAGCGAGACGCCAACCCAGTCTTTTTTAAGACGATAAAAAAACTCACGGCAGACATTAGAACGTTCATAAAAAAAGACGAGTCAGGCGTCGAGCGGCTGGCTGGGTATGTGAAGCACCCTGACGGCTTCCCTATTGAGGCGTATCTGGTCGTTTGCAGTCGTCTCGAGAAAAGAAAGCGGACGGATAGGCCGATATTCACACTCAGGGAGCAATGGCCGCTTGAAGTCATTGAGCAAACATACAACGGCCTACCCTGCGTACAAGCGGCGAGAGAGGCCAAACGAGAAACTCTCGGGAAACGCGATCTGAAACGCGAGGATAAGTTTGAGATCGTCGGGGAAGTCCTTCGGGATATGCCGCGCGAAACGGTCACGGCTCAAACTGTCGAGATTATGGAGAGGTTTAAAAAGAAGAATCTCGGTAAATCGTGGAAAACAGCTGAACGTGCTTTGACGAAGTACAGGGAAGAGGTCGGGACAAGAAAACCTTGTTCGGTCATGCTTTCATGAGAGTAACGTCAGTTTGAAAGTGACGGCCAGTTTGAAAGTGACAGTCATTTTTAAGCTGGCCGACACTTTCAAAGATGGGGGGGCGGTTACGCCTCCCTTTTTTTAAAGTAGTCATCGAAGCCCAAGCAATCCCGCTAGGGGCAAACGTTAATCAATGAGGATTATCGATGACTCTTGAAACAAAACAACCAGCGGTCGACGCTCTCCGAACTCCTCTCGTTCGGGCGATTCAACTTCGCAAGGAACTCGGGAATATCGGCAACACGACGTTGCGCCGCTGGGTCAGGGAAGGGAACTTTCCGAAGCCCATCAAGCTGGGCGAAAACTGCGTTGCATGGCGTCGCGATGAGGTCGACGCATGGCTTGAATCCCGTCCGCGTTATGACGATGTAGAGGGTTGAACATGGCCGCTAAGTACCAACATCAACTATCTGACATTGCACACCAGCTCACGCCGAAGATGCGCCCTGCTGTGCTGAAAACGTCGTTCAAGAAATTCTTGGCTGTCATGCCCGAAGCTGAGGATCATGCCGAGCTGGTGGAGGAAACGACGCGGGGCGGCTTCGGTGGCCGATGCCTGACCTACCGCATGGATTCCGTTGCGCTGGCCGCGTTCATGTACTGGCGCGAACGTCGTGGCCGTCTGCCTCGAATCTTTGGCGTCGAACGCCACGTCGTGGAGGGTTCAGTCAATGCGAAGCCATAAACGAGATCAGGCCGCTGTGAGTGTCATCGTTCCGAAGGGTGGAATCAGAGGAAACGACGGCGCTCAGGCGGGCGGCCTGATGGGGCGAGAGTCTATCGCGTCGGCTGTGTCTTGTGCAATCGCCCGATGCCGTGCTATGCTTTGCCTACCCAGTCGCCTGACTGGGGGCAGGCTTGGCGGCTTGCAAAACCAACGGCGATTGTTCGCCACGTCACGTTCTGCACGTGGCTTTTCTTTTGGCGAAAATCGTAATCATGGCCTCATTGCGCCCGTACCTTATTACGGGTTGATGCCGTGCGGGAAGTCCTTTCAGGGCTTGTCGTTACCGTTGGAACGATCCGCCAACCCGCGCGGCGTCTCCCACCTTCTTGGCGGTCGGTGGGGGATTTCCTACAAATTAACCAACGGAATCCTCGCAATGATGCGCACCCTAAGCCGTAATGTATCCACGGCCTTTCCCTCCATACCTGAACCTACCTTCCTGCCCGTCCAGTCGCGCCGCAAGCGCGTCGAGGAGCGTCCGCAGGTCAACACCTTTGCCGATGTGGCCGATGGCGCCGAGGGCCTTCTACAGCGCGCTCAGGCCGCATACCGTGAAGCCGCCTTTCTGCCGTCCGCTGTTGCTCGTGCCGAGCTTCGCGCCCGTGTCTCCGACTATCTGG
>ERZ838827.2008-NODE-2008-length-13283-cov-3.436120_pt1 | contig 13283 bp, 10 predicted proteins | sample MGYA00519881_ERZ838827 | MGnify/ENA primary metagenome ERZ838827 (study PRJEB31850, sample SAMEA3708842) | human gut metagenome | biome: human gut; feature: human-associated habitat; material: faeces | place: China | collected 2014 ...
ATCTGAATCGACTTGATATACCTGTGAACCCATACGAAGTGTTTAAGTGTGATGTCCCGAATATGAGCACAGCCTTGTATTTTGTGGTAAACGACGCATTTTATAATAAAGCGCTTCCTAAAACTCATTTGCCGGAAGGAGTCATCTTCGGCAGCCTCAAAGAAGTCGCTGCGGAACATCCCGAACTGGTGAAGAAGTACTACGGCAAGCTGGCTGATACCTCCAAGGATGGCGTAACAGCTTTCAATACGACTTTTGCACAGGATGGAGCCATCTTCTATGTTCCGAAGAACGTAATCGTAGAGAAGCCCATCCAGCTGGTGAATATCCTTCGTGCAGATGTTAACTTCATGGTGAACCGTCGCGTGCTGATCATCCTGGAAGATGGAGCGCAGGCACGCCTGTTGATCTGTGATCATGCGATGGATAATGTGAACTTCCTTGCAACGCAGGTGATCGAAGTATTTGCTGGAGAGAATGCGGTATTCGATATGTATGAGCTCGAAGAAACACATACAAGTACGGTTCGTATCAGTAACCTGTACGTGAAGCAGGAAGCAAACAGCAATGTTTTGCTGAATGGCATGACGCTGCACAACGGAACTACCCGTAATACAACGGAAGTTCTGCTAGCCGGCGAAGGGGCTGAGATTAATCTTTGCGGTATGGCAATCGCTGATAAAAACCAGCATGTGGACAATAACACCTCCATTGATCATGCAGTACCGAATTGTACCAGTAATGAATTATTCAAGTACGTGCTTGATGACCAGTCGACCGGTGCTTTTGCCGGACTGGTATTGGTACGTCCTGATGCCCAGCATACAAATTCTCAACAGACCAACCGCAACCTCTGTGCCACACGCGATGCGCGTATGTACACGCAGCCGCAGCTTGAAATCTATGCGGACGATGTGAAATGCTCTCACGGGGCAACTGTGGGGCAGTTGGACGAGAATGCTTTGTTCTATATGCGTGCACGCGGAATAGCGGAGAAAGAAGCACGCTTGCTTCTGATGTTTGCATTCGTCAATGAAGTCATCGATACGATTCGTCTGGATGCACTGAAAGACCGTCTGCACCTGTTGGTAGAAAAACGCTTCCGTGGCGAACTGAACAAGTGCCAGGGATGTGCAATATGTAAATGATGAATAAGTAAAATGGATATTCAAAAGATACGTGAAGACTTTCCGATATTGAGCCGTACGGTGTATGGTAAACCATTGGTTTATTTCGATAACGGTGCGACCACTCAGAAACCTCGTTTGGTGGTGGATGCGCTGGTAGATGAGTATTACTCTGTGAATGCGAATGTGCATCGTGGAGTACATTACCTTTCCCAGCAGGCAACCGAACTGCATGAAGCCTCCCGCGAGACGGTAAGGCAGTTTATCAATGCCGGCAGCACGAATGAGGTCGTCTTTACACGGGGTACGACGGAAAGTATCAATTTGCTTGTTTCCAGTTTTGGAGATGAGTTTATGCAGGAAGGCGATGAAGTGATCCTTTCGGTGATGGAGCATCACAGTAATATCGTTCCCTGGCAGTTACAGGCTGAGAAAAGAGGTATTGTGCTGAAGGTTATCCCGATGAATGATAAAGGCGAACTGCTTATCGATGCGTATGAGAAACTTTTTTCTGAACGTACAAAATTGGTGAGTTTGGTGCATGTTAGCAATGTGCTCGGTACTGTGAATCCGGTGAAGGAGATGATTGCAACGGCTCACAGTCACGGTGTCCCTGTCTTGATAGACGGTGCGCAGAGCGTACCTCACATGAAAGTGGACGTGCAGGACTTGGATGCAGATTTCTTTGCATTTAGCGGGCATAAGATATATGGGCCTACGGGGGTAGGAGTACTCTATGGAAAGGAGGAATGGTTGGATAAACTCCCGCCTTATCAGGGAGGAGGGGAAATGATACAGAATGTCAGCTTCGAGAAAACCACTTTCAATGAACTTCCTTTTAAGTTTGAAGCCGGAACGCCTGATTATATCGGTACTACGGCATTGGCAAAAGCGCTTGATTATGTATCGGCTATCGGAATGGACAAGATTGCTGCCTATGAGAACGAATTGACAGCGTATGCCATGAAACGTTTGAAATCTATAGAAGGAATGCGCATCTTTGGTGAGGCAGAACACAAGAGCGGGGTCATTTCTTTTCTGGTAGGGAATATTCATCATTTGGATATGGGGACCTTGCTCGACCGATTGGGCATTGCCGTTCGCACCGGTCATCACTGTGCACAGCCGTTGATGATTCGTTTGGGTATAGAAGGGACAGTGCGTGCTTCTTTCGGACTTTATAATACAAAAGAGGAGGTAGAAGCTTTGGCTGCCGGCATCGAACGTGTCAGCAAAATGTTCTGATACCTTGCCTGTTATGGTGCCTTCGATTCTTCAGGCACGGATTTCATGGATTACACGGATGAATTTCTTTCTGTGTTTTCTGTGTAATCCGTGCCTGAATTATGTCTAATTGGTAAGCTTTATGGGGGTTGTTTATCCTATAGGTGGTAAAACTTATGGAAACGAACAAAATAAGGTGACCAAAAACGGTACACTAAAATCTACCACAAATCCGTGGAAAATAGAAACGACCACAAAACTTTCCCCCGCTGTCCTTGTGATAATAGGCAGGGTTGTATCCATAGTGGTTGCTCCACCGGATGATATGGGGGCAAGATTTCCAAACCATCTTACAAGCAAAGGTGCAAACAGCAGTGTAATAATCTCACGCGATATATTGGACAGTAAGGCAATAGTTCCTAATTCCGCTCCTTTATATTCGGTTATGAAGATGCTTGACAATGAATAGTAACCGAATCCGGAGCCGACAGCCAGACAATCCGATAAAGAACGGTGGGGGAGGAATAAACTGATTACTGCGCATCCTGCCAATGTGCCTAGAATGGTCATGACAGGTAAGAATATAAGCCGTGGATTGAGTGAACGGAAATTACGGAGTGTCTGCGGATCATTTCCCACGCTGATGCCCACACTGAACATTAATGCGCATAGGGCATAATAGCTTAAATTGCTTTGCGTAAAGTCGTATGGAATCAAATGATAAACTCCACACAGCGTGCCAATAATAAAAAAAGAGATAATAATCAGGCTTCCTTTCATGCTTCGCTCCTCCTGTTTCTTTTATATACCATATACCATAATGCCCAGGCAGCAGTGACGCTACCCAGTACGGCTGCCAATGTGAGGATGACAGCTTCCAAACCGATAGTATGTAATCCGTTGATAATCTCTTGATTACTACCCACATCTATTCCCAGCAGAAAAAGCAGTAACCAAATAAAAACAGTAATGACTTTGTGTATCCACGATAGTCGTTGTTTGCGTAGCAGAAAGCCGAGTAACATCCCGGCAAACATAATTCCTATAATAATAAACATATTTTTTCTTGTTTTGCTGCAAATATATGTTCTTTTCTGTAAGTGTGTGGTATACGAAATATATTTGACGTTTTTATAATAAACTGATGTTTTCTGCGACAAAATTAACCGTTTATTTTGAGACTGCCTAATGATTTTATTTTTTAAAAAGGGTATCTTTGCAGACAAGAAATAAAACAGGAATCGTATGTTATTGCCTTATTTAAATAAAGAATTGATAGAAGCCGGATGCGATGAGGCCGGTCGTGGGTGTTTGGCCGGTTCGGTTTATGCCGCTGCTGTTATCTTACCAAAAGATTTTAAAAATGAGTTGTTGAATGACTCCAAACAGTTGACCGAACATCAGCGGTATGCTCTTCGTGAAGTGATAGAAAAGGAAGCTTTGGCATGGGCAGTGGGAGTGGTGACACCTGCAGAGATTGATGAGATAAATATTTTGAATGCTTCATTTCTGGCTATGCATCGTGCTGTAGACGGATTGAAACTGAAGCCCCAACATCTGTTGATAGATGGAAATCGTTTTAAAAAGTACCAGGATGTACCGCATACCACGGTGGTGAAAGGAGATGGCAAATATCTTTCTATTGCGGCTGCATCTATTCTGGCAAAGACGTATCGTGATGACTATATGAAGGCTTTGCATGAAGAGTATCCTTATTATGACTGGAGCTCTAATAAGGGATATCCCACCAAGAAGCATCGTGCGGCCATCAGGGAATATGGCACGACTCCTTACCATCGGATGACATTCAACCTTTTGGGAGAAGATTCGCAATTATCCTTGCAGTTTTAAAGCGGACGCATTGTGATGAATACTTTATGTAGATGCAGAAGATAATCCACTTACTTTTTGGCGAATATCGAAAATTGCATTAACTATTGTCTATAATCTATTCCGGCTAGGGGAAACTTATTATGTTTATATTAGGAGAACCCGCTTATGAAAACTGTAGAAATGAACCTTGACATGCAACGTACCGAAATCATTCGGCAACCCTTTGCCACTGATAGCCCGGAAGTGATAAAGGAAGTGCGGTGTGCGCTGAGCAAAGCAATGGAAAAACCATAAAAAGAAATACCGTAGGCATCCCGGTATCAGGCATTAAAAACTTTAGTTTTATGGCGATGAAATTAGAGTTTCAACGTAATGAAACTAACTAGGATTGCAGACGGATACAGAGGTTTTGTTCTTGGGGGGCAAGAACTGTGCTACTTAGACTGATTGGCTGAAATCGCTTGTTATTTTGACTGAGATATTAAGTTCTAAATTTGTTATTATTTTTTACGGAATGCTTTTCTGTCTTATTTCTTTTTCATATATTTGTAGAATATAGAAATATGATATACTATGAAAACAAAAAGATTTTTTTTAAGATTCATCTTAATTTTCACCGTTGGTGCAAATATGTATTTTGTATTTAAAGCCAATAGTGAAGAGATTGAAAAGCTACCGTTACTTACTGATTTGGAGGTGTTAGCTGATGATGGCAAATTTGTACGCGGTCCTCGGGGTACTAATTGGGAAGAATACACCACGGATTGTACTTATACCAAAACGTCAGGCACTTCTGTTACAATAGGGATACCGGGAACAGGGGTAACGGTGAGTGAGACTCAGACAGCCACATGGACGGAGTATAACAAAAAGGTGTGCGGATATGGAGCCGGAACATGTTTGGCATCGGCCGGATGTTGACATGAAGTATTTGTGTTTTTTTTTAATATCCATGCTCCTGCTTTCATGTTCCCGACAAAAGAGGGCAGAAACATTGTTCAGGGGCATACAGTCGGACGATTACATCTCTGAATCTTTTCATGAGGTTGCTGTTTCGGCAGGAAAAAATATCACTATTCATGCTGGTGAGTTTAACTCTGAGGGCTATTGCCTAATGCATGAATTATTTGATACGGTGATTGCTGTCCGATTGGAAACTACCGAAGAATCTTTGGTAGGGGTTGTTGATAAAGTCATTGTCGTAGACAGCTGTATGTATGTACTTGATAAGTTCAAGACCAAATCAGTAAAGCGTTTTACATTGGAAGGGAAATATCTGAATGTTATTGGGCAGTATGGGGAAGGTCCTGAGATGCAAAGGGAAGTGACTGATTTTTGTATCTCTGAAAACGAAGTTTTGATTTTAGACCAATTTCAAAGCAAAATATTCATCTATACTTTGGATGGTATTTTAAAGGATATCAGACAACTTCCTTTTTCATGTATACAATTACACCGCTTTTCTACAAACAATTATGTATTTTTTGGTATAAACGCTTTCAATTATCATTTTCCTGAAATTCTGAATTATTCCTTGTGGCAGACGGATTCTTGTTTTAAGGTGAATAACCGGTTAGCATACAAAGAAAAGGAAAAATACCAAAACATTTTAGAAAGAAACAGTCTGGCTTCATTTTCGGATACACTCTATTATAAAAAGACATGGAGTGATACTATTTTTTCAATTTCACCGGAGGGTGAAATGAAGTATGAATATATCATAGATTTAAATGGTAAGGCGGTTCCTCAAGAATTGATTAGAAAAGGGAATGAAAATATATGGCCGCGAGAGATAGAAGAAGGAAAATATGTGATAATAGATACTTATGCAATTACATCAGACTATATATATGCATCGTGTGTGCTAAAGAACTTAAACTATCACTTATTTTATCATATTGCAAGTAAAAAAACTATAATGAGACCTCTGCTGTTGAATAGCATAAACTCGATATTCCCATTTACACGACCTATTGTCGGTGCTACAGAACAATATCTTGTTGGTGCCATAGATGCAGCGTCTATATATGATTCTTTTCATGAACGTACTGAACAAGAATGGTTGGAGAAGAAGGGGTATTGTAAAGGCAAAGTTACAAATATAGGGGATAATCTCATTCCTTTCTGCAAGGATTTGAAGATGGATGATAATCCAATAATCTTATTGTATTATTTCAAGAAATAAAATGAAAAAGAGTTTTGCCATATTTATTATCGTTTCTTTAATGTTAGGCAGTTTTTTATCTGTCCACCCGGATAAGAATGGCAGAATGAGCTACAACAAATTCATATACTGGCTTCTTATCATAATCGAAATGATTTATTAATATTCAAACGTATTAATAATTTGTCCTATCCTATCTATAGGATAGATTCCTTGGGTATTTCATTGGAAAATCTAAATGAGCCATTTATTTTTGTATTAAATAAAGATTACTCCATAAGTCATCTTTTTATTCCACATAAAGAGAGGCCACAAGACACCCGAAGGTATCTAAATATCGTCTTATCCTACATTGAAACAATGCATTTATAATATCTCTCCGACCGAGAAATCATCACGCTATTGATTGCTGATTTCTCGGTCGGGGGGGCTTTAATATTGCCCTCGTCTGTAAGAGCGATGTCCATAAATGACAATCACCACAAAACAAATGAACGGCAGGATAAATGATAGGTTTACCGCAGGCATATTCCAAAGCGTATGCATGTCGATGATGCTTGCTTGTAACGGGGGAAGCACCGAACCGCCTAGAATTGCCATAATCAAACCGGCAGCACCGAACTTGGCATCATCTCCTAAGCCGGTCAAAGCGATACCGTAGATTGTGGGGAACATCAATGACATGCAGGCGGAGACTGCTACCAGGCAATACATACCCCAAATATTTTGGAAGAAAATAACACCTGCCGTGAAGAAACATCCTGCCACTGCAAGTATGGCCAGAAGTTTTCCGGGATTGAGATAACGTAAGATGAAGGTACATACAAACCGGCTGATGCAGAAGATAATCATTGCAATGATATTATACTCTTGTGAGAGTACTTCTGCTGCCTTCTCTTCCATACCTTGTGACATAAATAAATGAGTGCCGTATTGGATGATGAAAGTCCAGCACATGATTTGGGCACCGACATAGAAGAATTGTGCCACAACTCCTTCCCGATAGTGGGGAATGGAGAAAATACGTTTAAGGGTGGGGCCGAGATTAATACTGTGTGACTGGTCGCCGTTCTTTGGCATTTTAGTAAAGCGAATCACCAAAAGCATGATAAATATGACGATTCCAATGGTGAGGTAAGGAGCTATCAATACCGAAAGGTCGGAATCCCGTACCGCGGCAAACTCGGTTGGAGTCAGCTGTGCACGTTCTGTCGTGTCCATCGGATTGAGTTTTGCCTGAATGAAATTCATGGCCACATACATGCCCAGCAGGGAGCCCATGGGATTAAAAGACTGAGCCAGATTGAGCCGTCGGGTGGCGGTGGCTTCTGTTCCCATCGACAAAATATATGGATTGGAACTGGTCTCCAAGAATGAGAGTCCGCAAGTCAGAATGAAATAAGCTAATAAGAAAGGATAATAACTGCCTGTCATTTTTGCAGGGAAGAATAGGAGGGCTCCTACGGCATAAAGACTTAGTCCTAGAAGAATGCCTGCCTTATAGGAATATTTGCGAATGAACATTGCTGCCGGAAATGCCATGGCGAAATATCCTCCGTAGAAGGCAACTTGTACCAAGGCACCGTCAGTGACGCTCATTCGGAAAATCTTAGAGAAAGCCTTTACCATCGGATTGGTAATGTCATTGGCAAATCCCCACAAGGCAAAGCAGCAGGTGACTAGTATAAAAGGCAATATATAGCTGACTCCGTCTTTATGCAAAATAGGTTGGTCTGTATCTTTCATGGTTTGTTTTTTCAAAGTATAATAGGGTATTCATTGACTGTCAGGACACAATACTTTGTGTCCTGACAGTGTAATTGTTATTTATAGATAGGTCCGTAAGTAGCGCAAGCTCTGTAGTCCGAACCTTCTTTATCCATACCGAAAGCATTCCATGCTGCCGGGCGGAAAATCTTATCGTCTTCTATATTATGCATACATACCGGGATGCGGAGCATAGAAGCCAGTGTGATAAGGTCTTGTCCGATGTGACCGTAACTGATGGCACCGTGGTTTGCGCCCCAGTTGTTCATTACTGAATATACATCTCTGAATGCCGGTTTGTCGCACAAGCGCGGAACGAACCAGGTGGTAGGCCAAGTAGGGTCGGTACGCATATTCAATATATTGTGGATTTCCGGATCAATGTCTACTGTCCATCCTTCGGCCAACTGCAATACGGGACCAAGACCTTTGACCAGGTTGAGGCGCATCATAGTTACAGGCATGCCGCCTTTTGAAAGGAAGTTGGAAGAGAAACCGCCCCCACGGAAATAATCGCGGTCTGCCGGATACCAGGTTGTTGCCTTCAGGCAGGCTTCCATATCCGCTTCGGTCATTTCCCAATTGGGCTTCATGCAAGGTTCTCCGGCGGCATTACGGCTTTCGCCGGTAGCATCCAATGTCGTTGCGCCTGAGTTGATAAGGTGGATAATACCATTCTGAGCCATTCCGGTCAGTTCTTTGCCTGTGACGCGTTTTACAGCTTCGGGGCTCCAATAAGTGCGGATGTCCGAGAACATCTGACCACAGCCGCTCAGCAAGTGACCGAATAACATGGCAACACCGTTGCAGGCATCGTTTTCGGTTGCCAAGACAAAGGCTTCGCGGATACCGTTCCAGTCGAAAGTAGTGTTTAGCAATGCTTCGGTAAAGTCACCGTTAGGTTTCCAGTCTGTCCATTGGCGTTGTCCTTGGAAGCCGGCAGCAATGGCATTGTGTCCGATGGCTTCTTCTTTATATCCCATCTCGCGCAGTTTGGGGTTGCCGGTCATCAGGTCGCGCATGATGAGGGTCATCTTGACAATGAATTCCCAGTCCTGATCTTTCTGTTCACGGGTTTTACGTTTTTCGGGACGGTTCTTAAAGTCTTCACCTTCATTGGACTTACAATATTTTTCAGTCCATGCCATTGCTTTGGCATACTCTTCGTGGTCGTAAATACCTTCTTCCATGCGGCGCAGGATTTCTGTTTCATCCACACTTTCATTGCGGATACCCAAATATTCTTGGAAGAAGTTTGGGTCTACGATAGAACCGGCGATACCCATGCAGACACTGCCGAAAGAAAGATAGCTCTTTCCACGCATATTGGCAACAGCCATGGCAGCGCGGGCAAAACGCAACAGTTTTTCGGCTACATCTGCCGGAATGGTATTGTCATCCAAATCTTGTACATCATGTCCGTAGATGCCAAAAGCAGGAAGACCTTTCTGCGCATGTCCTGCCAATACTGCTGCCAGATATACGGCTCCCGGACGTTCTGTTCCGTTGAATCCCCATACGGCTTTGGGCCAATGCGGGTTCATGTCCATTGTTTCGGAACCATAGCACCAGCAACTGGTTACGGTGATGGTGGCTCCTACGCCTTCGCGTTCAAATTTCTCGGCACAGGCGGCGCTTTCGCCTACACGTCCGATGGTGCTGTCGGCAATGACACATTCCACGGGACTGCCGTCACCATTCTTCAGGTTAGTAGAAATCAGTTCGGCAACAGCTTTTGCCAAATTCATAGTCTTTTCTTCAAGGCTTTCACGAACACCGCCCTGGCGGCCGTCGATAGTGGGACGAATCCCGATTTTCGGATACTTTTTCATGATATTGTTGATAATAAGTTTTTAACTATATGCTTTTTATTCCTGTTTTTCTGTTATAAAGAATGCCTGATGTGTACTTCTGTCGGCAGGTATTCTTTTATTTCTTTGCCGGACAGAACAAAATCTGCTGCCAGCTTTCCCATTTGCTCCCAGTCAATACTTATGGAAGTGATGCCTTGATCGATTACTTCATAAGAGGGAGTGTCATTGTAGGCCAATACTCCGAAATCGCTTCCGCATTTTAATCCTTCGGCGCGACTTTTCTTAATGATATTTACCACATCTATCTGGCGTATGACTATATATGCTTCTCCTTTCTTTATGTTTATTTCATCGGTATTGTCAATAATTTCTCCTTTCAGTTGTTTCTCACGGCAAAACTTTATAAAATACCTGCCACTGCTGCCGGGATGCTTGCTTTCGCTGGGAAGCAAAAGGATGAGTCTTTCATATTTGCCCAATTGCTTTTCCAGACAGTTCAATGCCTGATAAAATCCATCATCAAAATCCTGGCATACATACGAATATTCCTTTTTATCGAATTTTCCGAAGTCCAGTAGCAATAGTTTGGACGGCTCTATCTTATAAAGATTGCTGGAGAACTTTTCATTGTCGAAGTTCATCACGATATATTTGTTGTATCTTCCCGATGATTCGCGGATAATGGTGTTGAACAGTCTTTCATTATATTGGTGGAAAAGCAGGTCCACTTTATAATTAATCGATAATTTCTTGATGAAACTGTTGTAAAGTGAATATTTGAACTGGGAGTATTCATCCAGCAGCAATAAAATATTCTTCAGTTTGTTAGTGACATAGTACCCTTTTCCGGGAGTGGAATCAATCATGCCGCGATCTTTCAAGTCGATAAAAGCTTTGAATACTGTATCTCTCGAAACATGATAATTACGGCTTAATTGATTGATAGAGGGCAATGCACTGTCTGATTTATAGGTACCCATGGAGATTTCTTGGCTGATTAAATCTGCCAATTGTTTTACTTTCGTTGTCTGTTGTCCAAAGGTTATTTTCATGTGCTATTCAAGAATTTAATTCAGACGCCAACTGTGCTGAACTGTCCCGATGCAAAGGAATGTAATTTATTTATAAACAACAATATGATTTGGTATGTTTTGCAACACGGTTTTGCAGAGATTAATCATTATATTTATCTTTTGCAGGAATAATATCTTAAATTGTGTTGGATGATATGTGGCAATTGGTTACGTTTGTCACTTGGGTCGATATTAAAATTAGTCAAACACTTTAAAGGTGATGAGAAATCTCTGTTTATTAATCCTGTTCTTGGGGTTGTCCTTTGAAACTCTTCAGGTACACGCACTGAACAAAGAGCAGTTCGGGCAAAAGTCTGAACGTTGTTATCGACAAAGAAAATGAGATGGAAGTTTTGACGGATTCTGTGGATGCTACCCGTGGGGCAGAGCATTTACAATGGGCAAAGAAACTTTATCAGGTTGCTTTGGAAAAGAAAGACGAGTATCACAAAGAAGAGGCTTTGCGTGAGATTATGGCTTATTATATGACCTTGAAGAACTATTCTGAACTGTATCAACCAAATAACGGAAGAAGGACGCATCGTTGTTTCTTATTGCTTAAATCCGGAGAAGAATGTAGCTTCGGTTTTGATAGCCGGAACAGGAAATATATCTGTCGCCGGTGCAGTCTCTGCAGGTACCAATGATGATGTGACTTGGCTCGTATGCAAAATGATTGCTGAACGCATGAATGCTCATTTATGGAAAGATGAAGAATTTAAAGACGGGTTGCGTTTTATCTTCGAACTTCCACAATAAAAAAAAAGTGAAACATGATTCATTGACAGGGCTTTTTTGTACCTTTGCACCTGTAAAAGCAAGGATAAACTTTAAACAAAAATAAGATTATGAGCAAAAAAGCCCTTTTAATGATTCTTGATGGCTGGGGTATCGGCGATCAAGGTAAAGACGATGTAATCTTTAATACTCCTACTCCTTATTGGGATAGTCTGTTGGCTGATTATCCGCACTCTGAGTTGCAGGCTAGCGGTGAAAATGTTGGTTTGCCTGACGGACAAATGGGTAACTCTGAGGTGGGACACTTGAATATCGGTGCCGGACGTATCGTTTACCAAGATTTGGTAAAGATTAACCGTGCTTGTGCTGACAATAGCATCATGAAGAATCCTGAGATTGTTTCTGCTTTTTCATACGCTAAAGAAAACGGTAAGAATATTCACTTCATGGGATTGACTTCCAATGGTGGTGTACACAGTTCATTTGATCACTTATTCAAGCTTTGTGATATCGCTAAAGAATATGGCCTTGAGAATACATTTATTCACTGTTTCATGGATGGTCGTGACACAGACCCGAAGAGTGGTAAAGGTTTTATCGAACAACTGACTGCACATTGCGAACAGTCAGCCGGAAAGATTGCCTCTATCGTAGGTCGTTTCTATGCTATGGATCGTGACAAGCGTTGGGAACGTGTGAAAGAAGCATACGATTTATTGGTTGAAGGTAAAGGAAAGCAAGCAGCCGACATGGTGCAGGCTATGCAGGAATCATACGATGAAGGTGTTACCGATGAATTTATCAAACCCATCAACAACTCTACGGTAGATGGTACCATCAAGGAAGGTGATGTGGTTATCTTCTTCAATTATCGTAATGACCGTGCTAAAGAATTAACAGTTGTACTGACTCAGCAGGATATGCCTGAACAGGGTATGCATACTATTCCGGGCTTGCAGTTTTATTGCATGACTCCGTATGATGCATCATTTAAGGGCGTTCACATTTTGTTTGATAAAGAAAATGTTCAGAACACATTGGGCGAATACTTGGCTGCCAACGGCAAAACTCAGCTTCATATCGCAGAAACAGAGAAGTATGCCCATGTAACTTTCTTCTTCAATGGTGGTCGTGAAACTCCGTATGATGCTGAAGAGCGTATTCTGGTTCCGTCGCCGAAGGTGGCTACTTACGACTTGAAACCCGAAATGAGCGCTTACGAAGTGAAAGATAAGTTGGTGGAAGCTATCAATACTCAAAAGTTCGATTTCATTGTAGTTAACTATGCTAACGGTGATATGGTAGGTCATACCGGTATTTACGGAGCTATTGAAAAGGCTGTAAAGGCTATTGACGAATGTGTGAAAGATACAGTGGAAGCTGCTAAGGCTAATGGCTATGAAGTGATTATCATTGCTGACCACGGTAATGCCGATCATGCACTGAATGAAGATGGTACACCTAATACTGCTCACTCTTTGAATCCTGTTCCGTTTGTATATGTGACAGAGAACAAGAATGCCAAAGTGGAAAATGGTGTATT
>ERZ838827.2023-NODE-2023-length-13168-cov-3.594982_pt1 | contig 13168 bp, 16 predicted proteins | sample MGYA00519881_ERZ838827 | MGnify/ENA primary metagenome ERZ838827 (study PRJEB31850, sample SAMEA3708842) | human gut metagenome | biome: human gut; feature: human-associated habitat; material: faeces | place: China | collected 2014 ...
AAGCTGTAAGCTTTTCGGAACCTCCCGCCTAGCGGGAGGTTTTCTTTTTATACAAAAAGGCCAGCCGGTTGTTTACGCTGGCGGAATACACGGCTTCCGGCTCCATCTCGCCAGAGGTTGCCAATATTATTGAAGACGCGGTTCTGCGGCGCTTGAACATCGTTGTGGTCGGCGGCACCTCATCCGGCAAGACGACCTTCGTCAACGCGGTGATTGATGCCATTTACCGGCTCACGCCGTCGCACCGCCTGCTCATTCTTGAAGATACGGCGGAATTGCAATCCAAAAGCCCCAACGCGGTCTTTTTTCGCACATCCGTTCTGGCAAACGTGGACATGCGCACCCTGGCGAAAGTCAGTATGCGCTATGCACCCAAGCGCATTCTTGTTGGCGAAGTGCGGGACGCCGCTGCGCTGGAACTGCTCAAACTCTGGAACACCGGGCATCCTGGCGGCGTCAGCACCTTTCATGCGGACAGCGCTGAAGAAGCTCTGCCACGCCTGGAAGAACTGGTGGAAGAAGCCGGGCTCGGTCCCAAGCAAAAGCTCATCGGGCGGGCTGTAGATCTGGCCGTGTACATGGAAAAAACACAGGACAACAAACGGCGGATATCCAGCATCGTCAAGGTCAACAGGTTCAACCACAAGGAGGAAGTATATGAAACGGAAACACTTTACACCGTTGCCGCGTAAGGAGGGAATAAAGACCGTATGAAAGCGCCCATACCCAATACCCCGGAAATTCGTTGCCGGGGCTGCAACAAGCTGCTGGCACGCGGTGCCATTGAAGCCGGTGATATCGAGCTTCATTGCCCGCGCTGCAAAACCCGCCTGCATCTGAGGGCCACGCGCCCCAGCCACGCGCCGCATGACGGCCTCCACGGAGACCTTCATGAACGCGAATCATCTTCCCAGCCAAAGCCTTAGTTCCCGCCTTTTTGTTACCGCCCTGGCAGCATTTTGCCTTCTGGCCCTGCCGGATATCGCCGCTGCCTCGGGCGGCATCACGGAATTTTCCAGCCCGTTGGAAAAGGTGGTCAACACCATCACCGGGCCTGCGGGCAAATGGATTTCCATTGTGGCCATGGCGCTCTGCGGCGTCATTTTCATCATGAACAAGGACGACATCAGCGGCGGCTTCAAGCTGCTTTTGTCCGTGGTCTTTGGTATTTCCTTTATCGCCTTTGCCGCCAGCATCGTGAACTCGGTGTTCTCCTTCTCCGGAGCGGTGATATGAGGCGCTACCTTCCCATTCACCAATCCCTGCACCGGCACGCCCATGTGCTTGGCGCGGAGCGCGAACTGGTCATGACCAGCGCCCTCATCGCGCTCTTGGTAGGCGTGGGCGGCCTGACGGCTGTTTCCATCGTCTCAGCCATTGTCTTCTGGATAGCCTCCGTCTTCGCGCTGCGGCGCATGGCCAAGGCCGATCCCATCATGAGCCGCGTCTGGCTTCGGCACATCAAGCAGCAGGAATTCTACCCGGCCAGGGCAAGCCGCTGGCGGCTGGTTGGGGGCTTCACATGCTGAAGCTCATCGACTACCGCACCAAAACCAGGGGCCTGCCGGACCTCTTGCCCTATGCCGCGCTTATCGCTCCCGGCATTGTGCTGAACAAGGACGGTTCGTTTCTGGCGGGCTGGGAAGTGCGCGGACAGGACACGGCCAGTTCCACGGAAAGTGACCTTTCCCAGGTTTCCAGCCGGTTCAACAACGCCGTAAAGCTGCTGGGCAGCGGCTGGATGCTGCACATGGACGCGATCCGCAGTTCGCACCGGGCTTACCCGCCAGCGGACAAAGGGTATTTCCCTGATCCGGTGACGCGGCTCATTGACGACGAACGACGCGAGTTCTTCAGCGGTAACAGGTGATTCAGCACCAGCGCCATTCTTACCGTCACCTACAAACCCAACTTCCAGGACTCCAAAATAGCGGGCAAGGCGCAAGCTGGCGTGGCCACGTCCGATGCTCTGGAGAAAGCGCGAAGCTACTTTCAGAACATGCTGGATGAGCTGGAAGACGCGCTTTCCAGCATTCTGCGCATGGAGCGGCTGGTGGAATACGCTATGCCCGACGCGGACGGCTTCGACTGGGTCCAGTCGGATCTGCTTTCGCATATCCAGTATTGCACCACAGGCACGTTGCATCCCGTGCGCGTACCGCAAACGCCCATGTATCTGGATGCCTTGCTTGGCGGCGAAACCCTGGTGGGCGGCATTGTGCCGCGCCTGGGTAACCGCCATCTGGCAGTGCTTTCTCTGGACGGTCTGCCACAGGAATCGTACCCGGCCATATTGCGTGATCTGGATGCTCTGGCCCTCGAGTATCGTTTCAGTAGTCGCTTTATCTGCCTGGATCAGTATGACGCGGCCAAGGAGATCAACTCTTACCGCAAGGGCTGGCGGCAGCAGGTTTTCCGCTTTCTGGATCAGTTCTTCAACAACCCCAACGCCCGCGCCAACCGTGACGCTTTGCTCATGGCCGAAGACGCGGAAACCGCGCTCACGGAAGTGCAAGGCGGCTACGTGAGCGCAGGCTACCTGACTACAAGCATTGTTTTGATGCACGAGGACCAGGAACAATTGCAGGACTGGGCGCGGGATTTACGCCGCACGGTGCAGACGCTGGGTTTCGGCTGCCGCATTGAATCCATCAACGCGCTGGAAGCGTGGCTCGGCACGCATCCAGCCAATAGTTACGCCAATTTACGGCGTCCCATGGTCAACACGCTGAATCTGGCGGATCTGCTGCCGCTTTCGTCAGTGTGGACAGGCTCCCCGGTATGCCCGTGCCCATTTTACCCGCCAAACTCCAAGCCGCTGGCCGCCTTGATGACGGACAACTCCACGCCGTTCTGGTTCAACATCCATGCTGGCGATCTGGGGCACACGCTCATATTCGGGCCGACCGGTGCAGGTAAGTCCACTTTGCTGGCCTTTATCGCCGCGCAGTTCCGCTACTATGAAAATGCTCGCATCTTCGCCTTTGACAAGGGCATGAGCATGTTCCCGCTCTGTTTCGGGGCTAGCGGCGACCATTACAACATCGGCAACGCCGAGCAACTTGCCTTTGCGCCGCTCCAGCGCATCGATTCCGAAGAAGAGCGTACCTGGGCGGAAGAATGGATCGCTTCGCTTATGGAACTGCAGCAGTTCACGGTCATGCCTGCGCATCGCAACGCCATTCACACAGCCATGCAAACGCTGGCTGCCAACCCGCCGCATTTGCGTTCCCTGACCAGTTTCTACCACGTGGTGCAGGACAGGGAGATCAAAGAGGCCATCCAGCATTACACCGTGCAGGGGGCCATGGGGCGACTGCTGGACGCTGACGCGGACAACCTGAACCTTTCGCGCTTCATGGTCTTCGAAATCGAAGAGCTCATGAACTTGGGCGACAAAAACCTTGTGCCGGTGCTGACCTATCTGTTCCGGCGCATTGAAAAGGCCCTGGACGGTTCGCCCACCCTTCTGGTGCTGGATGAGGCCTGGATTATGCTCGGGCACCCGGTGTTCCGGGCCAAGATACGTGAATGGCTCAAGGTTATGCGCAAGGCCAACTGCGCGGTCATTCTCGCCACACAAAGCCTTTCCGACGCCCGCAACTCCGGCATTCTGGACGTGCTCGCCGAATCCTGCCCCACGAAAATCTTTCTGCCCAACAGCGCCGCCGAAGACGCCGGGCAGAAGGAGCTCTACACGGGCATGGGGCTCAACGACAAACAGTTAGCCATCCTCAAAAGCGGCATCCCCAAACAGGACTACTACATGGTCAGCCCGCAGGGGCGGCGCAAGGTGCAGCTTGCCCTCAAAGGCAAGGCGCTGGCCTTTGTCGGCGCTTCAGACAAGGCCAGCATCGCCCGTATCCGGGAGCTGGCTGCGGAGCATGGACCAGGCAACTGGCAACACATCTGGCTACGCGAACGCGGCGTGGCATAACATTAAGGAGCCAACATGAAAAAATATATTCTTCTCCCGGCGCTGGTTTTGTGGATATGCGCCACACCGGCATACGCCATCACTGTCACCTGCACCAATTGCAGCACCAACCTTATCCAGTTGCTGGACCGCATTACCAATGTGGAACAGCTGACCAACGCCATCAAACAGTACCAGGAGGCTGTTGAGCAGACACGCCAGCAAATCACCATGGTGCAGCAAAATATCGAGCAGTACCAGAATATGCTCCAGAACACGGCCCAGCTTCCGGCCAATCTGGTCAATGAACTGAAAGGGAGCCTGGACCCGGCTGGCCAACCTTTCCAGCACGCTCAGAACGCAACGCGGCGATATTGTCGCCCTTGGCGAGATATTCACCTCGCTGTTTCCGGAGCAGGCGCTCTTCGGCACTCTGGCCGGAGCCAGCCCGGAACAGATGAACGAAGCCCGCCAGCGCTACCGCCAGGAATGGGACAAGTGGGCGAAATCCGTTGACCAGGCCTCGCAGGCTACCTTTCAGCTTTCCGGCCAGCAACTGGCGGACCTGCAGCGCGATCCGGCGCGTTTTCAACAATACATAGACAGCCTGCTTGCAAGGCAGGACGGCCAGCAAAAGGCCATTATGGCGGGCAATCAGCTTTCCGCCTTGCAGGTGCAAGAAGCGCGGCAACTGCGCGAACTGATGGCCACACAGGTACAGTCCCAGCTTGCCAGTCAGATGAAGGAAGAAAAGGAAAGTCAGATGTCGCAGGAAGCCTGGCGTGAGACCATCAAAACGAATCGAATCGGCAAAGTCAAAGCCAAGCCCGATCCCTTTTGAAAATCCCCTTTTGTTCCCCGGCTGCGTCGGACTCGTTTTTTGCTTTGGTCATGGACCGCAAAAGTCCACTCCCGCCGCAAAAATACTTCGTCCTCCTTGCCGGAAAACAAAATTGCTCTTTTCAAATTGAGAGGTGAATTATGAAAAGAAAATACCTGCCCCTTGGCATTCTGGCCCTTGCATTATGCGCTGTGGTTATTGGCGCGGGCGAAGCCCATGCCGCCAATGAGGACTTTGTCTCCACCTTGGTGCGCGAATTCTACAACAAGACCAGCAACTGGGAGCCCACCCTGAAGCGTTACGCCTTGGGGATTTTCCGCTGGCTGGTCATTCTGGAAGTGTGCTTTCTCGGCATCAAGGCCGCACTCAACCGCGACCAGCTTACCGACATTTTCAAACAGTTTGTCATGTTGCTCCTGATGGCCGGGTTCTTCATGGCTGTCATCAACTATTACCAGGAATGGGCCTGGAACCTCATCAACGGCCTGGGTGCCATCGGCAAGGAGCTGACTCCGGGCGGCTATTCTTCGGAATCGCCGTTCCTCACCGGCATGCAGCTTGTGAAGCTGGTGCTGGACAAACTCTCTGTCTGGTCGCCGGGCAACTCCATCGCGCTGCTTATTGCGGCGCTGGTCATCATTGTCTGTTTCGCACTCATCTCCGCGCAGGTGGTGTTCATCAAGTGCGAGGCCATGGTCGCCATGGCGGCGGCGCTTCTGCTGGTGGCCTTTGGCGGAAGTTCCTTCCTCAAGGATTACGCCGTCAACGCTATTCGCTACGTGCTGGCTGTGGCCTTCAAGCTCTTTGTCATGCAGCTCGTTCTGGGCGTCGGCATCGCCTTTATCGAAGGCTTTTCCACCTCCACGGCAGAGTTGCAGGACATCTTCGTGGTCATCGGCGCGTCGGTGGTGCTGCTGGCCCTGGTTAAATCCCTGCCCGACGTCTGTGCGGGCATTATCAACGGTTCCCACGTATCCAGCGGAGCGGCGTTGACAGCTTCCGCCGCAGCAGTGGGCGGCACGGCCATTGGCGCGGTGGTGGCGGGAAGCAACACGGTTCAGAACGTGCGCGATGCCGCCAAGGTGGCGGGAATGGAAGGCGGGAGCGGTCTCGGCAAGGTGGCCAGCATGGCGAAATCCTTGTGGGGTGCCAGGCAGGATGCCAAAACCGGGGGAGAGAAAGACCTCAGCACCAGAACCCGCTCGGAAATGCAGGAACGTCTGGAACGCGCCCGCATGAACAAAAACGATAACGCCTAGGTGGTACTAATGGCTCTTTTCAAAACAAAAAACGAAAGCCCGCCGGAACCTTCCAGCAGTAGCAATCCGTATCTCAACGGGCGGGAAGAATGGCTGGAGCGCTATGGTTCATACATCAGCCGGGCGGCGCAATGGCGCATGGTGGCCTTTTTCTGTCTTATTCTCACAGGCATTTCCATCACCGGCAACGTCATGCAGGCCAACCAGGTGAAAACCGTGCCCTACATCATTGAGGTGGACAAGCTGGGTAAATCGTCCGTGGTCAACCGGGCCCACAGGGCCAGTGCCACGCCGCAACGCCTCATCCAGGCGGAAATAGCGGCCTGCATCAGCGATTGGCGCACGGTCACGGCGGATGTGGAACTCCAGCAAAAAATGATTGAGCGCCTGTCCTTTTTCATGGCCGGAAGTGCCAAAGGTGTTTTCGCCAGTGGTACGAAGCCAATAACCCTTATGAAATCGCCAAGACGGGCAAGCTGGTGCATGTGGAAATCAAAGGACTGCCCCTGCCGGTCAGTTCTGACTCCTACCGGGTGGAATGGCAGGAAACTGTTCGTAGCCATGCGGGCGTTTTGCTGGATTCCTATACCTATGAAGCCACGGTCACCATTCAAATCAACCCGCCAACAGTTGACGCGGTTTTGCTGCGTAATCCCGGCGGAGTCTACATCACCTCGCTTTCGGCAGGCAAGGTGGTCGGCGCTCAGGCTCCCGCCAAACCCCAACCATCAGAAAAACAATGAGGCTCCTCATGAAAGGAATACTGTTTTTTATCTGCGCCTTTGCGCTGTATTGCACGCCAGCCTTTGCCGCCACTCCGGTCCCTGAAGGTTGGCCTCCAGCGTTGGAAGCTTCTCCAACGGGTAATTCGACTCCCGCATCCTCCGCCACTTGGAAACTCCAAGACATCCGATGAAATCCTGAAAGCCCTTGACCTGAATGGTTGAGGGCTTTTTCTGTATTCAACGTTGTCTGAAAAATCCTTTTCCACGACTCTATTCGAGGTGCATTTTACCGTATCTTGATTTTCTACGTCCATCATGCTTCAGCTTGTGTACTCCTAAGACGTATCTCCACAGACTTTTTCATGATGGCTTTGTGCAACAGCCTTCTGCTTATCCTGCATCTATTCAATGGAAAGGAGCAGGGATTGTCTCACAGCTCGTTCTTCTTACGGTTGTATGCCGTAAAGGAACGATTCTATGGATAAGACCATTGTGAAAAAAAGAAAAAAGCATTGACATAAAAGATGCCGTATTCTATCCTCTAGAAGAAGTGTAAGGGGAGTAGCTGGGTCCTTGAGACCCCGGTAGCGTCAACAGCATGGCTTTACGGCCTGGCGTTACCATCAAGTGTTTGCTTGATAAGTGAGACCTTCACGGCAGTCATGCCGTGAAGGTCTTTTTTCTTTATCAGGCATCGCCTCACATTCTGCCCACTTTCAGCGGCTGTTCAGGAACGTACACCGTCCCTGTTTTTCCATACTCAACCGTTAGGACAGAAGAATGTTTGCACGCTTTTTGCCTCAGACCGTCCCTTTTTTCGAGCTTCTGGTACAGCAGAACGCCCTCCTGCAAGAGATGTCGGAGGCGCTCGCCGTCGTCATGGACAACACGGAAGCGTCGGAGCGCCATCTGAAGCGGATCAACCTGTTGGAAGAAGAGGCGGATCGGCTCTATCGGAGCATCACTCAGCATCTCTCCCAGACGTTCATCACACCCATCGATCGTGAGGATATCCATGCGATCAACATGGCCCAGGAACGGGTGGCGGATAAGATACAGCATCTTGCCAACCGTTTTTTTGTTTCCGGGTTCATGTACCAGCGTTTTCCCGCTCAGATGATCACGGAAAGGATCCGGGGGATGCTGCGGGACACGAAGTCCATGCTGGATGAAATTTCCATGAAGAAAGAGGTGTCCGCGCACATCCATACGCTCAAATCCAGGAAGTCCGACTGTGAAATGTTCCAGTCGACCGGGCTTGCCGAGTTGATGGACAGCGAGATCGAAACGTTTGAACGCGTCAGGGAGCTCATCCTCTGGGGGCAGGTCTACGACCGCATGGAGCGCACGGTCGATGCGGTATCGGATCTCGCCGACACGCTTGAGGAGGTTGCGCTGAAGTATGTTTGACGTTTCCTTCCTCCTTATTCTGATCATCATCGTGGCGTTGATCTTCGATTTCACCAACGGCGCTCACGACTGCGCCAACGCCATCGCTACCGTGGTTTCGACCAAGGTGCTGAGCCCTCGGACTGCCGTCATCATGGCAGCCACCCTCAACCTGATCGGGGCGTTTTTAGGGACAAAGGTCGCCAACACGCTCGGAGCGGGCATTGTCCACCCCGATATTGTCGCAAACTGCCAGCCGCTGGTGCTTGCGGCCCTGATCGGGGCGATAGGCTGGAACCTGTTCACATGGCATTTCGGGATCCCCTCCTCTTCCTCCCATGCGCTGATAGGAGGGCTCATGGGGGCCGCCGTGGCCTATGCCGGCTTTTCATCCCTCAACGGGGGCTCCATCCTGACCAAAATACTGCTGCCGCTGGTCCTCTCCCCTCTGGCTGGATTCGGTATGGGGCTGCTGGTCATGTTCCTCATCATGTTCCTGTGCGCAAAGTGCGCGCGGAACAAGCTCAATACGGCCTTCACGCGGCTTCAGGTGCTCTCGGCGGCGTTCATGGCGACCAGCCACGGTATGAACGATGCCCAGAAAACGATGGGGGTGATCACCCTTGCCCTCTTCATTTTCAACGAAATCGAAACGATAGCCGTCCCCCTCTGGGTCAAGTGCCTCTGTGCCGCCTTTATGGCGCTCGGTACTGCCATGGGCGGCTGGAAAATCGTCAAAACCATGGGGCATAAGATCTTCAAACTGGAACCCGTTCACGGCTTCGCCAGCGAAACGTCGGCCGCGCTGGTCATCTCCGGCGCGTCGCTCCTTGGTGCGCCGATCAGCACGACGCACACGATCACGGCCTGCATCTTCGGCGTAGGCTCGACCAAGCGCCTCACCGCCGTCCGCTGGGGGGTCGCGGGGCACCTCATCATTGCCTGGGTCCTTACCATTCCCGCTTCCGGTCTTCTGGCGGCCTGTTCCTTTTTCCTTTTAAACGCTGTGGGGTTCGCCTAGTATGCAGTATTATTTCAATGGGAATATACTGTCTGATAAAATAATATCAAATCGTATTGACATGTTCTATTTTCAAGTTTAAAAATTCACTATATCATCCGAATAATACCCAGAGAGCTGTTGTATGCCTATTCCTTCAGTCACACAAAAATTCATGTGCACACTTTTTGTGTTCACAATGATCTGTGGTGTATGGCAATATGCAGCAATAGAGAATACCTTTTACTTCGAAGACAGAGAAAACATCGTATCCGAAGAAATCTGCGAATATGCCGTAACGCAGCGTATTGCTGAGCACAAGCGTTTAAATTACAATACAAATACAAGCGGCATAGAACCTCTTCTTCCGTTGCTTTCCCTCTTGCTTGGTTTTCTTCTCTACGCCCCCGTCGTCAGGAAAATCCATCTTTGCCGCCTGCAAAATGATTTTCTTCCCAAACTGTGCGACTTTCACGGGATGCTCCCACTCCCCTTCGCTCCTCCGCGCTCCCTCTCGTAAGTCTCCAGATCGGATATGGCTGAAAGAGGCTCTTTCATGCTCCCGGACACGCCTGACGCGAGAACGGCATCCGTTCCCGTGAATGAGGACCGTTTCCTCCGTCTTTTCAGCGTGCACCCGGTCGAGGGGGCTGGACTCATGCTTTAGGACCATTTCGCATTACTTAAGAACATATTTCGGAGTGAGGAATATGGAAACCGTAAGAAAGCCGTTGAATGAAGATCGCGTAGCCTTGTTGCTTGGAAGCGTCATCTTTATCCTTGCCCTGCTCAAGTTCAGCGGGATAGACATGCTCGGCTGGGCCGTCAAAATCGGCATGTGGGTGGGCGATCCGCTTGACGCGTGGCGTCCCGCCACCAAAGGTCTTCTCCCCGGCTATGGCGCACTGTTCGCTACCTATGCCATCCTGACGGGCGCGCTGGCTTGTTGTGTGAAGCTCATGGGGAACGACGTGGTGAAGTTCGTCAAGTCCTTCACCATCATCTTCTTTATCGCCATGATTTGTTATACGCTGGGCGCCAACGCCTACATCGCGGCCAACCCCACCCAGCTCAAGGCGCAGGGGATTCCGTGGGCGCTGGGCCTGAGCACCGAGGCGGGGCTCATCCTCGCCCTCGTCATGGGCATCGTGATCAGTAACTTTATGCCGAATCTTGCGGAATCTTTGAAGGACGCCTGCCGTCCCGAGCTGTTCGTCAAGATCGCCATCGTCATCATGGGCGCGGAACTCGGCGTGAAGGCCGCCGACGCCGCCGGTTTCGCCGGGCACATCATTTTCCGGGGACTGTGCGCCATTGTTGAAGCCTATCTCCTCTACTGGTGCGTGGTCTATTACGTCGCCCGCCGGTACTTCAAGTTCAACCGCGAATGGGCGGCCCCGCTGGCGTCCGGCATCTCCATCTGCGGCGTTTCCGCCGCCATCGCCACGGGCGCGGCCATCCGCTCCCGGCCCGTCGTTCCGATCATGGTTTCCTCGCTCGTCGTGGTATTCACCTGCATCGAAATGCTGATCCTCCCCTTCATCGCGCAGCACTTCCTGACCGGAGAACCCATGGTCGCGGGCGGCTGGATGGGCCTCGCCGTCAAGTCCGACGGCGGAGCCATCGCTTCCGGCGCCATCGCCGACTCCCTGATCCGCGCCCGTGCGCTCGAACTCCTCGGCGTCCACTGGGAAGCCGGGTGGGTCACCATGGTCACCACGACCGTGAAGATCTTCATCGACGTGTTCATCGGCGTGTGGTCCCTGGTTCTCGCCTGGGTGTGGACCGCGAAGTTCGACAAGACCAACAGCGGCCGCACCATGAACTTCGGCGACGTGCTCGCCCGTTTCCCCCGCTTCGTGCTCGGCTATCTGCTGACCTTCGTGATCATGCTGTTCATCTGCGTGAACGTGGAATGGCAGCCCCTCGGCAAGAGCGTGATCAGCACCCTCGGACCCCTGCGCACCATTTTCTTCACCCTGACCTTCTTCACCATCGGTATGGTGTCCAACTTCCATAAGCTTATGGAAGAAGGCATCGGCAGGCTCGCCATTGTGTACGTCGTATGTCTCTTCGGCTTCATCATTTGGCTCGGCCTGTTCATCTCGTGGCTGTTCTTCCACGGCATGACGCCTCCGGTTATCGCTGGCTAACCTCTTCCATTTTCAGCTATAAAGGAGACTGACATGGCAGAAGATACTAAGAACGTGAAGTTTCACGAAGAAGTGCAGAAGATGGAGTATGAGCCGCTGGACGCTACCGAACTGAAGCTCATCCATTGGAGCTGGGCTCTCGGCGTGTTCCTGCTCGTGGCTCTCTATTTCCTCAGCGACTTCATTGCTCCCGGCGCCCACGGCTAAGCCGTCGGCGTAGGGAAGGGCGGACGGAACTTTTTACGGGGGTTCCGAAGGATTCACGGGGCGCGCACACGCCTTTGCGTCTCGCCGTCGCCGCCCATGCAAGGGTAAGCCACTCGGAACGCCTTCCCGGAGACTCCTCCTTCGGGAAGGCGCAAGGAGAACCCGGCCCCCCTCCGGGTTCTCCGAATTTCGCCTCACAGGATAAATGGAACGCATCATGGGCCGCTACAGAGTCCACTACATCGAGGGTTCCGGCGAGAATCTCAGGATTCGCAAAGAGCAGACTGTCGAAGCCCCTTCGTTTCAGGACGCGCTGGAACGGTTCACGCATTGGCCTGCCGCCGAGGCCTGCGAGCAGAGCCCGGCCTGTGCCCAACATCCCGGCGCCAACCTTTGCCATATGGAGGCGTGGGAAGTTTTTCCTGTTGGGGAGAGTTGATTTTGGGGAAGGAGGGCTTCAACGCTGTTTGCGGTGTCCCCCCTTTTTTCCCAATACCCCGTATCTCCTGATGCCAACGCTGTGCGTATCCGCCGCCCCTCCCTGCCAAACGGAAGCGGCGGGACCGGTGTTGCATAAGGAGAGAGGGGGAATGGCATGTGGATTGTGGAAAAAAACCGGAAAAGAGCCCGGATGCGTTGTGCATCCGGGCTCTTTTCTTTTGCGGAGAGGAGGGAGGGTTTGGGGCAATGGCGTTTCGGAACTGCCGTCGCGCCGCCTCCCCATCAGTCAAAAGCCTTTGGGAAGGGGGCCGGGGGAGGACCTTTCTGAAGAAAGGTCCTCCCCCGGTATTCACGTACCCTCTCTTAATACAGGCCCTGCTCGATCATGGAGTCGGCCACCTTACGGAAGCCGGCGATGTTGCCGCCGAGGACGTAGTTGCCGGGCACGCCGAATTCCTCGGCGGTTTCATGGGCGGCCTTGAAGATGTTGGCCATGATGTTCTTGAGCTTGGCGTCGACTTCTTCAAAGGTCCAGGACTGCATACTGGCGTTTTGAGCCATTTCGAGCTGGCTGGTGGACACGCCGCCCGCGTTGGCGCACTTGCCGGGCCCGAAGGCGAGCCCGGCCTGAAGGAAGGCTTCCACCGCTTCGGGGGTGGAGGGCATGTTGGCGCCTTCGCATACGAGGACACAGCCGTTCTTGATGAGGTTGGCCGCGTCGGCACCGCTGACTTCGTTCTGCGTGGCGCTCGGGAAAGCGAGCTTGCAGGGCACGTTCCACACGGGATGCTGATCTTTGGGGTATTCCTTCGCGGGGATATACTTGGCGTCTTTGCAGAGCTCGGCGTAGCGGGCGAGGGACGCGCGCTCGGCTTCCTTGACCTGCTTGAGGGCGTCGAGGTTGATGCCGCCCGGATGGTAGATGCAGCCGCGCGAGTCGCTGGCGGTCACGGGTTTGGCGCCGAGCTGGTACAGCTTTTCGATGGTGTAGATAGCCACGTTGCCGGAGCCGGACACGGCGCAGGTGGCGCCTTCCAGATCCATGTTGCGGGCCTTGAGCATGTTGGAGGCAAAGTAGACGCTGCCGTACCCGGTGGCTTCCTTGCGGGCCAGCGAGCCGCCCCATTTGAGGCCCTTGCCGGTGAGCACGCCTTCAAAGCTGGAGGTCAGGCGCTTGTACTGGCCGAACATGTAGCCGATTTCGCGGGCTCCCACGCCGATGTCGCCGGCGGGCACG
>ERZ838827.2024-NODE-2024-length-13164-cov-11.397513_pt1 | contig 13164 bp, 10 predicted proteins | sample MGYA00519881_ERZ838827 | MGnify/ENA primary metagenome ERZ838827 (study PRJEB31850, sample SAMEA3708842) | human gut metagenome | biome: human gut; feature: human-associated habitat; material: faeces | place: China | collected 2014 ...
GGCTTCACGGTGACAGTCACCGTGCTCCCCTTGGAGGCGCGGGTGGGGCTCACCTCCACGCTGCCGTTGTCCGTGTCCTCCACGCTCACCGTGTACCGGGTCGAGCCGGAGGAGGAGCTGCTGCCGTTGTAGTCCCACTCCGCAGTCAGGGTAACATCCTTCATCACTTTGTAGGGGCTGCTCACCCGGCTGCTGCCGTCATACCAGCCCTCAAAGGTGTAGCCGGAGCGGCTGGGAGTGGGCAGGGTGAGCTTGGTCCCCTCAGTGACCGTATAAAGGCTGTTCGCCGTCTCTCCGTCGGCATAGTCCAGGGTAACGGTGTACTTCGTCCCGCCAGTCGTGGCGTTTACCTCGGTAATGGTGTCGCCCGGCTGGGCAGCGGCCTGGGCGGCCTCCAGGCTGGGATAGTAGCTGTAGGGAGCCTCGGGGTTGGAGGCGCTCTCCAACTGGGCCTTGACGCTGTCAGCCAAATAGTCCTCGTTGACGGGCTTGGCAAAGTGACCGCTGGTGACCTCGATGCCGCTCTTTGCAGCCTCTGCGGCCCCGCTGGCCGCCTCAATGGCACCGAAGGTGCCGTTGCCCTGAATGGTCAGCTTGTGTGTGTCCGCGACGGTGCTGTCATACACGATCTTGCCGTTGATGGTGCCGGTGTAGCTCTCATCAAAGGTAACATTGGTAGAAGGATAGCTACTATACTTACAGACATCAAACGCAATGGCTTCGTCGCTGGTGGTCACGATATCCGTATCGCCCTTGAAGATGATGCTGCCATTGTTGAAGCTCAGCGCGTAGTCCTCGCCGTCCGCCTGATGCTCGGCGAAGAAGTGCATATCCTCCAGGGTCAGGTTTGCATAGTTCTGAATGATGCGCTTGATGGAGGTCGTGCCTTCGGCAATACGGACGGTGCCGTTTTTGAGGGTGATGGTGGAATCCTTCAGGAACTGGAATCCATTGCTTTCCGTTCCGGCAGAGCCCGCTCCCGGGTCCTTCAGGGTATAGGTGTGGCCGCCAAAATCAATGGTAAAGTTCTTACCAGAGGGCACGGCAATGCCGGCCGCTTCTGGGATGTCCTTCAGGACGTAGATGGTGTCCCCGGCTTTGGCCGCTGTGATCGCCGCACCCAAGGTCTCATAGGTCTTGCCGCCCACCATCACCGCCGCATTTTCGGCAGTATTCGTGGTCAGAGTTCCATCCACAGTGCTGTTGACAATGACGATCGTTTCTACGGTGGTGCCCTCGGGCACGCTGCCGATGGTGCTGTTGACCACGCTCATGGTGCCGCCGGCGCTGTTGGACACCTGGCCGTCCACGGTAGCGCCGTCGGTGATGGCCACATCCGCCTTGCCGCTGTTGGTCACGTTTCCGGTAACCTTGGCCTTCTGGGTAATGGTCAGCCGGGCGCCCTCGCTGCTGTCCGTGAGGACAATGGAGCCGTTCAGCGTGCCGCCGGTGATCTCAATATCGCCGCTGTGGGTTCCACCGCCCATTGTGGTGATTACCGTCTTTTCCCCGGCGTTGAAGGTACCGCCGTTGATGGTCAGCTTGCCCTGATCCATGGTGCCGTCGATATAGCCGTTCAGAATGACGCCGTTGGAGGCGCCCGCCGCATCGAAGGTACCGCCGTTGACAGTGGCCACATTCCAGTTCAGGAACGCTGCCTGGGACATGCTGGTAAAGGTGCCGTCATTGATGGCCAGCTCGCCATAGTCGTCGTTCTTGATCGTGTTCAGGCCGCCGGAGAAGGTGCCTCCGTTGATGGTCAGCACGGAGTTTTCCTTGCCCGTATTCTGACTTCCGTTATACCAGCCGTTCTCAATCATGCTAGAGAACTGGCCTTTCTGCGTGACGGAAACTCCACTATTGATCTCCATGGTGCCGTGGTTGACGATGTTGTAATAGGAATTCCCGCCGCTGGCTTCGGCATTCTGTCCGTTCTCTTTACTGCGGGTATACGCGCCTCCGTTGAGCACCACATTGCCGCCGGGCTCATTCTGGATTGCCGCTCTGGCGTGGGTCACGTTGTCCACCGTGCCGTCGCCGGTGATGGTCAGAGTGCCCTTGTTGGTAATCGTGTGGTTCTCTTGGTTGGTCAAGGTCTTTCCGTTCAGATTGAGGGTCAGCTCCGCTCTCTCGGGGATTACGATATCCTCCGCCGTATTCTGGAGCAGAGTAACCGTCTCGCCCTTCCCGGCGTTGTCGACCGCATTCTGGAGGCTGGCGTAGTACCTACCGCCCACCTCGGCCACACCATTTGTTTCATCCAGTTCGTTTACGGTAAACGTACCGTCTGGGCCTTCGGTTATCGCGGCATTCTCCGCCACATACTTGCTCACATCACTGGAGAACGTGCCGCCATAAATGATGGGGTTACCAGTCTTTTCCGCACCTTTCAGGGCCGGCACTCCTTCCGGGGCCTTAAAGACGCCGCCGTTGATGACCGCGGTGGCCTTTTCATTGATGCCCCCGTCCCCGCCAGTGTTGTCGTTTCCAATCAGAGCCGCGGTATACGTTCCCTCTGTCTCAAAGGTACCGCCATTGATTACGGCTTTTACCACGCCGACCTCACCCGCCACATAGAGGGCGTAGAACGTGGCCGTGTGCTTGGAATCGTTGACACACTTGACCGACTTAAACGTACCGCCGTTGATTTCGAAGTACCCCACAGAAGCGGATACCGCGCCCTGTACCCCTGTAAAGGTTCCCCCGTTGATGGTCATTTGGGAATCGGCAGCTCCATTCTGGATCGTATATCCCCAAACATTACCGTTGCACTGGCTGCACGTAGTCCCCGTGAAGGTTCCGTCTTCAATCGTTACGGTACCCTCGTTATAAACCGCGCATGTAGCCTTCTCAAAGGTTCCGTCTTCAATGGTCAGTACCGCGGACGCCCCTGTGTTCCGGATTGCCGCGCCGCCGGCATAGGTCGCTCCGCGATAGGTTCCATTTTCGATCGTAAGTATATTTTGGTTGTTGATTGCGCCCACTCCGGTTTCAGACGCAGATGAATCAATGACGCCGTCGCCTGTCACCGTAAGAGTACCCTTGTTCACAATCGGCCTGCCCGTAAAGTTCGACGCCACGGTGATGCTGTGGCAGTCCATGTCCAGCACGATGTTTTTCTTCTCTGGAATGGTGATGATCTGATCCGTGGTCATCCCGGTGATATCGCCCGTCAGGACGACCGTGGTCTCCTCCCCATCTGGAGCGGCTTCGATCGCCTGCATCAGCGCGTCATAGGCGCCTTTTTCCTCCATCGGCGCAGGAGCCGCTTCCTCCAGCGTGTCCGCTGCCGGAGTCTCTTCCGCAAAGACAGTCACAGGAAGAAGACTCAGCAACATACACACAGACAGTAGCGCCGCCAATCCTTTTTTTGCCCGTTTCATGTTGTTCCTCCTTTTACAAAATTGCGCCCCGGCTCCACTGCTGTCAGTTGTTATTGTCTTTTGCTAGCAAAAGACAGAAGTGTGCCGGCACACTTGGCATCCTTACTGTATCACATTGTCCCAATATTTTCAAGAGGGCACGTCCACGCAATCCACTTATGCGTTCCGCAGCAGCTCCCTCGCCCGGGCCAACAGCTTGGCGTACACGCCGTCCATCTGCCACTCGTTGGTGTACTCCAGCAGGCGCTCCGCCGGAAGCCAGCCCACCCGGCTGTTCTCCCCCTCCCGGATCTGGAGGGCGTCGCGCTCGTCGGCCACCAGCAGGTAGGATACATTGAGATGCTGATGGGAGGGCACCCACTTCCCGCGCTTCACGTGGCCCCATACGGGCAGAATGTCCAGGGAGGCGATGGCGGGGCTGAGGGGACGGATATGCTCCACCCCCGTCTCCTCCCGGGCCTCCCACAGGGCCACGGAGAGCAGGTCGCCCTCCCCATCCGCATGGCCGCCCGTCCAGGCCCACACCCTGTAAATATTGTGGTGGGCCATGAGCACCCGGGTGCCGTCGGCATTGACCACAAAGCCGGAGCTGGACAGATGGGCGATCTCGTTGTCCCGGGTGAGAATGTTGTCCGGAAACAGGCGGATGTACTCCAGAATCAGCCGCTGATCCGCCGCCTCCTGCTCATTTTGGGGCGTATAGGCCCGAATTTCATCCACATACATGGGGCTTCCTCCTCCGGTAGATCACATAGCGGAAGGGGATGCCCGCGTGCTCCTGGGGCTCCCCCTCCTCGGCCATCTCCCAGTCCGGGCCGGCGTCCAAATCTGGGAAAAAGGCGTCCGCCCCCTCCCACGCCCGGCCGATTTTGGTGATGTAGGCCGTGTCGCACCAGTCCAGCAGGGCCGCATAGACGCTCTCCCCCCCGATGACGAAGGAATCCGCCGGGGCGGCCGCCCGCAGGGCCTCCAGCGACCGGAACACCTCGGCCCCCTCGGGGGCGAAGGCGGAGTCGCGGGACAGGATCAGGTTCCGCCGGTTTTTCAGGGGCCGCCCGCCGGGGAAGGTGGCCAGGGTCTTGCGGCCCAGGATCACCGGGTGGCCGGTGGTGAGGGCCTGAAAGCGCTTCAAATCGGCCGGGATGTAGCAGAGCTGATCCCCGTCCCTGCCGATGGCCCAGTTCAAGTCCACCGCCGCGATCAAATTCATCGGGCTCCCTCCTTATACCGCCACGGGGATGGGCTGCTCCAGCGGGTGGAAGCGGTAGCCCTCCAGGCGGACGCTGTCCTTCGTGAAGGTGTAGAAGTCGGTAACCGCCGGGTCCAGCCACAGCCTCGGGGCCTCGTAGGGCGTCCGGGCGATGAGCTCCTCCACCACCGGCACATGGCGGTCATAGATGTGGGCGTCGGCGATGACGTGCACCAGCTCCCCCGCCTCCAGCCCCGACGCCCGGGCCAGGAAATGCACCAGCACGGCGTACTGCATCACGTTCCAGCCGTTGGCGGTGAGCATGTCCTGGCTGCGCTGGTTGAGCACGGCGTTGAGGGTGCGCCCCGACACGTTGAAGGTGACCGACCAGGCGCAGGGGTAGAGGGCCATCTCGCTCAGATCGTGGTGATTGTAGAGACTGGTGAGAATCCGCCGGGAGGCCGGGTTGTGCTTGAGATCGTAGAGCACCCGGTCCACCTGGTCAAACTCCCCCTCGGGGTAGCGGTGCTTGACCCCCAACTGGTAGCCGTAGGCCTTGCCGATGGAGCCGCTCTCGTCCGCCCAGGCGTCCCAGATGTGGCTGGACAGGTCGTGGATGTTGTTGGACTTCTTCTGCCAGATCCACAAAAGCTCGTCCACCGCGCTCTTGAAGGCCATTTTGCGGATGGTCTGCACCGGGAATTCCGCCCGCAGATCGTAGCGGTTGACAATGCCGAATTTCTTCACCGTGTGGGCGGGGGCGCCGTCAGTCCACCGGGGGCGCACCTCCTGCTCCGTGTCCCACACCCCGTGGGCCAGAATCTCCTTGCAATTTTCAATGAACAGCTCGTCCGCGCGGCTCATATCGTTCCTCCTCCGGTTGGTTTTCCCCAGCATACCACATTCCGCGCCGGAACGCAAACCCGCCGGTTTCTAACGCCGGTCTGGAAAATCCCCCTGTTTTATGGTATTCTTTATGGAAAAAGGGGGAATCCCCCCGACGGGAGTGTATACCATGAAGGAGACCCCGGCCCGACCGCTGCCCCATATCGGTCTGCGCAACCTCAAAACCGCCCTCTCCGCGTCGCTCTGCGCCCTGATTTACTTTTTCCTGAACCGCAATCCGGCCTTTGCTTGTATCGGTGCCATCTTTGGCATGGGAGCGGATATGGACCACTCCAAGCTCCACGGCGGAAACCGCCTGTTCGGCACCGTTATCGGCGGTTTCCTCGGCATCGGGCTCTACCGGATTTACCTGGTCTTCTACCCCGACGGGGGACACCACCTGCTGCTGGTGCCCCTGCTCTTCGGCGGTATCGTCGTCCTCATTCTGCTGGCCCAGATCTTCTGGGTCGGCGCGGTACAGCCCGGCGGGGTGGTGCTCTGCCTGCTGCTGTTCTCCATCGGCCCGGACGACTACATCTCTTACTCTCTCAACCGCATGCTGGACACCGGCGTGGGGGTGGCCATGTCCCTGCTCATCAACGGTCTGCTCCCCCGGGAGCGGCTGGACGCCTGGCAGGAAAAGCTCGGCGCCCTGCGGAACCGGAGCGAGGCGGGCCGCTGAGGGCAGCGGCCCCTACGACACCGGCTCCTTCAGGCCATAGTACCCGCACAGCCAGGCCACCGCCACCGGGGCCTCGACGGGGTTGACCCACAGGTCGGGGAGATAGCCCACCCCGTCCCGGTTCTCGTCCGTCTCTATCAAACACAGACCGGTACCGAAGTAGAGCTCTACCCCCGTGTTGGGCAGATAGAAGTGCATGTTATTGGGAACCAGGGCGCAGCCGCCGCTTGGGATTCCCACCACCAGCGTGTTCTCCACCGAGTGCAGATGCTCCACCACAGTCTCCCCGGAGGAGGCGGTACCGCCGTCCGTCAATAAAAAGGTGTAGCCCTCCCGCTCCACCCAGCGGCCTGGATCAGAGTAGACATCCCATGTGCCCATCCACTCCTCCGGATAGCTCAGCATCGGATTCTGGCGGCGCAGCTGGCTGAACCTCTGGCCGCCGGCCTGGCGGGGCTCTGCATACTGCCCTGTCCACCCCTTGAACCACTCCATAAACCACCGGTCGCTGCCACCGGGGTTCCCCCGCACGTCGAAGATCAGCAGGGGCGCGTCGGCGTACTCCCCGCCACAGGAGGCGAACCGCTCCAGCTGGGCCTCTCCCTCCGGCGTACTGGCGGACATGTGCCGGGACTCCAGCATGGGGATCCCCTGACACTGGCCCTCGTAAAAAACCTCACGGGAATAGGAATAGGAGGACGCCGGCTCACACAGTGCCCAGTTCAATTCGTGATCCCCCAGGGTGTCCGGCAAATCGCTCCCGTCCTTGCTCATGGCGAAAAAGCCATAGGTGATGGCCCCGTCCGGGCCGATGGTGGGCTTTATGTAGTCTTCGCTCAGTCCGGCGGGGGTGTCGATATACACGCCGGGCACATAGTAGGTGTTGAGTTCATAGGGCTCAATCAGGTGTCGGCGGCCAACAGCAAAGTGCCCGTCCCGCACCACCGGGGACAGCACGGTATACAGGGCCTCCGCCACCGCGTCCGCCAGCGGGAGACCGGGGTCAGCCTCCTCCAGCCGGGCCAGGGCATCCTCCCGCAGGCCGTCAAAGACCTGGTCGCCACCGAAGTACTCGTATGCCCCGTAGGTGGTGCGCAGGAGGGTGAAGGCGGTCTCCACGTCCTCCCGGGCCTGCTCCATGGTCAGGTTCTCCGCCGGGCCATGGGGCGTCAGCAAAAGCTCCATCTCCCCATCTGTGAAGGTGGTGTTCTGGTCGGCAAAGTCCGGCGTCCAGGGGGAGATGTCCAGGGGCTCCCCCTCCTCGATGACGGCCCGGCGCTTCTCGTTGACCGCGTCCAGAAAGGTGTGGAAGTCCACCGCCGCGGCCGGGGTGGGTGTGGGCTCGGGTGCGGGTTCCGGCGCGGGGGCGCACCCCGCCAGCAGGGCGAGGCTCAGGGCCAGGGGGAACAGCCTCCGGTTCATTCCAGCACGCTTCCTTTCAGTCCGTCCCGATGAATTCCCGTTATTTTTACCTCTTTTATGACATTATGTAGTCCCTCGCCCGGGGCAAAGACCTCCGTATAATTGGGGGCGTGGCCACGCCAGAGGCCCTCCTTCTCCTCCTCAAAGAGCACGGTCAGGGTCTCCCCCACCCAGCGCTCCAGCCAGGCCGCCCGCAGCTCCTCCGCCACCGCCGCCGCCCGGCGGGCCCGCGCCTCCTTCTCCGCCTTGGGCACCTGGCCGGGCAGAGTGGCCGCCGGGGTGCCGGTACGGCGGGAGTAGGGGAAGATGTGCATGGCGGAGAAGGCGCACCGGCGTACAAAGTCCAGGGTCTGGTCGAACTCCTCCTCCGTCTCGCCGGGGAAGCCCACAATGAGATCGGTGGTGATACCGGGTCGATCAAAGTGTTCCCGGAGTAATGTTACGCTCTCATAATACCGGGCGGAATCATATTTCCGGTTCATCCGCTTCAACGTGGCGTCGCAGCCGCTCTGCATGGAGAGGTGGAAGTGGGGGCACAAGTTGGGCAGGGCGGCGGCCCGGCGGCAGAAGTCCTCCGTGACGGTGCGGGGTTCCAGGGAGCCCAGCCGCACCCGGCACTCCGGCGCGGCGGCGCACACCGCCTCTACAAGGTCGATCAGGCCCTGCCCATTTTTGAGATCGTGTCCCCAGGAGGAGATTTCGATGCCGGTGAGCACCAGCTCCCGGTAGCCCGCCCCGGCAAGGCGCTTTGCCTCACAGGCGGCCTCCTCCAAGGGAAGGGAGCGGATCGGCCCCCGGGCGTAGGGAATGATACAGTAGGTGCAGAAGTTGACGCAGCCATCCTCCACCTTGAGCATGGCCCGGGTGCGCCCTTCCAGGCCGCCGGCGGGCAGATGCTCATACTGGCGGCGGCGCAGGGCGTCGTCCACCCTTACCACCGGGTGTCCGCCGTCGGGGCTGAGGGCCTCCAGCGCGTCCAGAAAGCCCATGCGGTCGGCCGTGCCCATGACCAGATCCACCCCCAGGGCCTCCACCGCCTCCGGATCGGTCTGGGCGTAGCAGCCGCACACCGCCACCACCGCGTGGGGGGAGCGCTTGCGGGCCTGCCGGATCATCTGGCGGGATTTCTTGTCGCTCACCGCCGTGACGGTGCAGGTGTTGATCACATAGGCGTCCGCCGCCCCGTCAAAGGGCACCAGGGCGTGGCCCCGGCGGGTGAGCTCCGCCTCCATCGCCTGCGTCTCGTATTGGTTGACCTTGCAGCCCAAGGTGTAGATAGCAACTCGCATGTCTTTTCCTCGCATATGACCGCGGCTCTTTGTGAAAAAAACAGAATTTCCGGTTTACCGCGGCTTTCCCATTGAATTTTTTCCCCGTTCCTGTCTATAATGGGGATACCCTAATTATAAAGCAAAGCCCCACCGTTTGTATACAGTCATTTAGGAGGTGCCCTTTCATGTCTGAGTTTTTCGTGTCGCTGTCCTCCATCGAGGATGTACGCCAGTTTGTCAACGCGGCCACCTGCTGCCCCTGCGAGGTGGACGTGCTCTCCGGCCGATACGTCATCGACGCCAAATCCATCATGGGCCTGTTCTCCTTGGATCTCTCCCACCCGGTGAAGGTGGAGGTCCACGGCTCCGACGCCGACCGCTCCGCCTTTGAGCAGAGTGTCGCCGCCTTTGAGGTCAAGCAGACCCAGTAATATAAGATAAGGAGGGCGGCCCAGGGCCGCCCTCCTTTTTCGACGGTTTACAAACCGGCCGCTTCTGTGGTAGAATAGTTTGCTTTCGCAGGAGGGATGACCATGTCAGACCAGTACCCGTTCTTCGCCTACCTCTCCCGGATGCGGTACATCAACCGCTGGGGGCTGATGCGCAACACCTTTCAGGAGAACATTCAGGAGCACTCCCACATGGTGGCGGTGCTGGCCCACGCCCTGGCCGTGATCCGGCGGGACGTGTTCGGCGGCAACGCCGACCCCGGCCTGGCCGCCGCCGCGGCCCTTTACCACGACGCGCCGGAGATTCTCACCGGCGACCTGCCCACCCCCATCAAGTACTACAACCCCGACATCCGGGACGCCTACAGGGAAGTGGAGCAGTTCTCCGCCCACAAGCTGCTGCATATGCTGCCGGAGGCCCTCCGCCCCTCCTTTGACCCCCTGCTGCGGGAGGACTACGACCCCGGGCTCAGAACACTGGTCAAGGCCGCCGACAAGCTCTCGGCCCACATCAAATGCGTGGAGGAGCTCAAGGCGGGCAACGCCGAATTCAAGCAGGCCGCGGAGCAGACGCTGGAGGCCCTGCAGGGCTATGGTCTGCCCGAGCTGGACTACTTTCTGGAGCACTTCCTGCCCGCCTTCGGGCTGACGCTGGATGAGCTGCAGTGAGTGTCCCCCATATCCGTAAAAACTGCAAAGGAGCTGTTCTATTATGAGAGCAATCGTCACCGTTCTCGGCAAGGACCGGGTGGGTATCATGTCCCTGGTCTGCGCCCTGCTGGCCCAGCACAATGTCAACATTCTGGACATCAGCCAGACCATCCTCCAGGGGGACTTCACCATGGTTATGCTGGTGGACGCCGGCGCCTGCGACATCCCCTTCGCCGAGCTGGCCGCCCTGCTGGAGCGGGAGGGTGAGGCCCGCAGCCTGGACATCCGCGCCCAGCGGGAGGATATTTTCAACGCCATGCACCGGATCTGAGGAAGCGCGGAGGGTAGGCGCATAGGGGAGCTAAGAGGACATGAAGACGAAACCGCAGCGTGAGCAAACGTGCCGGTGGCACGTTTGTAGCGGAGGCCGCAGCGGCTATGCTGCGAGGAGGAACCCCGGATGAACGCTGCCCGCCGCGGAGGGGGCGCAGCGTGACAGCGTCGGCCCAAGCTTTGGATCATTCGCTTCCGGGCAGGCCCGAAAGCTCATTCCCGCCGCTGGGCCTCCTTTTCCCCACGCGAACCGCTTCGCTGGGTTCGTGTGGGGGCCCCGAAAGCGGGGCGTACCCCGCACCAGTATGTAGGGACGGGGCTTGTCCCCGCCCGCGGGCGGCCACGAGGGCCGCCCCTACGGCGAGGGTGGAGGACAGCTGCCGCGGGCCGATGAGGGCAGGAGGTGAATTGCCCCGCAGGGACAAGAGAGGCCGCCCTGGGGTGCCGGCCCCTGCGTTGGGGCCATCCTGCGGAGCTGTCACGTAGGGGCGGGTGCTCACACCCGCCCGCCGGATACCGCCGATTTTGAACAGAGGAGACCGTACCATGAAAACACTGACCGTCGCCCTGCCGGGGCGGGAATACAACATACAGATTGGGCGGGGGCTGCTCACCCGGGCGGGGGAGGAGGTTCGGGCCGTCCTGCCCGGGGCCTCCCGGATTTTTGTGGTGACAGACAGCCATGTGGCCCCCCTGTATCTGGAGCGGGTGCGGGCCAGCCTGGAGAGGGCCGGGTTCCGGGTGACCGCCCACACCGTCCCCGCCGGGGAGGGCTCCAAATGCCCCGCCCGTCTGGCCGAGCTGTGGGAGGCCATGATGGCCGCCGGGCTGACCCGCACCGACGCGGTGGCGGCCCTGGGCGGCGGCGTGGTGGGGGATCTGGCGGGGTTCGCCGCCGCCACCATCCTGCGGGGGGTGGACTTCGTGCAGATTCCCACCACCCTGCTGGCCCAGGTGGACTCCTCCGTGGGGGGCAAGGTGGCCGTGGATCTGGAGCACGGGAAGAATCTGGCGGGGGCCTTCTGGCAGCCCAGGCTGGTGCTCATGGACCCGGAGGTGCTGGACACCCTGCCGCTGCCTGTGTTCATGGAGGGCATGGCGGAGGTGGTCAAATACGGCTGCATCAGGGACGCGGCCTTTTTCGACTTCCTGGCGGCCCGGCCCTCCCGGGCGGAGCTGATGGCGGAAATGGAACACATCCTGTATACCTGCTGCGCGATTAAACGGAGCGTAGTGGAACAGGACGAGCGGGACACGGGGGAGCGGATGCTCCTCAACTTCGGCCACACGCTGGGCCACGCCTACGAGCTGGCGGGGCACTACACCGAGTGGAGCCACGGCGCGGCGGTGGCCGCCGGCATGTGCGCCGCCGCCCGGCTGGGCGTACGCCTGGGGGTGACACCGGCGGAGCTGCCGGAGCGCCTGGAGGAGGCGCTCTCCGCCCTGGGGCTGCCCACCGCCATCCCCTGCACGGCGGAGGACTACGCCGCCGCCGTGGGACTGGATAAGAAGGGGGCGGGGGAGGACATTTCGGTGATCCTCCTGGAGCGCATGGGCCGCGCCGTCCCCCACCGGATGCCCAAGGCCCAACTGCTGGAGGAACTGCGATGAACGTCACCATCACCCCCGCCGCCCTGGAGGGCGCCGTCACCCCGCCGCCCTCCAAGTCCCAGGCCCACCGGCTGATCATCGCCGCCGCCCTGTCCGACGGGGTGTGCCGCCTGTCCAATGTGGAGCTGTCCCAGGACATCCAGGCCACCCTGCGCTGTATGCGCACCCTGGACGCGGACGCCTCCGCCGACGGCACGGTAATCCGCGGGGCCGATCTGGTGGACGGCTTCGAGACGCCCCCGCCGGAGATCATGGACTGCGGCGAGTCGGGCTCCACTTTGAGGTTTTTGATCCCCGTGGCCCTGGCCCTCAAGGGGGGCGGCCGGTTCACCGGCCACGGGCGGCTCATGGAGCGGCCCCAGGAGCCCTATTTCCGCCTCTTTGCGGAGAAGGGAATTGCGTGGACACTGGAAAACGGGGTGCTCGCCGTGGAGGGGCGGCTGACGCCCGGCGTCTATGCCCTGCCCGGCGACGTGTCCTCCCAGTTCATCACCGGCCTGCTCTATGCCCTCCCCCTGCTGGAGGGGGACAGCGAGCTTGTCCTCACCACCGCGCTGGAGAGCCGGGGCTATGTGGACATGACCCTGGACGCCCTGGCCCAATTCGGCATCGCGGCGGAGTACGACGGGGACCGGCGCTTCCGGGTGCCGGGGAACCAGGCGTACCGCCACCGGGATCTGGCCATCGAGGGGGACTGGTCCAACGCCGCCTTCTGGTTTGCCGCCGCGTTCCTGGGCCACCGGGTGGACGTGGAGGGGCTGAACCCCCGCTCCGTCCAGGGCGACCGGGTGATCGGGGAGCAGCTTGCCCGCCTGACCCAGCCCGGCCCGGCGGAGCTGGACGTGTCCCAGTGCCCCGATCTGGTGCCCCCTCTGGCGGCCATGGCCGCCCTGCGGGCGGGGGAGACGACCGCCATCGTCAACGCCGCCCGCCTGCGCATCAAGGAGAGCGACCGGCTGGCCTCTGTGACGCAGGTGCTCAACGCCCTGGGGGCCGGTGTGGAGGAGCACGCCGACCACCTGGTGCTCCGGGGCAGGGAGCGGCTGGCGGGGGGCGTCACTGTCTCCGGCCACAACGACCACCGCATCGCCATGATGGCCGCCATTGCGGCCACCCGCTGTCAGGGGCCGGTGACCATCACCGGCGCGGAGTGCGTGAACAAGTCCTATCCCCGCTTCTGGGCAGACTACGAGGCCCTGGGCGGTCAGATCGCCCGGACGTAGGAGGGGCGGGCGGCCACGGAGCCGTTTTTACACGAATGGTGTAGGGGCGGGGCTTGTCCCCGCCC
>ERZ838827.2026-NODE-2026-length-13144-cov-2.832378_pt1 | contig 13144 bp, 12 predicted proteins | sample MGYA00519881_ERZ838827 | MGnify/ENA primary metagenome ERZ838827 (study PRJEB31850, sample SAMEA3708842) | human gut metagenome | biome: human gut; feature: human-associated habitat; material: faeces | place: China | collected 2014 ...
TCCCTTCCACAAGTACAGTTTACTACTGATTACTACAAAATGTCAATCTATTTTTTGTATAACTATAATGCCTCTATACGCTTAATAAGTGCGATTGCAAATTCGATATACTTGTCTTTTATATCCCTATATCGCCCGAAACTTCCTCTATTAACGTCTACCATTTGCTCTGTCAAATATTCCGGTTCTGTTTGCTGTAATTTAGTGAATACATCCGGCACTTCCCAAATAGCACATTTCAATGATTGTGCAACTGAAGGATATGTATTATGTGTATGCATGATTGCTTTACCGGCAATAGGCATATCTATATCATCAACATGAATTTTGTTATCATCTTTTATATATTGTTTTATCACTTCTGGTATTCTCTTAGCGTAACTATAATGAGCATCTGCCAGCTGATATTCATTATTTCCATCGTATTTTTTAGCATTATAAATTGTATATCCCAAAAACTGAACAAATTTTTTCGGGAATTTTTCTCTTTTTTCCTCGGAAATCAAATTATATATAGTGTTCAATTCTTTTCCCCATGATGCAAGAGAATTTCCTATATTTCTAATTCCATATAAACTAAACATATCTGGTTGTGCTGGAATTATAAAGCCATCAACTGTTGATATAATTGTTTTATTCAAAATACCAAGACTCGGTGACGTATCCACTAAAACAAAATCAACCCCTAGAGTTTCTGCATATCTTTCGCAAACTCTACGAATATAAGTTATTGTTCTAATACTTAAATTATCGCTTTGATATAATCCACTCCATCTATCAGAAATCTTATTTTCAAATTGATGGATAGAAAGACGTCCCGGTATCATATATACGTTCTCACTAATTATTCTTGCTGGAGGTAATTTCTCAATATCATTTACTCCATCTTCAGCTGGTTTTAACAGAAAATGTATAGATCTCGTTTCTCCTATTATTTTTAAATACTCTTCTGAATTTTTTTCTTTCGCTGTTTCAAAATCTTCTATATACGAATCTTCCTCTTGCCAAATATTTTCCAACTCATTTTCTCTCATCGCACTTATGGTTAAATTGCACTGCGGATCTAAATCCACAAACAAAACTTTTTTTCCCATTAATCCCAACGCTTTTCCTAGATGAAAAGATAGCGTAGACTTTCCAACTCCACCCTTATTATTAAATACTGAAATAATTTTCATTTCAAATCCTCCAAATTTTACGTCTCATATCTATACTAATTGTGTTCTACTCTCAATATATACTTCTCCGAATCATTAACAATATTATATGTCCCGTTCATATCACCCGGCAAGTAAGAAAAGGAAAACAGTGCTTTTCCGTTCTTCACCTGCCAATTAGATCCATACACTATCACATAAAGCGCATTCGGTATTGCCTGATCATAACTAAATCGAACACTTTTAAACGAATTTTCCCGGCATCGTTTTACAATTTCTTCTGCACAGGCTTTCTGATTAGCCACATACAGTTTATTTATAACTATACTTAATCGTTCTTCCTCATAATTGTCAAAAGATGTTATATGCGAACCACATACATCCATATCTCTGCCATACTGCAAATATCCAAGACAACTGCCTGTGATAACTATTATACCAATTATTAGACTTGCAATCCACTTTTTTATCATCTTACTTTTCCTCTTCATCTTCCATGCACCTGTATCATAATACAAGTGTATGACACGACAGCTTATTTTTCAATACAGTTGTATTTATAATTTTATCGTATTATGAATTTTTCAGATAAAATCAAATTTCAACGAGAACAGAATCATCTAACGCAGAAAGGACTTGCAGAACTGGTCGGTGTCTCTCAACGTGCCATCGCAGCTTATGAAAGTTCCGGCACTATTGCATGTATCTCTACTATGAGAAAACTCGCTCATGCCCTCAATGTCTCCTACGACTATCTAAAGCATGATGAAATTACTGATCCTTCTTATGGAATGGAAAAAATGGATTATATTGATGAAGTCCATGGACAATTAGGCGAAAAAGCAGCCAGAGATATCAATAACATTCTGGAAGCCAACCGTGCATTGTTTGCCGGCGGCGAATTGGATGAAGAAGCAAAGGACGCTTTTTATCAGGCAGTGACTAAAGCATATCTTTCCTGCAAAATGGAAGCAAAAAAACATTTGGGCGAAAAAAGAAATCAGAGAAAAAATCGTAGGTGTCGCATTTTTCGTACACCACTTTTGCTACACTATAATCTGTAGCAAACTATCTTATGAAATGTCGAGGTGTTTTTATGAGTTCTAAATGTATAAGAGACACTGTCAATAAAGTAAAATCAAAATATCAGGAAACCGACCCTTTTCGCCTTGCCGCAGCAATGCACATCCTTGTTCAGAAAATGCCCATGGGAAATTCTCCAACTTGCTGTAAAGGATTTTGCATGACAGAAAGCCGAAAGACCTGTATCGTCATCAACTGTGATCTGCCCGATATCATTCAGCAGATTATTCTGATCCATGAAATTGGTCATGCCGTCCTGCACCAGAGAACCATGCAGGTAAAATGCTTTCACGATTTTGAATTATTTGACGGAGTATCTCAATGTGAATATGAAGCAAATTGCTTTGCTGCAGACTATCTCTTAGAAGATGAAGATGTATTAGAAAAGCTTAACGCAAATATGTCTTTTTTCCAAGCAGCTTCCGAACTGCAGGTACCACCGGAACTGCTGGATTTCAAATTCCGGATGATGAAACGCAACGGAGTCCAAATTGTAGATTCACCGATCACTGCCAACAGTAATTTTTTGAAAGATATGCCTACCGAAGGCATTATCGAAAATTATTAAACAGACGAAAAAAACAGCTTGTCTGAAATCCATGGTTGATGGAAAAGACAGCTGTTTTATTTTTCTCATATCACCCTAATATAAATCTCCTACAAATCCATTTGCCTCCAAGTGCATGTAACACTCTCCAATCTGTTCGGACTCCATAATCTTTAAAACATATTCCATTCCGGTAGCAAGTTCTTTAGATTTCAGCTCTTCCACTGGAATCCAATATACCTTTCCTTCCTCAGAGCTTGTCAACGTTCCTGTAAACTTTTCTGCTTTATAGAGTGTAATCACATTATGTACTGCTCCCTTGTACCAATGATACAATCCACAGAGTATTGGGCTTTCTATTGTCAGTCCTGTCTCCTCCCAGACTTCTCTGATCATAGATTTGCTGAACAACTCATTCCGTTCCACATGTCCACTAGGGAAAGTAGTTCCGGTATAACTATCATTCACTTTATCCAAAGCCAGCACATTCCCTTTTCCATCCAAAATCATGCACATATTCATAAAGCACACTTTCTCTGTCCGGCTCCCTGATGTTTCATTCAATGATTTTCGGACTCTTTTATTTATATCTGAACGTTTTGATCTGTAGTGCTTAAATACTTCACCATATGGAATCCAAATTTCCGCTGCTACTATTTTTTCATAAACAGAATTCACCACTTCTTCCAAATGCTTTTCATTCGGAAAAACATATTTTTTTGTATAATAGTCTCTGGTTGCCTGAAACATCCAGTCCGCAATCTTTTCTTTCTGCTTCAATTTAAGTTGAGAATATTTCTTGTCTGTCTGCAGTAATTTTCCATCTATCATTTCATGGTTCTTCCGTGACATAGATCTGCCTCTTTCCTTAAATATTGTCTTTTTTACCACTACAGAATATCATAAAATCTTTTTATAAGCATCTATTTTCATGTTGATTTTTTCAAGGCTCTGGCATATAATAATCGTAGCTAAGGAAATTGGTGAGATTCCATTAGACAAAACGAAAACCCTCAGAGTTGCCGCTCTGAGGGTTTTCGTTTTGCCTATGGGAATTTACCAGTTTCCTTAGCTACGTTCATTATATGCCAGAGCAGGGAAAAAATCAACTAAGAAAAAGAAAGATATTACTTTTTTTGTTGTCATACAGAGGGAAGATGAGGAAGAAGAAAATACCACTTTTTAGCTACGGTGTTATACCATATTTATGTTTCTTATTTTCTTTATATACTCTTCTAAAAAAATGGTATTTCTTTAAAAAGGATATTTCTAGTGTCAGTCTTTACATTTAGCATACCACTTTTATACCATTGTACCATTTTTATGCTGTATTATGTATGTGATTTATTGACGATGCCCAATGTATTGAGTATAATCAAGAGTATAAAAATAAGCGACCGAGTGTCGATGCACTTGAAATTAAAGGAGGAAAATCATGAAAAAAAGTAAATTTTTATTGCAATGCCAAGTATAAAGATAAGTAATGAGAGGGGCAATTTTTTTGTTGTGATTATCAAAAGATAAAGTTGTTTTTTCTTCGGTTCTATCAATATCCATATCAAATTCTTCTTCAAACAAAAAGAGTGTATGCATGACATCTTCATAGGTTTGGATATTAATATCAGAGAGTGCGGATAAATCTACATCAAGAGCATCAGCTAGCTTATTTCGTATCTCTGTTTTGGGAGCCATTATATTTTTTTCATATTTTCTTATTCTTGAGTCGGCAGTTTTAGAAGAAAAGCCAACTTTTTCACCCAACTCTTTTTGAGCGAGTTGGCGTAATAAGGGCCAAAGCCTATGAGGTGATAAAGCAACTGAATAAGGAAATGAAAGAACAGAATCCAAGAGCAATTGTAGTATGATGATGCCGGAAGATGATGAAATTCTTAAGAATGGTACAGTAGATTTTGTTTCCATCAGTTATTATTCCAGCAACTGCGTCAGTGTCACCCAAAAAGGGGAAATTACTGCGGCAAATGGAGGAGAAAATATTAAGAATCCATATCTTGAAACTTCTGCATGGGGATGGCAGATTGATGTTTTACTGGTACAAAAAAGTCATTGAATCCTGCGGAGAAAAATTATAAAAAGATTCAGACAGAAAGCCCTTTTGGAGAATAATATTTCTTCAAAAGGATTTTTGATATATATGGATAATTCCTGATGAAAATCTATGTTAAACCATGTATAATAGGATTTGTGGATAATAAAAAATAAAAATGGATGAGGAATGAAAATGGAGGGAAATTTAACAAAAGGTCCTATTCTAAAAACGCTGACGAAACTTGCGGTTCCGATCATGGCATCATCGTTTCTGGGAACTTTGTACAACATCACGGACATGGCATGGATTGGTCTGCTTGGTTCGAGGGCAGTTGCAGGTGTAGGTGTTGGAGGTATGTTTACTTGGCTTTCGCAGGGACTTGCAGCTATGGCTAGAATGGGTGGACAGGTGCATGTGGCACAGTGTATCGGACGTGGAGACAGAGAAAGGGCACACGGATTTGCACAGGCGGCAGTACAGCTTGCTGCATTTATGGGAATGGCATATGCAATTCTTTCGCTGCTTTTTACCAGACAGATGGTAGGATTTTTTCAGCTTGCAGATGCACAGGCTCATGCGGCGGCAATGTCATATACGAGGATTGCCTGTGGGCTGATCGTATTTTCTTTTATGACGCTGACACTGACTGGACTTTATACGGCACAGGGAGATTCCAAGACACCTTTTATAGCGAATCTTGTCGGTCTGGCCACAAATATGGTTCTGGATCCTGTGCTGATTCTTGGAGTGGGGATGTTTCCGAAGCTTGGTGTTGTCGGGGCTGCAATTGCGACAGTGACAGCACAGGCGATCGTTATGAGTATCATGATAGTCGGAATTGTCATACAAAAGAAAGAAAATGTACTAAAAGAAACCAGGCTTTTGGCAAAAATCCCGTGGGAATATCTGCAGGGAATCTGTAAGATCGGAATTCCGACAGCAATACAGGGAATGGCATATTGTGCAATCTCCATGGTGCTGACACGTATGATCTCCGGGTATGGTGCAGAAGCTGTTGCAACGCAGAGAGTCGGAGGGCAGATTGAATCGATATCATGGAATACTGCAGACGGTTTTGCAGCGGCATTAAATGCCTTTATCGCACAGAACTATGGTGCGGGCAAAAATGACCGTGTCAAAAAAGGATATAAGGCTTCTTTGTGGACGGTTGGTATCTGGGGACTGTTGATCTCAGCTGTATTTATATGTATTCCGGAACCGATTGCCAGAATCTTTTTTCATGAACCCAAAGCAATCGCAACATCAGTTGAATATCTGATCATCATAGGTTTCAGTGAAGCTTTTATGTGTGTGGAACTGACGACAGTCGGTGCATTATCAGGGCTCGGCAGAACCCGACTTTGCAGTATCATCAGTATAGCTTTTACCAGTGCAAGAATTCCACTGTCGATCATTCTTGGAGGTATTATGGGTCTGGATGGAATATGGTGGGCTATTTCTTCAACCTCAATTGTAAAGGGAATTATTTTTACCTGTACATTTTTATGGATCACAAGAAAACGACGGTAAACATTAGTGAATACAGACTGAAATCTGTAACAGTAAGTCAGACACCAAGTGGAAAATACTATGCAAGTATTCTTTTTGAGTATGAAGACCAAGTACAGGAAAAGGAACTGCAAAAGTTTTTAGGTCTGGATTTTTCCATGCATGAATTATATCGTGACAGCAACGGTAAGGAGCCTGCCTATCCAAGGTATTACAGGAACGCAGAGAAAAAATTAGCGAGAGAACAACGTAAGCTTTCCAAAATGCAGAAAGGTTCGAACAATCGCAATAAGCAGAGGCTTAAGGTGGCAAAACTTCACGAAAAGGTTTCCAATCAACGAAAAGACTTTCTGCATAAGCAGTCAAGACAGATAACCAATGCTTATGATTGCGTATGTATAGAAGATTTGGATATGAAAGCAATGTCGCGGCTGCTAAATTTTGGGAAATCTGTTTCGGATAACGGCTGGGGAATGTTCACAACATTTTTGAGATACAAACTGGAGGAGCAGGGTAAGAAACTTGTGAAGGTGGATAGATTTTTTGCAAGCAGCCAGACCTGTTCTGTTTGTGGTTACAAAAATGCAAAAACGAAAAATCTTGCGATAAGAGAGTGGGATTGTCCGCAGTGCGGGACCCATCATGACAGAGATGTAAATGCGGCGGTAAATATCAGAAATGAGGGAATGCGGCTGGTAAATGCATGACCGCAACATAATAACCTAATACAAACCGTGGGACACACGGGGATAGCTCGCTTATGCTTAGCACGGTAGTGCTATCGAACGAGAACCAAACTTGCCGAGGATGGGAAGCCCCAACCTCTACAGGTGGGGGAGGATGTCACATAGATTAGCACCTTAATATAATATTAGGGACAAAATACTTTTTGTTTCTAATATCTTAATATATGAGAAGGAGAGATTATTATGGTTAAAGTAGAACTATTAAAAGAACTGAATAACGGCATTCGTTTTTACGCTTTGGAGAATGAAGCTTTGAGGCTTGTTGTTGTAAATATGGGATGTAGAATTATGGAAATCCTTGCACCTGATGCTTCTGGAAAAAGGTCTGATGTGATTCTTGGTCTTAAGAATATTGAAGATTATGCAAATGATCCTGCTTATTTTGGAGCTGTCATCGGTCGTGTTGCTAACCGAATCGGAGATGCACGTTTCACATTAAATGGAAAGACTTATGAACTCTATGCCAATAATGGAAAGAATCATTTACATGGGGGAAAAGAAGGATTTGATAAGAAAATCTTTGATGTTACTCCTTTAGAGAATGGTCTTCGTTTCCATTATCTTTCAAAAGATGGAGAAGAGGGTTATCCGGGTAATCTGAATCTGTATGTAACGTACACTTTAGATGACAATACATTTTCCATTCATTATGAGGCAGATACGGATGCGGATACTGTCGTAAACTTTACAAACCATCTGTATTTCAATCTTTCTAATACATTAGAAAAAGTTACAGAACATTCCCTTCAGATTAATGCAGATTATATCGGCTGCGTAGATGATACTTGTCTTGCAACGGGCGAACTGCTTCCTGTAAAGGATACTCCTTTTGATTTTAATAAAATGAAGAAAATCGGACAGGATATTGAAGAGGATCATATTCAATTAAAGAATGCTTTCGGCTATGATCATTCTTTTGTATTAAAGGGAGAGGAACGACAGTTAACTTTAGAAGAACCGGTTTCCGGCAGAAGACTTGTCATCTCAACAACTGCTCCTGTCGTTCAGGTTTATACCGGTAACTTCTTAAAAGATGGCTGTATCGGAAAAGCAGGCAGAGTTTATGAAAACCGCGAGGGTGTTGCATTAGAAACACAGCTTATGCCAAATGCAATCAATACGGAGGAAAATCCTTCTACAATATTACGAAAAGGGGATAAATTCGAATCAAACACAAAGTATGTGTTTGAAATAATGTAGCTTCTTAATTAGATAGACGGAAGTGACCTGCTATCGTTATGGCATCTGCTCTATCGTCGCGGCGCATTGAATGTTCGCTCTACACGCTCACATCCAACGCTTGCTCCCAAGCCGCATCTGCCATAACGATAGCAGGTCGCTTCCTGTCTTCTGCAAATATTAAGTGCTACATTATTTTAAACGCTGTAAAATGGAAGTTCATCGAATACAAATTCCTATAAAATCTAGAGCGTGCTTGAAAAATGCTCTAGGTGTCTCATCTATAACACCAGCAAATTTCAGATTACATCCCCTCAATTTACCAAAGACAGCCCACCGAAGACTCTATACATAGTCTCTGTGGCCTCGTCGCTGCTAGAAGTCTGTATTTTGAAAAATCCATTATCAATAAGTCGTGATTTTGTGACTTTGTGCTGCGGAATTTTGACCATAGAAACTTTGCATTCGTTTCTGCAAAGTTTCTGCTTTACTGGGCAAAATGGAGCGTTTAGCACAACGGAACAAAATCACGACTTATTGATAATGGATTTTCCAAGAGCATCCTTCTGACAGCGACTAAAGTCACAGAGACTATGTATAGAGTCTTCGGTGGGCGTATTCTTTGCCAACAAATGAGGGAGCAGTCTACTTAATCATAGTTTCTACATTTTCCTTCGTCACTTTCTTATACGGCAGATAGATATATCTATTATTTTCGAACTGAATATCCTCCATTTCCTTTCCGGTGACTGCTGCGATGACAAGCTCTGCCATTGCCTTCGCCTGCCCTTCTTTATCGTTATAAACTGTTGCGGCGATTTTACCTTTCTGAACGGCTTCCAAACCTTCGTCTGTGCCATCGATACCAAAAAATACTGGTATATTTGATTCTGTATAGCCCAGTTTTTCGTAAGCATCAATTGCTCCTAATGCCATGGAATCACTGTTGGCTATAACCATTTCAATATTTGTTTTGTATTGTCCGATAAGCTGCATCATTCTGGTCTGTGCCTGTGCACGGTTCCAGTTTGCAATCTGATAACTTAGTTTTTCCAGAGAAATATCGTTGGCTTTCAGGCTTTCTACTACGCTTTCGGTACGGATAATTGCATCCTGGTGACCCATTTCTCCTTCCAAAATAACATATTGGATCTTCCCGTCATTATTGCGGTCTGCCTGCGGATTGACTTTAATAAAGTCTGCTGCAAGTTCTCCCTGCAGCTCGCCAGATTGTTTCGCCTTTCCTCCCACATAGTAAAGTTTATCCCATCGCCTCATATCCTCCTCAACCGGTTCCCGGTTAAAGAAAATAATTGGAATGTCTTTTTCTTTTGCAGCATCGATAATTTCTGATGGTTCAGTTCGATCTGCCAGGTTTACACACAACACATTACATCCATCGTTAATCATCTGCTCAATCTGATCATTTTGTACTCGCTGGGAGTTTGACGCGTCCATAATCGTCATACTTATTGCATAATCTTTGGATTCCATCGAACTGCACTGTTCTTTAAATGCATCTACTAGTTCTTCGATAAAGGTATCCTTCTGATCATAACAGGCAACTCCTATATAAATCTGATTATCTGTCTGTGGCTGACTTTTACCGCATGTATAAAAAATCAGTGTTCCTGCAAATATGACCATTATTATTATTCCTGTGATTTTTATCTTCATGCTGTCCTCCGATTGATTTTTTATATTCCCAGAAACTTGATTTTGTGTAAAATCTTTATCGGTATATTCAAGAATGCCTTGGCATTCTTGCTGCGAGGTGCGCGTCATGCAATTGCATGACATACTTCTACTGCGCACCTCTGCAATCCTGCCGGATGCTATATATTTTACTTGCTAAGTGTAAATAACAAGTCCTGATTCTCTTTTGAAAAAAGATTATCTCTCGTGAGCACCGTATATGGTACTTCCTGATTTTTCATTTGATAAAATGTTTTACGAAGAGCGTTTACTGTTTCGGCAACACATTGATAACCGGCAGTAAATTCATCTGGAACAATGAGACATTCTGCCCATCGTGCGTCAAGATAATATACTGCCTCTGTGGAGTTACCGATTCCATATACGATTGCTCCATACAGATTGTTCTGTTTGACGGATTCCCCTGCTTCTACAAAACTTGTGTCATCCAATGCCAGAACGATGTCCACTTTTCTTTGTGACTGTAATGTTGTATTTCGTTTTATTTCCTCGTCACGAGAAACGGTCCACACTATTTCAGCTCCCGTGCCCTTTAATGTATCGCAGACTCCCTCTCTTCGATTGAGATCTGCTTCTGAATTACTGTTTTCCAGAAAAATTCCTATTTTCTTGCCGGATAGATTCCCATTATTTTTCTCAAGTAATTTTTGTACCAAAGCCACCCCCATCTCATACTGATCTGGCTCTGTTACCGGGATATCTGATTGCTTTTTGATTTCGGCAAGACTTTCTCCCGCCAACATAATCGGAACTTTTTTCTGTATCTTTTTCAACTGCGAATACTCATTACTGTTTCCTGTCATTTTAACAATAACAGCGTCTGCTCCTTTATCAATCTCCTGTTTTACGACCTCCATTTCATCCTCTGATAAATTAATATTGGATTTACTAATAAGTATGGTATTTACTCCATATTCCTGGGATGCCATTTTTAAGCCGTATTTGAACGCCGACCACTGACTTTCTTCTATATCGGGAATAATGACAGCAATTCGTTCTGTCTTATCTTCATTTTTATTATACAGCATAAAAAATGCCAAAATGACAACAAGCATTCCTAAAATAATTTCTGTTAAAATAAAGCTTCTTTTTCCATTTTTCATCTTTCTTTTCTTTCTGCATTATAACACACCTTAATTTTTGTTATGCATTATAGTCTAATAACATTTTTTATCTCAATTCAAAAAAACTGACTAAACACGCTCTAAATGAACTTTCAATAATAAAATGTAATTACAATCAACTACTCTTAGATGTGTTCTCAAACTTCTTCCTGTTTTCCTCCGAATAAATAATTGCCGGTATTCTGATAGAGACTGTCGTTCCTTCATCTAATTCACTTTCGATATGTAAACCGTATTTTTCTCCAAATAAAATTTTGATTCGGTTATTTACATTTACAAGTCCCACACCAGAGCCTTTTTTATGGACTCTCTGTGTGTCTGTGAGAAGGAATTCTATCTCTTCTTCCGGGATACCCATTCCATTATCTGCAATGGTAAAAAGAATCTCATCCTCTTCTTTTCTTCCCTGAACGATGATTTCTCCACAATCATCCATTTCTCTTACACCGTAATTGATTGCATTTTCAAGGATTGGCTGCAGGATTAACTTCACAATGCAACAGTCTAAAATATCAGAATCTACATCAAACGTAATCTGAAATTTGTTCTTATAGCGCACCTTCTGAATATTCATATAACTTTGCGCATGTTGTAGTTCATCTCGGATAGAAATGATGGTATGGCCTTTGGAAAGACTGATACGGAACAGTCTGGCAAGCTGCGAGATCATGAATACGGCATCGTCATTCCTCTCTCCTTCAATCATCCATGTGATGGAGTCTAAGGTATTATAAAGAAAATGTGGATTAATCTGACTCTGCAAAACTTCAAGTTCACTTTTTCTTCTCTCCGTCTGTTCCCATACGATTTTCTGCATCAGGGCATTATTCTGCTTATAAGAATCCTGGATGGACCTTCCTAAATGCCTGATTTCACGGGAACCTCCGATATAAATCTCCGGCTCTTTTCCCTCTTCATATTCGGTAACAGAATTATTTAACTTCATAATCGGACGGGATATTCTTACGGATACCAGACGGTTAATAAGAGTAAGCATCATTGCCATAAGCAAAATCAAGATAAGCACAAAATGCTTTACATCAAGCATTTTGTTGGAAAAAATAGAGTATGGCATGACGCAGACCAGTTTCCAGCCGGTATAACCTATCGTATCTACAACAATTTCCCTGTGCTCTCCATTGATTCGTTCTTCATACACACTTTCTTTTGCTCGGGCAGCCTTTTTACTGCTCTCTTTTTTCATTCCATTATCAAGCTGTACCTGATGTGGATGATAAATAATCTGTCCGTTGCTATCACACAGATAAAAATACTGCCCGCTGTCTGTCGTATTAATCCGTTCCATCATTCGTGAAATTCCTGAATAATCCATGTCAACAAGCAGTACACCTAATTGTGTATTGGTACCATCCGTCAATTCTACAACACGGCTTGATGAAATCACCCAGTAATATTGCTGCGTTCCATCATCAAATAAATTCTGTACATGAGGTGTGGAAAAATGGATATTTTCCATTTGATTCATTGCCTGAATAAACCAGTCCTGCTTTGTCACATTCGGATCTTCCTTTTGTGCCACAACAGGTTCTGCCTCCAGCAGACTGCCATACTGATTATAGATAGCAATACTTCGCAGATTCTCTTTATTAGCCTCATATAAAAGATTCATTCCGTTATGCATCTTGTCTGACTCACTCGACATATCACTTTCTTTTATAATATTATAATACAAGGCATCCGATACCTGCCGCATATTGATCAGATAATCTTCCACACTCTCTACGGTCTGATCCATTAACCTCTGATTATTTTCTAATATTTCTTTCTGGGACATACTGGAAAAACGCAAATACATCACGCTTCCCATACACAGCAAAATAACTGCTGACACAACTGAAAACGCAATCATCAATGTTGCCTGGATAGTTCCCGGTTTGTAGGTAAATATTTTACGATTGAATATTTTTTTCCTGGATATTTGGGGACTGAATATTTTCTGTCCGGATATTTTCTCAAATACTTTTTTAATTACTTTCATACTCTGTCCTGTATTTTGATGGGGATACCCCATACTG
>ERZ838827.2027-NODE-2027-length-13143-cov-2.516733_pt1 | contig 13143 bp, 14 predicted proteins | sample MGYA00519881_ERZ838827 | MGnify/ENA primary metagenome ERZ838827 (study PRJEB31850, sample SAMEA3708842) | human gut metagenome | biome: human gut; feature: human-associated habitat; material: faeces | place: China | collected 2014 ...
TTGTGCAGCAGATATGACAAATATTATTGGCGCAAAATTGGGTGGGGTTCAATATATTACAATACATAGTCACAATGCTGGCTTTGGAGCAGCAGGTAATGGAATTCGATTTATAAGCAAAATCTTAAAGCCATTAATTCCACTCTTTTGCGATAACTTTTATGGCTGTTCAGAACTAGCTGCAAGATTTTTACTTCCGAAGTCAATTATTAAATCTGGTAGGTATTCAGTACTTCCAAATGGAATTGATTTAAAAAAATATGAATATAATGAAGCTGTTCGTCAAGAAGTGCGAAGAAAACTGAATTTGGAAGGTAAATATGTTGTAGGACATGCTGGAAGATTTTCTGATCAAAAAAATCACAGCTTTTTGCTGGACATCTTTCAAGCAGTACACAGAAAAAATCCAAATACCGTGTTGCTTCTGTTTGGTGTTGGTGAATTACAAGAAGCAATGAAAAATAAGGCTAGGACATTAGGAATTGAAGATGCTGTAGTTTTTTATGGAGCTTCAAATGAAATGAATAAAATGTGGCAGGCAATGGATGTTTTTGTAATGCCGTCTTTACATGAAGGTCTTCCAGTCACGGGGGTCGAGGCACAGGCGAGTGGATTGCCATGTGTTTTCTCCGATGCAATAACAAGAGAAGTCGGATTAACATCAAATACAGAATTCCTTTCTCTTCAAGAAAAACCTGATGTGTGGGCAGAACATATTTTGAAGTATATGAATGTGCAAAGGAAAAGTGAAAGAAAAATATTAGAACAAGCAGGTTATGATATTCAGCAGACAGCAGATACACTTGCACAACTGTATTTGAATGTTGCTGAAAAACTATAAAGGATGGAAGGAGAAAGCGCTTAATGATTTTAGTAAAAAATAAAGCAGATTGCTGTGGATGTACGGCATGCTATAGTGTATGTCCGCAAAAAGCTATAAGTATGCAGCAGGATCAAGAGGGCTTTTTATATCCATTCGTGGAAATTTCAAAGTGCATAGATTGCAAATTGTGTGATTCTGCTTGTCCTATTGAAAATAAAATCGAATCTAAAATGTTTGATAGAAAAGCATACGTACTCAGAGCAAAGGACGAAAGAATTGTTTCTACAAGTACCTCTGGAGGGTTTGTAACACCGTTAGGTGAATGGATTCTAAATCAGGGAGGTGTTATTTGTGGTGCAACTTATAATGAAGAATATAAGGTAGTTCATAAAATTTCGGGGGGGGGGCAGAAGAGTTTCGAGGTTCAAAATACGTGCAGAGCGATTTAGGTGATTGCTTTTCTGAAATAAAAAAACACTTGATGCAAGAAACGAAAGGTGCTTTATTGGAACTCCGTGTCAGGTGTATGGATTAAAATCATACCTGAGAAAAGAATACGATAATCTGGTAACCGTAGATTTGGTTTGCCATGGCACACCATCGCCGAAACTTTGGAAAAAATATATAGACGAACAAAAAGACAAATATCATTCAGAAATAGATGATATTGTTTTCAGAAATAAAACATATGGATATCACAGTGGCACCATGCGTATAAGATTCAAAAATCAGTATGTTTATTATGGAAGTGCCCGTGTAGATCCGATGCTTAAGAGTTTCTTTGCTGAAATTTCATCAAGACCAAGTTGTTATAAATGCCACTTTAAATCAGTGGAACATTGTAGTGATTTTACTATTTATGATTGCTGGCATGCAAGTGACTTAGTGAAAGGTCTTGTTGATGACGATAAAGGCTTTACTAATCTGATCGTGCAGTCTTTAAAAGGAGAAAGAATTCTGGATAAAATTGCAGACAGGTATGAGCTTTATGTAACAAATTTGGGAAAGGCTATAGAGTTGGATGGCACGATGATTTGTAATTCAGCAGAGCCTCATCCAAGACGAGATGAATATTATCTGAATTTAGATAAAGAAATCCTAAGAGCACATGTTCAAAAATTTATACCAATCAGAATAAGAGATTATTTAATAGAGAAATCTAAAGGAATCTTTTATCGGATGGGTGTATATAAGTTTCTGAAGAACAAGAAATGAGAATCTGTTATTGCTTCTGAATGATTTGGATTCAGGAGGATATATGATTCAAATAAAGAGCAAATTGGATTGTTGTGGCTGCACTGCCTGTACAAATTCTTGTCCTAAAAGCGCAATTACGATGATTCCTGACGAAGAAGGTTTTCTGTATCCTAAAATTGATATGAGACGTTGCATTGAATGTGGAGCGTGCGAAAGAGCATGTCCGATTCTTAATAATAGAACGGTAATATCCGAAAAAACAGAAGGGTACATTATTAGAATTAAAGATACCAAAATTCTCTATGAGAGTACCTCTGGTGGCGCATTCACGGCTTTGGCTGATTATATTCTTGAGCAGAATGGCGTAGTTTACGGAGCTGGATATGACAACAATATGAGAGTAGTATGCAAAAGAGCTACTACAAAGCAACAGCTGCAGGAGATGCGGGGCTCCAAATTTGTTCAAAGTGATCTTGGGAACGTTTTTCAAGATATTAAAAAAGAATTAAAAGAAGGTACGACTATTTTGTTTTCTGGGACACCTTGTCAGGTGGCAGGGCTGTTAAGTTTTTTAAGGAAAAAACCAGACAATCTTTTATGTGTGGACTTTGTTTGCAGAGGTGTACCATCGCCTGGCTTGTGGGATAACTATGTGAGATATATGGAAAACAAATATAGCTCGAAAATAGTTGGGGCTCGTTTTAAACATAAGACATATGGGTATCACACAAGCACGATGAAAATTGATTTTGCAAATGGAAAAACCTATTATGGGTCTGGTAGAGTTGATCCATATATGAAGGCGTTTGTAAGAGAAATTTCATCGAGGCCATCTTGCTCAGCATGTGCTTTTAAAGGAATAGAAAGACCAAGCGATATTACAGTCTTTGATTGTTATGAATATTCAAAAATCACCGGAAGAAAAGATGATAATAGAGGGTATTCATCCATATTTGTACATACTGAAAAAGGTCGACAAATTTTAGAAGTCATAAAATCACAAATTGAAATTCAAAAAGAAGATGTAAATAGTCTTGTGACGGAAAATGGTGTTATGGTTTGCAATAGTGCAAAACCACATCCTAGACGGGCTGAATTTTATCTTCTGGCTGAACATTATCCAATTGATGAGGCCTTGAATAAAATCGAACCAATTACATTAAAAGATAAAATAATTGAAAAATCCAAAAACTTTCTATTCAAAACAGGCCTAATAACTGTTGCACGTTGTTTTAATAAAGGGCGAAAAGTTGAGGTTGTTGAGAATAAGTAATTGGGTACTTGTGGGAGAAAAAATGAAATTGATATATATATCAAAAGCTTTTGACGGAAATATCGGAGCAACATTACATTATAAGGCTTTGAAGGAATTATATGGAGAAGAGAATATTTATACATATGATTTGCGTCCTATTGTTGCACACTACGAAGAAAATTATAGCTGTCCTGGTAAATACAAAAATCATATTGATAGAATTCGACGCTGGATGCAGGGAAATATGATGTTTATTAGCAATAGCATTATTGCTGATATATGCAAGACGATTAAAGAAAGGAATATAAAAATTGTATTTATTGAGGATTCTGTATTCGGTAATTTGGTTAAAAAAGTAAAACAAGAATTTCCGACAGTACAAGTAGTAACTTTTTATCACGATATTAAAGCTGATTTATATCCACAGTGGATGAAAAAGGAAAGGAATATTATCTCTGAGATTGAATTTAGAATTGGAATAAAACAGGAAGCAATAAATCAGAAGATAGCAGATGTTAATATAGTTTTTAATGCAAGAGATGCTGAAGTTTTTCAGAAATATTATGGTAGACGGCCAGAGGCAATTATCTCTCTGCCAGCACCAGTTCCAACTATTTCGCACGATATCATGAATTCTATCACTGCCAAAGATGATAAGAAACACATTCTGTTTGTCGGAAAGAAATATTATCCGAATTTGGTTGGATTTAAATGGTTTGTTGATAACGTCCTTCCAAGCCTTACTGATAATATTCAGGTGGATGTTGTAGGAAGAGGTTTGGAGGAACTTAGAAACGAGTATTCAGATCCACGTATTAATGTAATTGGTGGAGTAGAAAGTCTTAATCCGTATTATGAAAATGCAGATATTGTGATTGCACCGCTATTTGATGGTGGTGGAATGAAGTCTAAAACAGTAGAAGCTCTTTCGTTTGGAAAAATATTTGTTGGAACTGAAGAAAGCTTGTTTGGATTCTGGGAAGAAATGAATAGTGATATTAGAGGAAAAACTTGCTATCAGTGTAACACGCCAGAAGAATGGATTCAGACCATTAACAATCTGGCAAATGATGAAATTCACAAATTTAATGAAGCTGTCTTTGAACTTTTTAAGGCAAAGTTCTCTTATGATGTCATTAGAGATAAGCTGGAAGCTATAATGGAGGAATAATTATTATGAAAGTATTAGTTACGGGCGCAGGTGGAATGGTTGGCTCTCACATGGTAGAGCTGTTGCATGATCAGGGTCATGAAGTATTGGGTACATACTATAAGCCGACGACTGATATTACAGAGCTTGATCCGGATATTCGCATGGAAGAATGCGATGTACGCTATTATCAGGCAGTTCAGCGTGTAATTTCAGAATTCCAACCGGATCAAATTTACCATCTTGCAGCACAAAGTTATCCGACGGTTTCTTGGACTCATCCGCAGGCAACAATGGAAACGAACGTAAATGGTACGATTAACGTATATGAAGCAGTCAAATTTGTTCGTCAAACTAGACCTGACTATGATCCAATGGTTGTTGTTGCATGTTCTAGTGCAGAGTATGGTCAGACTTTAAATGAGCTTGAAGATCCGTATGTGAAAGAAACAGCGGAATTAAAGCCTCTGCATCCTTACGGTGTGAGCAAGGTTGGCCAGGATCTGTTATCTTTTCAGTATTTTATGAACGACCATATTCGTTGTATTCGTGTTAGAATTTTTAACTCTACCGGAACGAGAAAAGTGAATGATGTTACATCTGATTTTACCAAGCGCGCTATTTTGGCAGAACGTTCTGGTGTTTATGAACTGCGTGTAGGTAATCTGGAAACAAGACGTGCCATTATGGATCAGAGAGATCTTGTAAATGGTTTGATGCTTCTTGCAGAGAAAGGTATTCCGGGAGAAGTTTATAATCTGTCTTCGGAACATTGCTACCAGATGAAGGATATTGTAGCAATGATTGAAAAGCAGATTGGACATAAATTTGAAATTAAGGTCGATCCGAAATTGCTTCGTCCTACTGATGAAAGAATTATCATTGGTAATGTTGAAAAACTGAAACGTGATACCGGATGGGGCCAGAAAATTAGCATGGAACAGACAATTGCGGATATGCTGGATTATTGGCGTAAAACCCTGTAAGGAGACAGTAGATGATTATTACAAAAACACCGTTCCGTATGTCTTTTTTTGGCGGCGGAACAGATATGGAAAGTTTTTTTAAAGAGTATGGTGGCGCAGTCATCTCTACAACTTTTGATAAATACTGTTATGTAAATGTGCGCCATTTGCCACGCTTTTTCGATTATAGTACTGAACTTACATACTCAAAATCAGAGCGAGTGTCAAATATAGATGATATTCAGCACCCTGCAATCCGCAATGCAATGAAAATGTTAGACATGCATGAGATTCGTCTTACATATGAAGCAGATCTTCCAGCACGTTCCGGCCTAGGAACATCAAGTTCTTTCGCAGTTGGAATGTTGAATGCTTTCTATGCCTTAAAGGGTAAGTATGCTGACAAGAAGAAATTGGCTGATGAAGCAATTTATCTGGAGCGCAATCTCTGTCAGGAAGCTGGTGGCTGGCAGGATCAAATTGCAGCTTCCTTTGGTGGGTTCAACCGTATCAACTTTAATGCGGATGGATATGAAGTCCTGCCGGTTATTATTTCGCCGGAGAGAAAGAAGCAGCTCAATCAGAATTTAATGATGTTTTTCACTGGATTTACCCGTTTCTCTTCTGATGTGCAGAAAGCAAATGCAGCAGGAAAACAGGATAAGATTGCCCAGTTGAAAGAGATGCTTGCTCTAGTTGATGATGCAGAGCGTGTTCTGACAGACAAGAATGCAGATCTGGATGATTTTGGTAGAATGCTGGATCACACTTGGAAGCTTAAACGCCAAACTGGCTCAGCAGTGTCCACGAATAGTATTGATGAACTCTATGATAAGGGCATGGCTGCTGGTGCGTTAGGTGGAAAGTTACTGGGTGCCGGTGGTGGTGGATTCTTGGTATTCTATGTACAGCCAGAACGACAGGATTCGGTACGTTGGGCAATGCGTGATTTAATGCATATTCCGTTTGCGTTTGAAGACGGTGGTACAAGGGTGATTCATTATACGCCGGAGACATACATTCCGAAGGAGTAAGAATGAAAAGATTAAGAGTTTTACAGATATTGAATTTCTGGCGCTTAATACCAGCCTATATGTGTATTTGTATGGCACCAGTAGAAGTGAAGCATGTAGTGATAGAGGAACTGTATCATTGGAAAAAATGTGATAAGAGAAAAGAAGTTTCCAGATTTGATATTTTTTCTGGATTGATGTTGGAACGGAAAGAGTATCGGTCGTTGCTGCAATACCGATTCAATCGGGGGGGGGGTGGCAAAACTTTTGCTGAAGGTTTTGTTTCCTGGGATGGAAACGCTTTATATTAATACACCAAAGATTGGCCCCAGATTGTTTATTCAGCATGGATTTGCAACAAACATTAGTGCAAAACAAATTGGGAGTGATTGTTGGATTAATCAGCAGGTTACCATAGGGTATACCTTTGCACCAGAGCCCCCAATCATTGGAAATGGTGTTCGTGTTTCTGCCGGAGCAAAGGTAGTTGGAAATATCACTATTGGTGATAATGCAATTATTGCTACGAACGCAGCAGTAGTAAAAGATGTTGGAGAAAACGAAGTGGTTGGTGGTGTCCCGGCAAAAATCATTGGAGAAAATGTGGAACATAAATTGTATTTTGGAGAGAACGAAAACGTTCTAAAATGATGCCATGAGGTAAAAGTATGAAGGATTTAATGAAGTATCTAGATATACTAATTAGTAGATATCCGGTTTTAGAGGAATCAAGGCAAGATATTGAAAAGGCATATTTAGTTCTTGAAGAGTGTTACAGGGAAAAGAAAAAAGTTCTGATAGCAGGAAATGGTGGATCAGCTGCGGATGCGGAGCATATAGTCGGGGAATTGATGAAGGGATTTAAACTTCCTAGAAAACCTGATATGAGTTTTTCAAAAAAGTTGATTGAAAAAAATGAAGAGCTTGGAAGTTTTTTAGCGGAAAATCTTCAAGGAGCACTCCCGGCAATTGCGTTAGATGGCCACATGGCATTATCTACAGCATACATGAACGATTGCGAACCATTACTTTGTTTTGCACAGCAGGTGAATGGTTATGGCGGAGAAGGAGATGTATTCTTTGGTATTTCCACAAGCGGAAACAGTAAAAATGTTTTGTATGCAGCTGTTACTGCACATGCAAAAGGAATGAAAGTAATTGGTTTGACAGGAGCTAAGAACAGTAAGCTGGAACAGATGAGCGATGTTTGCATTAAAGTGCCACAAACAGAAACATATATGATTCAAGAACTGCATCTCCCGGTTTACCATTGTTTATGTTTGATGTTGGAAGAACGATTCTTCGGTGAATAAATATGTTGGAGGAGGAGAAAAAGATTGCCTGCACTAAAAATAAAAATTAGTACGCTATTTATGATAATATACTGCTTCGTTATGTTTGTTCCTAGTTATTTTTCAAATGTAGGTATTAAGTTGTTATCAAATTTGATGATGATTGCGGCTGCATTTTTCCTGATTCGTCATAAATATAAACCGAATAAATTCATTGTATTAACGGGTATATATATGTTGTATTTAATTGTAATTACATATATAAATCGTACAAATGCGGCAGATATACACTTGATTATTTCTCATTGTAAGATATTCCTTTTCTTGAGTGTTTTTGACTATATGCTAAAAAATAAGCAAGAAAACACAGTAAATATAATGTTTTATATATTGTTGTTGTTTGTTTGTCTGGATTTTTTTTCGATTATATTGTTTCCTAATGGATTGTATCAAACTTCTTTGATCTGGAATGAGTGGACTACATCGTACGAGGCACAGTGGATTTATGGGAACAAAAACAATCGAATATATTGGTATATCATGTTGTTGATGACAGCATGGGAACGGTATGTTATAAAAGGAAAAAGCAGGGTATGTCCTACAGTAATTGCTATAGGTACCATAGTTACGATGATGCTTGTAAAATCCAGCACAGCAACAACAGTGGCAATTGTTGTTGGAATGGGAATTCTCGTTTCAATTTATAAGAAAAAAGAAATACGGTTTAGTATTAATTCATATCTTTTGGTGGGAATTTGTACTGTGGTTACAATTTTAATCCTTGCAGGTTCCACTGGATTTCTAAAGATAGTTGTTGAAGGAATATTTCACAAAGACATGACATTCTCTAATAGAAGTCAAGTATGGCAACAGGTGCTATTGTTAATTGCACAGAAACCGTTTTGGGGATGGGGAATTGTTAATGATAAAACGGCAACTGGACTGTTGGGAAGTTTAACATATGTAAATGCACATAATCAGTTTTTAAACTGTTTTTGGCAGGGGGGCATTGTATTAATTTGCATTTTAGGTGGAATTATTTTGTGTACGGCAAGGAATATAAATGCTATTGTTAGTGACCGATATAAATTGGTGTTTGAGTGTGTGCTGGTAGGATTAATGATTGATATGATGTTTGAGGTTATTATGGGTACTACTGCAACATGGGGGTGCTTATTATTGCTGAATAGCATACACTTGTTCTTAAAAAAACAGGAAGATTTGTTTTATTAGGAGATAGGATGGATAAAGTAAAGAGAATGCTAATGACAATTTTAACGTCAGGAATAGCAACAATATTAAGTTTTTTGATAAGTTTTAGTTTGACACCGTATATAACAAATAAACTTGGTGTGGAGGCGTATGGATTTGTTACATTGGCAAAGAACTTTACCGGGTATGCGACGATTATTACAATTGCATTAAATTCGTATGCCGCTAGATATATTACGGTTTCATATCATAAGAATGATATAAAAAAGCCTCAGGAATACATTTCTTCTGTATTTTACGGAGACGTGACGATTTCAGCCGTGATAATGATTATTGCAGTTGGTTTCATTGTATTTTTAGATAAAATACTCAATATCTCGTTAGAACTTGTGTTTTCTGTAAAACTACTGTTCTTTTTTGTCTTTTTAAGCTTTGTTATAACAACGGTTGGTACCTCTTATACAGCAGCGGCTTATATAAAAAACAGATTAGATATTGTGGGAGTATTTCGCAGTCTTTCCTATGTTTTTGAAGTAATTTTTTATATTGTTGTATTTTCTTTTACAACACCGGAAGTTTGGCAAGTAGGAGTGGCGATTTGCATAGCTCAATTGGTGATATTTGGAGGAAATTATTACATATATAAGAAGTATACACCAGAGTTAAAAATTAGACGAAAGAGTGTTTCGTTTATTGCAATAAAAAAATTGGTAGTAAATGGTATCTGGAATTCCATTAATAGTCTTGGCAATACGCTGAATTCAGGTTTGGATCTAATAGTGACAAATCTGTGGTTGTCTGATTTGGCAATGGGGCAAATTGCAATAACAAAAACAATTTCAAGTATTTTTATGAGCTTCAATCAGTTGCTTGCTCAGCCTTTTCAGCCGTTATTTTTAAAGAGCTACTCTGATGGGAATAAGGAAAAACTTATTTCTGAATTGAAGCTTTCCATGAAATTAACGGGTTTGTTTTCGAGTATTGTATTCGCAGGTTTCTTCTCGTTAGGAAAAGTTTTTTATGCTCTTTGGATACCGGGGCAGGATATTGATCTGATTTATGTTTTGACGGTTATTACGATGCTTGCTTCAGTTGTCGAGGGACCAATATATCCACTGTACTATATATATACATTAACAGTGAGAAATAAAATACCATGTATTATTACAGTTATAGGTGGAATACTCAACGTGGCGGGAATGGCAATTTTAGTAAAATATAGCTCATTGGGGATATATTCAATTGTATTAACAACAACGGTAATTATGTTGTTTATTAATCTTGTAACGAACCCTATCTATATGACGTATTGTTTGAAGGTAAAGTGGTTTACATTTTATCCAACACTTTTAAGAACAGTGATTTCTTGTGTTTGCATAACAGCGAGCTTCATATTAATTGCCGATGTATTGAATCCACACACATGGGTGATGTTTCTTTTAACTGCAGGATTATGTGGCGTTTTAGGTTGCATAATACACCTGATTCTTGTCTTTTCAAAAGATGAAAAACAGCAGCTGTTACTTATTGCTAAGAACAAAAATAAATGATACTAAATAATACAGAGACATATAATACGCGGGAAAGGATATAGAATGATATCGACAAAGGAAGATTTGAAAAATGTAATAGAACTTGAAAAAAAGGGATATGGCAGAAATAGTTTAATACGTCGTTACTTACGAGAATTAAGAATTTGCGAATACTATAAAAATTGTGGGGGGGGGCATAACACGACTCTTATTTAAACTCCATAACTTTTATAGAAATAGGTTAGGGTTGCGATTAGGGTTTGAAATTCCGTTAAATGTTTTTGGAAAAGGACTCCATATATTTCATACAGGAAACATTATCATCAATGAAACTTCATCTGTCGGAGAATATTGTAATATAATTGGATCAACTTGTTTGGGCAGTAAAGATGGTGGAAACGGTCCCACAATAGGAAATCATTGCGAATTAGGGATGAATTCAGTTGTCATTGGAAATGTTAAAATAGGAAATAATGTTTATATTGGAGCTGGGGCAGTGGTAACTAAAAGCTTTGAGCAGAATGGAGTTTCTTTGGCTGGGGTTCCAGCTAAAATTGTAGCAAGCAGAAAAGATAGTAAGAAAGCTGATTGAAAAATTATGAAAACAGTAATAATGGCCGGAGGGCGAGGAACTCGAATATCTGAATTATTCCCTGATATTCCGAAACCTTTGATTCCGATAGAAGGTGTTCCAGTTCTTGAGCGAGAGATTATCTCGTTAAGGGATCAGGGATTTAAAGATATTATTATGACTGTTTCCCATATGGGAGACAAAATCATGAACCATTTTGGAGATGGCTCTAAATTGGGAGTGGCGATTCAGTACTACAATGAAGTCACACCGCTTGGAAACGCCGGCGCACTTTTTAAGCTGCGAGAGCAACTAGGAGATGAACCGTTCCTGCTTTTGAATGCAGATGCCGTTTTTGATGTTGATTTCAACCGAATGGTCAGATTTCATCAGAAACATGGCGGATTAGTGACGCTGTTCACTCATCCTAATAACCATCCTTACGATAGTGGACTCATCATAGCGGAAAAGGATATGTCGGTTCGATTTTGGTTGGCAAAGGAAGATGTTCGCCCGACATATTATAAAAATAGAGTCAATGCGGGACTGCATGTGATTGATCCTAAAGTCCTTGATAGGGTGGCAATTGATATAGATAAAATTGGCACTGTGGACAAGACGACAGGGAAGACCGTAAAAGTTGATCTGGATCGTCAGCTTCTGAAACCGCTGGCTGGATCTGGCAAGATGTTCTGCTATGATTCTCCAGAGTATGTAAAGGATATGGGAACGCCAGAACGCTTCCATCAGGTAGAAGAGGATTTCAAAGCAGGAAGAGTATCGGCTAAGAATCTTTCAAACAAGCAGAAAGCTGTGTTTCTCGACCGAGATGGTACGATCAATAAATATGTCGGGTTCCTTAGAAATATTAATGAATTTGAGTTGATTAATGGCGTGGCAGAAGCAATCAAGAAAATCAATGCGTCTGGTTATCTTGCAATTGTAGTCACAAATCAGCCTGTTATTGCTAGAGGAGAGGTGACCTTTCAAGAACTGGAAGAGATCCATAATAAGATGGAGACAGAACTTGGCTTGCAGGGAGCCTACCTTGATGCAATCTATTATTGCCCTCATCATCCACACAAGGGATATGAAGGCGAAGTACCAGAATTGAAGATTGAATGCGATTGTCGCAAACCGAAGCCGGGAATGTTGCTGAAGGCGGCCATCGATTATAATATTGATCTGAGCCAAAGCTATATGATTGGCGATGGTGAGAATGATATTAAAGCCGGAATGGCGGCTGGATGCAAAGCGATTCTAGTTAATGGAAACGGAACAGATACAAAGAATGAGGATTTTGGACAGGTAGACACACTGTCCTCTGTACTGGAGTTCGTAGACAAATATTTGCATTGAAGAAAACCTAGAATGGTTTTTGGGTTTAATTAAATGAAAGAGCTAATCCCCCAGCTATGCTGGGGCGAATAGTGTAGTAGTGATGTTGTAGAATGTGTAATAAAGCCTCCTATGATACAATAGTAAAGGTGTCTCAAGCCAATACTAAAGAGAATAGGAGGCGATCCAACGTGGACAGTAGTAGTTTATCACATACAAGGTATAAATGCCAGTATCATATAGTGTTTATACCAAAGTATAGAAAACGAATTATGTATGGAAGATTAAAAGCAGATGTAAGAGAAATAATAAAAAAACTGTGCGATTACCGGAACATAGAAATAGTAGAAGGTGCAGTATGCGCAGATCATGTACATTTGTGTTTAAGCATTCCACCAAGCGAAAAAGTGTCAGATGTGGTAGGGTACATAAAAGGAAAAAGTGCATTAATGATACACGATAAATATCCGGAAAGTGTAAATGGATGGTCAAAAGCTTTTTGGGCCAGAGGATATTATGTCGCAACAGTAGGCAATATCACAGAAGATGCGGTAAAGGAATACATTCAGCAACAAAAAGAAGAATCGAAAAGAGAAGATACTAGAAGATAGCTTCTTTTAGAGGCCAGCCGGTATAAGTGCTTGAGGCATCCGCCTTTCAGGCGTTGCAGGCACAGGCCCCTTATAGGGGCATAATCAAACCACCAGTTGAACTGGTGGTTCATGACTTTGCGAGTACAGAGAGGAGAGAGTATGAAAACAACATTACTTATCATGGCAGCCGGTATCGGCAGTC
>ERZ838827.2028-NODE-2028-length-13134-cov-2.711446_pt1 | contig 13134 bp, 18 predicted proteins | sample MGYA00519881_ERZ838827 | MGnify/ENA primary metagenome ERZ838827 (study PRJEB31850, sample SAMEA3708842) | human gut metagenome | biome: human gut; feature: human-associated habitat; material: faeces | place: China | collected 2014 ...
TTTTGGATATTTCTCAATGTCCATTGGATGAAGATGAGATATATAAGCAGATAGATGATATTTATTGGTCGAGACATACATCCTTTGTAGATAAAATCATACTGATCAAGGATGACCAAATAAGAAAAATCTTAAGCAGAAAAAATTAAAGAGAAACGATGGCCCAACCCAATCAGTGGGGGTCAGGTACCGCTCCTCTTTAATAGATATCTTACCTATATTATACAATATTATGCTCAAGATGTCAAATGTCAGTGGTATTTTATTGTTGCAATATCGCAACGGAAAGAGAGGATAAGAGTGAAGAGATTATTTATTTCTCAGCCAATGAGAGGCAAGACAGATGAACAGATCCTTGCGGAGAGAGAAAAGGCTGTCCGGTCAGTCAAAGAGTATTTAGGAGAAGAAGTGGAAGTAATTGATACTTTCTATACGGACTTCTCCAAAGACGCAAAGCCATTGGAATATATAGCAAGAAGCATCAAGGACCTGGCTACTGCTGATATCGCCTATTTTGCGCCTGGATGGAATGATTTCAGAGGATGTAAGATCGAGCACATGTGTGCAGTGGAGTATGGAATGGATCGGATTGAGGAGTAAGCACGCGGGATCATCCTGGGTGTTATTTTTATGCCCAAACGCGACAAGGCCTTAAAAGGTGCGCGGCCAGTGACACTGATGACAATGGATGGAATGAAATGATAGGGTGACACCCTCAAAATGGAAGGAGATAGCAACATGGCAGAAGCGAATACACAGGCAACCCAGAACCAGGATCCACAGCAGGCCCCGGCGGTCCAGACACAGGCAACACAGGCGCAAGGACAGCAGGCTCCGGTGATTGACTATACCAAGATTCAGCAGATGCTGGAAGGAACCTTGGCGGCCAAGGAGGACACGGCGCTTAAGGCCTACTTTAAACAGCAGGGTCTTAGCCAGGAAGAAATGGATCAAGCTATAGCCGCATTTAAACAGCAAAAAGCAGCCCAGCAGCCCGATGTAGGCGCAATCCAGCAGCAGCTTACCCAGGCGCAGGCTATAGCGCAGCAAGCACAGCTACAGAGCGCAGCTACAATGGCAGCTGTATCTCTTGGTATTGATGCCAAGACGATCCCCTACGTCCTTAAGATGGCTGATTTAGGCCAGGTGATGGGGCAGGATGGGAGAATCAACGATGAGGCGCTTAAGGCGGCCCTGAACAAGGTACTTGAGGACGTGCCAGCGCTAAAACCCCAGGCATCAGGCTCCACCGGGTTCATCCAGGTGGGAGCAGCCAGTGGGCAACAGCAGACGCAGACAACAGATGACGCCCTTAAAAAGGCGTTCGGACTTTAAAGAAAGAGAGGACTAAGAAATGGCAGTATATGATTATGCAACAACTTTCACCCAACTCCTGCAGCAGAAGTACGCAAAGGAATTATGCTCTGATGCTTTAACACAGAGTAACCAGCAGGTGAAATTTATTAATGCCCAGACCATCAAACTTCCAAGAATGGCAGTGACTGGGTATAAGGACCATACCAGAACACCGGGATTCAACGTAGGTACCCTGAGTAATGACTGGGAGGCAAAGAAGCTGGAACACGACAGGGATGTGGAGTTCTGGATTGACCCCATGGACATTGACGAAACAAACCTGACCTTATCCGTGGCAAACATACAGAACACGTTTGAGACCGAACAGGCCATCCCGGAAAAAGATTCCTACCGCTATTCCAAGCTTCATGCAGAGCTGACCACCTATTCAGGCCGTATCAGTACTGATGTGATTACGGCAGCCAACTTCCTGGAAGCCTTTGATGAAGAGATGGCGAGAATGGATGAGGCCGGTGTCCCGGAGGAAGGGAGAATGCTGTATGTCACCCCGACCATGAATAAGACTGTGAAGGAGGCAGAAGGGCTCCAGAGGGTCATGACCGTTACGTCCCCGTCCACAATCAACCGCAAAGTGCATAGCCTGGATGATGTGACCATAAAGATGGTTCCGGCAGCCAGGATGAAGACGAAGTATGACTTTACAACCGGCTGTGTAGCTTCCGCTGACGCCAAGCAGATTAACTGGATTCTGATTCATACATCCTGCGTGGTATGCCGGGATAAATACAGCTATATCAAGCTGTTTACCCCAGGAACGGATTCAAGGACGGCAGATGGATATTTGTATCAGAACCGTTGCTATGGCGACCTGTTCCTTCTTGAGAAGAAGATTGAAGGATGTGCCATGAACGTAGAGGCAACCGGAGCGTAAGGAGGTAGTATGAGAGCAGCTAAGGGAAATAAAGAGTACACCATTGATGAAAGCCAGCAGAAGTCCTATCAGGATGCTGGCTTTGATATTGTGGGTGATGATGGCCAGGTGACCGCATATGGACGTGGCAAGACAGTGCCTTATGATGAACACATGAAGGCGGTTAAAGAGATTGAGCATCTGCAGAACATAGCGGCTGAAAGATACACTGAAAACGAAGCATTGAAAGCAGAGATTGCTTCACTCCGGGTCGCAAAGCAGGAACCGGCAAAGAAAGCGGAGAGCAAAAAGGCAGGTGAGTAACATGGCCTATGAACCCTATGTCACCTATGAGTACTACTGTGATGTATACAAAGGCACGGTGATCCCCATGAGTGAACTGGACAAGGCTCTTAAGCAGGCCAGCCGCCACATTGATTCCCTGACCTACAACCGCATTGTAGGCCGGGGATTTTCCAGTTTGACAGAGTTTCAGCAGGAGGTTATCCGCGAAGTGGTATGTAGACAGGCGGATTTTGAGTATGAAAATGTAGATCTTCTGACAAGCGCGCTGTCTTCCTACAGTATCAACGGTGTCTCGGCGGGATTTAATGGCCAGGCATGGAATGTATTCACTGGGAAAGGAGTCGCCATGAAGCGGGATGATTACGCACTGTTAGCCCAGACGGGCCTGACCTGCCGGCTGGCGGCGGGGCGATGAGGTGGCCGGAGCTTGTACCGGAACGGTTCTGCCAGATTCCGGTACAGGTGACTTTATACGGAGAGGGTCTGACAGAGGATGGAGGCCCGGAGGTGATTTTTTCCGGGGAGGTCCGGTGTAATTACCAGGATAAGGGGAAAACGGTTCTGACTGCAGAGAAAAAGCTGGTGCAGCTGTCCGGATGTGCGCTCCTTTCTGGAGATGCCTTTCCGCAGGCTCCTGTGATTTCTGGTGGAACGATCACGGTATTTGGAGTCAAACGGAGGATCTGGCAGGGAGAGAAGGCCAGGAATCCAGATGGAACAGTCAACTACACACGATTGGATGTGATATAGGTGAAGGTGAAATCAACAGTAAAGTTAAATATGGGCCGGATTCAGGAATTAAACCAGGCAGCGGTGTCGGCTTTGGAGAGAACGGCGGAGGCACTTCATACAGAAGTGGTGCAGGCGCAGGTAATGCCTTTTGAGACAGGACATCTGCAGGAAGACGCTACCTTTGTGGAGTACAAGAATTCTGCCCAGGGAAAGGTCTCGATTATTTCTTCCACGCCGTATGCACGCCGCCTTTACTATCATCCGGAATATCAGTTCCAGACGGACGAGAACCCGTTTGCCGGCGGAGAGTGGTTTAAGCCCTGGCTTCCTGGCGGCGTCAGCGCAGGCTTTGCGAAAGAGGCCTTTCAGCGGTTTTATAAGAAGGAGGCAAAGGTATAGATGCTGACATTATCAGATGTAAAGGACTGGCTTAAAACCTTACAGACCGGCGAGCATTTTTATTGTGGAAAGATTGACAGCAAACCAGAGAAAACCATCGGCGTGTATCAGAGGAAGCCGTCCGGGCAGCCCAGAATGGCACTTGGGGGTCTTGAAAATACCTCCTATGAGGTGAAACAGATTTCTGTGCTGGTGCATTGGAATCAATATTCTTCCCAGACAGAGGAAGCGGCCGCCGGCCTGTTTGAGAAGATCCGGCAGGCAGGAGAAGGAGGCCTGACAGTGGGAGGCACGAAGGTGCATTTTATCCGCATGGAGGTTCCGGAACCGGTTGATGTGGGAACCGATGAAAGCGGCGTGTATGAGCGGGTCATCTGGTTTGATATGATTTATGAAAGGAGCAGATAGCGATGGCAAAGACAGGAGTATATCCGTGTTATGAAAATCAGTTTAAGGTAGGGGACGCCAAGGAAGGCGCTACCTCTATCGCAGATATGGAGACCTTTTCCGTCAGCTTTGACAATGGCGTGGAGGAGTGGACGCCGTTTGATACGGAAGGCTGGGTAAGACGCCTTTTAACGGCAAAGGGTATTACCATCTCTGTCACAGGAAAGAGAAATGTGGGAGATACAGGAAACGATTACGTGGCGGACAAGGCCTTTAAAAACGGCAGAGAGGCAGAAGGGTATTTTGCCTGGACGTTTCCGGATGGAACCACAGTTTCCTGGGATATGGCTGTTATCAATGTGAAAAATATCGGCGCCGGCGATTCGACGGCAGTAGGGCCTCTGGAGTTTGACGTGCTGAGCAATGGAAAGCCCACTGTAGCGAAAGCAGAAGCTTAGACAGAGGAGAACGAAGATGGCAAAAATAATTGATATTACAGAGAAATTAAACTTTGAGAAGCCGCCGGTTCTGCTCATCCAGGGCCGGGAAATCCATGTTAACGACGACGCGGTGACGATGCTTTCCGTCATGCAGCTGATAGGTGCAGACGAGCCCTCGGTCAAGGAGATTATGAAGGCGTATGAGCAGTTATTTCCAGCAGCAGACAGGATGATTATGGAACAGGAATTAAAGCTGAAATTCAGCGCTCTGATGACAGTCATCCAGGAGGCGGTTCAGCTGATTTCCGGAGAAGTAACACAGGGAGAGTGATGACCCGTACTACGATTTATTTGAGGACTTTGATTTAATCGTGTCATCGTTCTTTGCGCAGTACGGGTTCCGGCTGTATTCCAACGATTTCAAAACCATGAAATGGGATGAATTCCGGGCGCTGATTTCCGGCCTGGGACCGGATACGCCTCTGGGGCGTGTGGTGCAGATTCGTTCAGAAGAGGATGAGGAAGTGCTGAAATATTTTACTCCGGAGCAGAAGAGAATCCGCCGGGAGTGGAGGCTCAGAAATGCCGGGGAGAAGAGTGAGGAAGAGCTTGCTTTTGTGCTGGAATCCTTAAAGCAGGCCTTCATCCAGATGGCAGGAGGTGTTCCGGATTGAGAAGATAAAGGAAACGAAGAAAAAAGTATGCTGTCCCTTCTGCGGGCATCCGGTGAATGCAGTTCAAGCCGAGGATGCCTCCTGCAGAGGGGTCTTTTTTAAATGCAAGAATAAGAACTGCAGAAAAGAATTTGAATTAAAAATCTAGGACGCTGTGCCCATGTGCCTGTCCATTAAAAGGCAGGTGGGATCTATGGGAGCAGACAGTGCAGGCCAGATTGGACTTGATCTGGTCATCAATAAAAACGATTTTGACAGGCAGCTAAAGGGAATTCAGTCTACCGCAAAGAAGGCAGGAGCTGCTATAGCGGCAGCCTTTGCCGTAAAAAAGCTGGTCGATTTTTCCGCTCAGTGCATCAAGTTAGGCAGCGATCTTCAGGAAGTGCAGAACGTCGTTGACGTTACCTTCCCGTCCATGTCGAAACAGGTCAATGAGTTTGCCAAGAATGCAATTTCGCAGTTTGGCCTGTCCGAGACAATGGCAAAGCGGTTTACTGGAACCTTCGGAGCGATGGCAAAATCCTTCGGGTTCAATGAGCAGGCGGCTTATGAAATGAGTACTGCTCTGACTGGTTTGGCAGGGGATGTGGCCTCCTTCTACAATATCAGCCAGGATGAGGCGTATACCAAGCTGAAATCGGTATTTACCGGCGAGACGGAATCCTTAAAGGACTTGGGCGTGGTAATGACTCAGGCTGCCCTTGACCAGTACGCTCTGGCCAATGGCTATGGGAAGACCACGGCAGCCATGTCGGAGGCGGAGAAGGTGGCTCTTCGCTATAGCTTCGTTCAGCAACAGCTGACTGCGGCGGCCGGAGATTTTGTAAGGACATCCGACAGCTGGGCCAATCAGGTCCGGGTTTTGAATCTCCAGTTTTCCAGTTTGAAGGCTACCATTGGCCAGGGCCTTATTAACGTGTTTACCCCGGTCTTGAAGGTCATTAACTCCGTGATTGCCAAGCTTCAGTCGCTGGCTGACGCTTTTCTTGCCGTGACAAACCTGTTTTCCGGAAAGAAGCAGAAGACATCCGGCATGGGGCAGGTAGTTCAGGATGCTTCAGAAGCCGCAGGAGCGGTGGGCGGCATCGGAGACGCGGCCAAAGGAGCGGCAGGAGCTGCAAAAAAGGCGGCCAAGGATATGGCCAGGGCGTTTTCTATCGACGAGCTGAACATTGTATCTCCTGAGCCGGAAGCAGGCGGCGGAGGGGGAGCTGCTGGAGGAGCAGGTGGCGGAGTTTCGGGAGGCTTGGAACCGGTTCCAGTGGATACGACGGCACTGGATACATACGACAAAAAGCTTCAGGCTCTTGTTGAGCGTGTAAATGAGCTGAAGAATCTATTCGCTTCAGGATTTCAGATTGGATTTGGCGATGTTGGGGTTCTCGACTCCATTCACAAAAATTTAAAATCAATTCAGGATACCTTTAAGGAGATTGCATCTGACCCAGCAGTTTCAGATGCTTTTTCCAATATGTTAGACAGCCTTGCCTTCAATATTGGAAAAGTAACTGGCTCGATGGCTTCAATTGGGGCCAGTATCGTGGATAATCTTACGGGTGGAATGGCACAGTATTTAAGCCAGAACACGGAAAAGATTAAAGATTATCTGGTTTCAATGTTCGATTTGACGGCGGAGGCAGCAGGGATTGTAGGAGATTTTTCTCAAATTCTCGCTGAAATTTGCGAGGTTTTTCGTTCTGATTCAGCGAAGCAGATTACAGCTGACCTGATTGGTATTTTTGCCAATGCCTTTATGGGCGTGACGGAGCTGGTTGGAAAGTTCGGAACGGATGCAATTGGCGCTTTGGCTCGGCCTTTTACAGAACAGGCGCCTCTGATCCAGTCATCGCTTCAGACGATTATTGATATTGTATCTGAGGCAACAGGAAGTATAAAAGGGACCTTAGATTACTTTTTCGAAGGCTTACAGGAAACCTATGATACTTCTATAGGTCCTATGATGGACGCATTCGGGAAAGGATTTTCCGAGATAGCAAGGGTTGTGCTGGAAGCATTTCAGACTCACATCCTTCCCATCCTACAGTCTGCAGCAGAACAATTTTCGGCATTCTGTACGGAACGGCTGCAGCCTCTGATAGATAAATTCTTGGAATTTGCGAGCAAGGTTACGGAGTGCATTACCGCGGTATGGCAGAATATTTTAGTCCCATTTATTGCATGGTTTGCCGAAACGATAGCGCCTGTAATTGGAACGCAGATTCAGACAGCTGTTGATGCGTTTTTTCTGTTTTTAGAGGCTGTATCGGAAATTATAAATTCGGTACTGGATATCTTAAACGGCCTTCTGGATTTTTTGACGGGTATATTTACTGGAGACTGGAAAAAGGCATGGAACGGAATTAAAGCATTCTTGTCATCCACCTGGGATTTAATGAAACTTTTGGTTTCAAATGCGATTCAGATAATTTGGAACATCGTTGTCTCTGCCTTGACCGCAATACAAAATTTGTGGACCACCATCTGGACGGCAATCAAAGATTTTGTAAACACCATCTGGGAAGGAATTAAGAATATCGTCAGCAGCCTGATTGACTCCATCCACCAGAAGATTAGCACCGTGATGGATGGAATTAAGAATGGAATTTCCACTGCTCTTGAAACGATTAAGAAGGCCTGGGGAGATACCTGGGACAATCTGAAAAAGAAAACCGAGGATATTTTCAATGGTATCTGGTCGACGATTAAAGGGATTATCAATAAAATCATCGGTGGCGTGGAGAAAATGGCCAACAACGTAGTGCGGGCCATCAATAAGATGATTGAGGCAGTGAACGATGTAGCGGACCATATTCCGGGCATTGACGATGAACTGATTCCGGAAATCCCGGAGATTCACCTTCCACGTCTGGCCCAGGGTGGCTATGTGAAGGCCAATACTCCGCGCCTGGCGGTGATTGGAGATAACCGAAGAGAAGGAGAGATTGTATCTCCGGAGAGCAAGCTGCTTGACATGGCTCAGACGGCGGCTCGGATGGCTGCAGGAGGCGGCAACAGCGAGCAGATAGAGCGCATGATTGCACTTCTGGAGAAAATTATCAACTTGATAGAAGCACTGGATCTGGTTGTCAACGTGGATATTCGGGAAATTCACAGGAAACTAAAGGATTTGGATAAGCGCACCGGGTACTCGCTGCGGACAACATAGAAGGGAGGCCATGAATGGCAAATTTTATTTATATTAACGGCAGGGAATTTCCGTCCCCGGATCGGGGAGTGGAGTTCCTGGTGGCCACCTTTGTGAGCACTGGAAAGAATGCCAACGGGGAGTTTGTGGGCCAGCGAGTAGGAAGAGATCAGTATAAACTCAATAACCTGGTCTGGAATAAGCTGGATGCGGCTACTTGGTCAGAGATGCTGAAGGAGTTCAAGGCTTTTGTGGTGACGGTGCGATTTCCCGATATGGTAAGCAACGACTGGCTGACGATCCGGATGTATCCAGGAGACCGAACCGCTCAGCCACTGTTTATCGGCCCGGACGGCCTTCCGACTATGTACAGCCAGTGTAAAGTAAATATCATAGACTGCGGGGAGTTGAGCTAAATGCAGGCAGCAAGTAACACGTATAAGCAGGAAATGAAAAAGAAATACCGGGATGAACGCTCCTTTCTACGGGTGACAATCGGAATGATTAATCAGACAGCCCAGGCTTCTGTTTCCGTGGCTGAGCCAAAGGCATTTACCTATTTTTCGGATCTTACAAAGCCTTTTGATAATTATCAGGTGGCGGAGCTTTATGCCGGCTGTGACGAGAACTGGTCTGCCGTGGATGGCAGTATGTATTTCCTGCCAAGAATGAAGCGAGATGTGGTTTTGAATGCAGGACTGGTAACAGAGAAGCTTTTGGGAGCGGTTGAGATACGTTTCCCAGTGTCTCTATCGATTAAGGGACTGACCATTGAGTTTGGAAAGGCGTATCCGCAGAATTTTGTGATTGAATCAGATCAGAATACGGTCCAGGTAAAGGGAAATGCTTCCGGCCACTTTGTGACAGAAGAAATTTTCCCGGATGCTACGTTTCTTCGCCTGGTTCCCAAGGAGATGGTAAACGGTCAATCCAGATTTCGAATTCATCAGATAACAATGGGAATCGGCATTTATTTTGATAACAGGAAGATTCTTTCCGCAACCAAGAAGGAGCATATCAGTCCAATTACAGAGGAGCTTCCAACCATTGACTTTTCTATGACGGCAGCCAATCGGGATCGGGAGTTCGATGTGGAAAATTCCGAGTCTTCTGTTCAGTTTTTGGAAATTGGACAGAATGTAGAGGTGCTGTATGGCCAGGAGCTGGAAGATGGAAGCGTGGAATGGATGCCTGGAGCGAAGCTGTCTTTAAAAGACTGGTCTGCAGATGATGAAGAACTGGATATCGGAGCCTCGGATCGGTTTGACACGATGGAAGAAACCTATTACAAAGGGCGGCTTCACTCAGAAGGGATTTCTTTGTATGAGCTGGCGGACGATGTGTTCCAGGATGCAGGAGTGGACATCCGGGAGTATTACATTGATCCATATCTTCGGAACGTCAAAATTCAGAACCCTATTCCAGCGGTAGCTCATAAAGAGGCGCTGCAGCTGATTGCCAATGCCGGGCGCTGTATTATTTATCAGGACAGGGAGGGGAAGATTTTTATAAAATCCAGCTTTATCCCAGATATGGCAGCGGCTTCGGAGAATGAGGCCTATTTTTCTCACGCGGCCCGAATTCTGGACGGAACCGAAAAGGAAGAGTATGTTCTGGCTGGCAGGAATTATACCCAGTCAGCTGGAGCGCAGACGTTTCTTCCCAGAAAGGGTGGGGAGATTGTGCTGAATACCGGTTATATCAGTGAAGAGGTAGCGGATGAGGAAGGAAATTTTATAAAAAATCCCACCATAGAAATTACCCTGGAGGCAGCGTTTAAATGCTTTGGTTTGACATTGGAGTTTGGTCGAAACGCTCCAGAATGTGTGATTTTCTTACTATGACGGTAAGCTACAGGAGGCCTACCAGATGGCAGACCTGCAGGAAACCACGGTAGTTTCCCACGAATTTCCTGCTTTTGACCGGCTGATTTTAGAGTTTACAAAAGGCTCTCCGGGAAACCGGGTAATTTTGGATAATGTCCGGTTTGGAGACAGTACGGATTATTCCCTGGACTACGGAACGGAGCTTACCAAGACGCCGAAGGGGACGCAGCTGACGAAGGTTCAGGAGCTGCAGATCATCCGGACTCTTTACGGGGAGAGCGGGGAGGAGAAGGAGCTTGCAAAGGAAACGCTTCGTTTTACACCAGAGGAACCGCAGTATACCTTTTACCTGTCTAATCCTTCCTACGGCTTTTCTGCTGTCCTTACAGAATCGCCGGAAGGGGCGAGCGTCACTGTTACAGACAGCAGCGCTTATTACATAACAGTAGAAGTAAAAGGCATAAACGGGACGGCAGAGGTGGCTGTAAACGGGCGGGAATATGTAACCACGCAGGCCAGAACTGCGAAACAGCTGCACACGACAGGGACGATTGAGGTGTGGGAAAATCCCTTGGTATCAGATGTGGGGTTGGCGGAAGATCTGGCAAAGTGGATCGGAGATTATCTGGCATCTGACCGGGAATACAACCTATCTTACCGGGGAGAACCACGGATTGATGCCAACGATATCGCTTTTCTGGAAAATAAATACGTTTCAGATCTCCTGATCCGAATTTATGACCATTCGCTGAGCTTTAACGGCGGCGCGCTGTCTGGAACGATGAAAGCAAGGAGGGATATGAGCGGTGTGGTTAGAACCAAAAACGGATTGGAAATCCAGTGATTTTTTCAATATTCAGGATTACAACCGGATTAAGGGAAATCTGAATGAAATCCGGAAACTGGCGCTGACGCTCTGGCCGGATTTTACATTTGAGGAAATGGGGGAGGACAAAAACTATGAAGACTACAGCTTTTACGCGGATGAAATCAACCGGTTCGAAGAGAATGTGGATCACATCTGCCAGGGAACCTTTCCGTTTCAAGTGGGGGAACGACAGACCTTTTATGATAATACGCCGTTTATCGGCTGGCAGGAGCTGAATCGTTTGGAAGAAGCCTGCCGCTTGATGTACAGCAATCTGAAAAGCAGGGAGGAAGGCCGTAAAATGCTGGCGTTTACATTGAATGGAGGTTTATTTGGATGAAGAGACTGAAAACAGATTACAAGGACGCCATGTATGACGGGCAGAGGCAGTACCGTCTGGTGAAAAATGAGGATGATACCTACGGTATTTTGGATGCCACAACGTACACTCAAGTGGGTGATCGGTTTGGAGAAAATGACATTAATGAGACGAACCAGGCGGTGAATGCTCTGATGGATACCAAGACGATTACCCTGACGGCAGCAGGCTGGCAGGGAGAAGGGCCGTATGCTCAGACGGTAGATGTTCCAGATGTGAAGGAAAACGATACGCCGGTGGCCAAGGAAGTAATTCCGAAGGGAACAACAAAAGAAGATGAAAAAGCGATCCGCAAGGCTGCGGCCTGCGTCAGCTATTTTGAAACTGGAAACGGGATGGTGACGTTTACCTGTATCGGAAAGAAACCGGCAACTGATTTTCAGGTAGTAATAAAGGGGGTATAAAATATGGCAATGGGAATTTGGCTGCCAGGTGGTGGCGGGGCGGATCTGGATGCGGTGACAGCCAGCGCCGGAGACGTGCTGGCAGGAAAAGTCATAGTCGGCCCGGATGGGGAACCGCTCACCGGAACCCTGGCATTATCCGGAAATGCTTCTGACGGTCAGGTATTAAGCGGGCAGACGTATTATGATACAGATGCCAAAACAAAAAGAACTGGTACGATGCCGAATAGAGGGACTGTGAACCAGTCCCTTGCTATCAATGGGAGCTATACGATCCCGGAGGGCTATCATAATGGCAACGGCAAGGTGACGCAGAGCGTTAAGACGAAGGGGGCTCAGACCTTTACACCAGGGCGAAGCAATCAATCGATCAGCGCCAATCAGTGGTTATCTGGAGCGCAGACGATCATGGGAGATCCTAATTTAAAGCCAGAAAATATTAAGAAAGGCGTTACGATTTTTGGAAATAAGGGAACGCATGAAGGATATGTTACAAGCCCATTGAACATATTTAACAAAGGTACTTGGGGCGGAGGAGTTTCCGGCTACAGTGCGTTAAACGTTGGCAACGGAGGCATTCACTTAAACTCAGAGGCTAATTTACAGCTTACGACGGGTAGAAAAAATTCAGCGATCCCCAGAACCGCGAATCTGAGATTAAATGCGGCAATAAATATAAGCGCGTATTCTTATCTAAAAGTGGATTTTACTATAGAAAGTAGCACGCCGTTCACACTTCCCACCTGTTCCGTGGGAATATCAACTAATCCAGGATTGATGCTATCCGCGTCCGATCCGCTCAGCAAGGTTAGCGGGATAGCGGCGTATAGTTCGGCCAATAACAACGGCACTCTGATCTTGGATATCAGCAAACTTAGCGGCAACTATTTCATTTATTTAGAAAATTATACAACTGACGCTTACGCGGCCAGTTTCTATGTGACCAGAGTATACCTTTCAAGTAATTAAATTGAGGCGGGAGAAATGAAAATTTTTGTTAATGAATTTCACGAAATCAAAGCTATTGAGACAAACGACAATGGCGACGATACATTAAAAGAAATCGAAGTTCCTGACGATTTTTTACAGCCGTTTTGTGATACAGTGATTAAAGGCTTTTGCTATCAGATAAATAAGGATGGTTCGACAATGGTCTATCCATATAAAGATTTTGAACTTTTAATGAGCATCCAGCAGCTCCATGAAGAGAAAGAAAAACAGGTAACAGAGCTTCAGCTGGCCCTGGCAGAAATGTATGAAGAGAGGCAGGTGTAATAAAATGGCTAAAATTTATGCTGATTTAGTGGAAAAGGGATTAAGAACTCTTGAACAGATTCCGGCACCTAT
>ERZ838827.2031-NODE-2031-length-13107-cov-13.618679_pt1 | contig 13107 bp, 8 predicted proteins | sample MGYA00519881_ERZ838827 | MGnify/ENA primary metagenome ERZ838827 (study PRJEB31850, sample SAMEA3708842) | human gut metagenome | biome: human gut; feature: human-associated habitat; material: faeces | place: China | collected 2014 ...
GTATCGGCCCGGGTTACATCGCTACTCCGCAAACTGCTCCTCTTCGTGAGCCGCAGGCAGACGGAAGCCGTCACCCATTCGATTCATTCATCTGCGCTAAGACTCCTGCCGGTCGTTGGTTGGATCCGGAAGAACTGACAGGTCCTGCCGTGTTCCTTGCTTCTGAAGCTTCTAACGCTGTTAACGGTCACATTCTCTACGTGGATGGTGGTATTCTTGCTTATATCGGAAAACAACCGAAATAATATAAGATAGAAGAGATTCCGGTAAGGTGATAGAATGGCAAAGAGCATCCTCTTTTCATCTGTCACCTTATTTTTTATTATTCCCTTTGCAGGAGCTATATGGCCGATTTATTGGACATATATGCCCAACGTGTTGAACATATAGCTCCAACACGTTGGATATATATAGCTGACGCGTTGGATCTATATATCCAACATGCCGGATATAATAGCCTCTGATTTGCAAAGTATATGTTATTCATTCAATGTAGACTAATTATGAGAAAGATATTAATTCTGTTTGCTGTAGCCTTGATCGGTTTTGCTTCTTGTGCCGACAGCAAGCAGTCAATGACAGTCACAGTGACCAATCCTTTGGCTCTTGAACGGGCAGGAGAGATGGTTGAAGTGCCGATGAGCGATGTGGTCGCTAAATTGAAACTGGCGGATACGGCACAGATTGTGGTGCTTGACGTCGACGGTCAGCAAGTGCCTTATCAGGTGACGTATGATGAGAAGGTGGTCTTCCCCGTTACGGTAGGGGCAAACAGTGCGGTTACTTATACCATTCAACCGGGCACACCGGCACCTTTTGATGTCATTGCTTGCGGTAAATACTACCCCGAACGTCTGGACGATGTTGCCTGGGAGAATGATCTTGGCGGATTCCGTGCTTATGGTCCTGCTTTGCAGGCTCGTGGAGAACGTGGTTTTGGCTACGATCTTTTTACGAAGTATAACACTACGGAACCGATTTTGGAATCTCTGTATGCTGAAGAGCTCAATCCTGAAAAGCGTGCCAAGATAGCCGAACTGAAAAAGACAGACCCGAAAGCCGCTTCCGAATTGCAGAATGCCATCTCTTACCATATCGATCATGGATACGGTATGGATTGCTATGCCGTAGGACCCACATTGGGTGCCGGCGTTGCCGCTTTGATGGCAGGTGACACTATTATCTATCCTTACTGCTATCGCACACAGGAAATCCTTGATAATGGTCCGCTGCGTTTCACGGTGAAGCTGGAGTTTAATCCGCTGGTGGTCCGTGGAGATTCTAACGTGGTGGAAACACGCGTCATCTCCTTGGATGCAGGTTCTTATCTGAATAAAACAGTTGTTTCATATACCAATTTGAAAGAAGCAATGCCGGTAACTACGGGACTTGTGTTGCGTGAACCGGACGGTGCGGTTGTGGCAGATGCTGCAAATGGCTATATCACTTACGTAGATCCTACAACTGACCGTAGCGGTGCAAACGGTAAGATATTTGTCGGTGCTGCATTCCCTGCACAGGTAAAAGAGGCGAAAGTGGTTCTTCTTTCCGAAAAGGAAAAGAAAGATCGTGGCGGAGCCGACGGTCATGTGCTCGCTATCAGCGAATATGAGCCGGGTTCTGAATATACTTATTACTGGGGATCTGCCTGGGATAAGGCTGCTATCAAGACTCCGGATGCCTGGAATAAATATATGGCTGAATATGCGCAGAAATTGCGTACTCCGCTGGCGGTGGCATATTAATTACTAAACTACTGGTATATGCCGCCAGAAAATAATAAATATAAGAGACGGCTCGAAAAGCCTTGATCTTATAAAGTCACCTTTACTACATGGTAAAGGTGACTTTTTTTAGTTTTTTTGGACAGCCTTTTTAGTTGCTATTTCATGTTTTGCAATACCGAAAATATTTCTGAAAACAGGATCTTTGAGTTCTGGTATTTGCTCGTTTTGGAGCACTAAAATGGTTTTGGTAGAATATGGGTATATCAAATATAGTGCTTGGAGCTTAGGTGTGTTTAGAATTAGAAATACATATATTGGTATGTTTCGAATTATGAGCCGGTTGTGAGGCTCATTCTGTTTAATAATGGTTGCAAGGCTTCTTGTGGGATTCTCTTTGGTATATAAACTGCTTGATTTATAGTAGAAAATAATATATTTATTGGTGCCTGTTTGGCGTGGATAATGTGAAAAATGCTATTATGAAGTGTTTATATAATGCTAGGATGGTTAATGGATGTAAATGTTAAAACCAAGTATTTAAAAATCGCCCTTTGGAGAGAGGGTATTCTATTGACTCTGTGTTTTTGTATGCTTGTTTGGATATGCTTTTATGAAAATATATATTACTTATATGTAATAAAAAATCGTAGTGTGTAACTAAGTTCTAGCAGAACTTGGTACATTGTTGATCGTGAACTTTCCATCAATGTCTGTGGTAGTACCAACAGTTGTACCTTTGACCAATACAGATGCTCCCACAACAGGCTGATTATCTTCTTCAGAGATAACAGAACCCGTTATTTTTTTAGGTGCTTGAGCAATCACCAAGCCAATTCCCGCTAGCAGGCAGGCTAATAACAGCGTTAGTTTTCTTTTCATAAATGCTTTCTCATTCTAAATTTGAAGATTGAAGAATAGTTGTTTTTTTTCTCTAACATTTTGCAAATTTAAACATATAGTTGTAAAATCAAAATAAAAACAGTAGAAAAATTTAAAAATAATTGTATTGACAATATGTTTATAGTGATGTCTTATATTGTGATAGATTGATATTTATGTATCTGTTATATTGTTTATGAATTAAACTATCTTTGTTTTTACTGTGAATTCTGTTATTTAACTACATTATAATCCATGATATATATCTTAAATAGTATCTGCATCGTTATAACTCTTTATAAGTTTCTATTTGTTTAATTTGGCATAGTATTCTGTATGTTAAACAAGATCAATATATTATACATTATTTTTTTCTATTTCTATACACTATTTTTCACCAGTTCTAATACTCATTTTTCTTTATCTCTATCTCCACAGCTCTATTTCAAACCCAAGTTCTGCTAGAACTCTGCAAATTAGCTACATTGGTATGCAGACTCAAGAGGTTGCTATAAAATCCACTCTAATAAAAGTGGTGATGAAACCAGATGCGGAAGTTTTGCAGGAGGTTGTTGTAACTGGTATGCAGAAGATGGATAAACGTCTGTTTACGGGGGCTTCCAGTAAACTCTCTGCCGATAATGTAAAATTGGATGGTTTGGCTGATATCAGCCGTGGTTTGGAAGGACGTGCAGCCGGTGTATCGGTTCAGAATGTATCGGGTACATTTGGGACAGCTCCTAAGATCCGGGTTCGTGGTGCCACTTCTATTTATGGTAGTTCCAAACCGTTGTGGGTGGTAGATGGAGTTATTATGGAGGATGCAGTGGAGGTTAGTGCCGATCAACTTTCTTCGGGTGATGCGGAGACATTAATCAGTTCGGCAATTGCAGGGCTTAATGCTGATGATATTGAAAGCTTTCAGATTTTGAAAGACGGTTCTGCTACTTCTATTTATGGTGCGCGTGCTATGGCAGGTGTGATTGTTGTCACTACTAAAAAAGGTAGGGCGGGAGTTAGCAAGATCAGTTATACAGGTGAGTTTACTACCCGTCTCATCCCTAGCTACAATGATTTTAACATCATGAACTCTCAAGAGCAAATGGGTATTTATAAAGAGATGAAGGAAAAAGGGTGGCTGAATTTTGCCGAGACAGCCCGTAGTGCTGAAAGTGGTGTCTATGGAAAGATGTATCAGCTTATGAATACCTATGATCCGTCAACCGGGCAATTTATGATGGCCAATACCGAAGATGTTATAAATAGATATCTGCGTGCTGCTGAGATGAGAAATACGGATTGGTTTTCTGAACTTTTTTCTAATGCAGTCAGCCAAAACCATTCGGTAAGTATCAGCACTGGTACGGAGAAGTCTTCTTTTTATGCTTCAATGAGTGTGATGCATGATCCAGGATGGTATAAACAAAGCTCTGTTGACCGTTATACCGCTAATCTGAATACTACTTATAATATTCTGAAGAATTTGAGTATCAACTTAATTTCTAATGCTTCTTATCGTAAGCAGAAAGCACCGGGGACATTAGGGCAGGATATAGATGCAGTGAGCGGACAAGTAAAGCGCGACTTTGATATAAACCCTTATTCTTATGCGTTGAATACTTCACGTACCCTTGATCCGAATGAGTTTTATACGAGTAATTATTCTCCTTTTAATATATTGCATGAGTTGGAAAACAACTATATGGATTTGAATATTGCTGATGTTAAATTTCAGGGAGAATTAAAATGGAAGGTCATTCCGGAATTGGAGTTAAGTGCATTGGGAGCAGTAAAATATCAGGGAACGTCGCAAGAACACAGTATTAAAGATGATTCAAATCAGGCGCAGGCTTATCGTGCAGGACTGGATGACAAGACTATTATGGATAAGAATCCTTTTCTTTATAAGAATCCCGATGATCCTTATGCTTTGCCTGTTACGGTGTTGCCTGAAGGAGGTATCTATCAACGTAGAGACTATAAGATGCTAGGGTATGACTTCCGTGCAACAGCCAGTTGGAATCATGTATTTAAAGACACGCATATTACGAATCTTTTTGCCGGTACAGAAATCAATTCCACTGACCGCTCACGAAGCTATTTTCAAGGTTGGGGTATGCAATATGGCATGGGAGAAATTCCCTATTATGTTTACGACTTCTTCAAGAAAGGGATAGAAGAGGGAACGGATTATTATTCTTTGAACCTGACACGTAGCCGGAGTGTAGCGTTCTTTGCGAATGCAACTTATTCATATAAAGGAAAATATACCTTGAACGGAACGATCCGCTACGAAGGAACCAACCGAATGGGGCGTAGCCGTTCTTCACGTTGGATGCCTACTTGGAATGTATCTGGAGCATGGAATGCTCATGAAGAGAAATTTTTTGAATCTCTGAAGCCGGCACTTTCTCATTTTACATTGAAGGCTTCTTATTCGTTGACAGCCGATCGAGGTCCGGCAGATGTGACTAATTCACAGGCAATTATTACCAGCTATTCTCCTTATCGTCCTTTCACTACTATACAGGAGTTGGGACTGCATTTAAAAGATCTGGAAAACAGCGAGTTGACATACGAAAAGAAACATGAATTCAATGTCGGTGCCGACATGGGATTCCTTGACAACCGGATTAATTTTGCTATTGACTGGTACAAGCGAAATAACTACGATTTGATTGGCATTGTGAATACGCAGGGTGTAGGTGGACAAATCTTGAAATATGCCAATATCGCCTCGATGGAGTCGAAAGGTATAGAATTTTCTATATCTACAAAAAATATTCAAAACAAAACATTTAAGTGGAATACTGATTTGATTTTCTCTCATGCAAAGAATGAGGTGACAGAATTACGTCAAAATGCAAGAGTGATGGATTTAGTGTCCGGTACAGGTTTTGCCAAGCAAGGATATCCGGTGCGTGGCCTGTTCTCCATTCCTTTTGAGGGGCTGGATAAGAACGGGGTTCCATTGGTACTTAATGAGAAAGGAGAAGTTTCCAACACACAAATAAACTTTCAAGAACGTCAGGCAACTGATTTTCTGAAATACGAGGGACCTACTGATCCTACGATTACAGGTAGCTTGGGAAATGTGTTTACTTATAAGGGATTTCGCCTTAATGTATTCGTTACCTATTCGTTTGGCAATGTCATTCGTCTGAATCCTGTTTTTAAAGCACAATATTCGGATTTATCATCTATGACACGTGAGTTTAAAAACCGATGGACATTGTCCGGTGAAGAAAACATAACGAAAGTTCCAGCCATTCTGAATAAGCGTGATTATGAAAGTAACAAAGACATAAGATACGGTTATAATGCCTACAATTACTCTACAGAGCGCATAGCCAAAGGAGATTTTATCCGGATGAAAGAGATTTCTTTGTCTTACGATTTTCCGAGAACATGGATCTCAAATCTGAAATTGTCAGATTTATCTTTGAAATTGCAAGCGACAAACTTGTTCCTGATTTATGCTGATAAAAAATTGAACGGTCAGGACCCTGAATTCTTTAATTCCGGTGGTGTAGCTTCTCCGGTTCCCCGCCAGTTTACTTTGACTTTGAGATTTGGACTTTAAAAAATGAAAGAAATGAAGAAATATATACTATTTATAAGCATAGTCACCGCTTTTTCGATCGGACTGACATCTTGTTCTCATTTTTTGGATGAGCTTCCCGACAACCGTACGGAATTGAATTCTGGAAATGTCAGTAAAATATTAGTGTCGGCATATCCTACTACTGCTATTTGCGAAATAGCTGAAGTCTCTTCGGATAATGTGGATGCTTATCCAAACAATTTTACTTCGGATCGCTTGTTAGAAGACCTTTATAAATGGGAAAGTACTTCCGAACAAGACCAAGACTCGCCTGCTGCTCTTTGGGAGTCTTGTTACATCTCGATAGCTGCGTGTAATCAGGCTTTAGCGATGATAGAGAAAGCAGGAGAACCAGCTTCGTTGAGTGCTGCTAAAGGAGAAGCGCTGGTATGCAGGGCTTATGCTCATTTTTTGTTGGCAAATATCTTTTGCAAGGCATATAGCACTACTGCCAAAATGGATTTGGGCATTCCGTATGTCAAAGACATAGAGACGACTGTAAGTCCTTCTTATGAGCGTGGTAATCTGGAAGATGTCTATAAAAATATCGAATCTGATTTGTTGGCTGGCATGGAATTGATTAGCGATAACATGTATTCAGTACCTAAGTATCATTTCACGAAAAAGGCAGCTTATGCTTTTGCAGCTCGTTTTTATCTGTATTATGTCCAATCGGATAAGTCCAATTATGATAAGGTAATTGAATATGCTGGTAAGGCTTTAGGAAGCAATCCGGCAAATTCTGTCCGTGACTGGGCGTCTTTGGGCGCGCTTGACTTGGATAAGGATATTATGCCGAATACGTATGTTTCAGCCGATATAAATGCGAATTTATTACTTGTCAGTGCAGATTCTTATTGGGGTGGGAGAGTCGACCCATACAGTTCAGGTCAACGTTATGCTCACGGTCCGCTTGTAGCGATAGAGACTTGTCGTTCGGATGGTCCTTGGGGAAAGTACAGTGAATCTAAAGAGGCTAATATTTACTATATGTTTCCCTGGAGTAATTCGAGCGCATTGCCTACTAAGGTTATGTTGAGAAAAGTAGGCTTGTATCAGGAGGTTGTAGATGTTGTGGCAGGAACTGTGAGAGGGCATATGATTAACGCGGCGTTTACTACAGACGAAACCTTATTATGCCGTGCAGAAGCTTATGTAATGAAAGGGGAAGGGTTCTATTCGCAGGCCGTCTCTGACCTGAATGTATGGCAGACTGCTTATACTAAAGCTACATCACCTCTTACGGTGAATGCTATTAATGATTATTACGGTGGTCTGGCATATTATAAACCCTTGGAACCGACTGTAAAAAAAGAACTACATCCTGATTTTCCTATTGTAGACCAGACACAGGAGAATCTTATTCATTGTGTGCTTCATGCCAGACGTTTGCTGACTTTGCATGAAGGTTTACGTTGGTTTGACGTGAAACGCTACGGTATTGTGGTAAATCGTCGGTTTATCAGCAACTCGGGGCGTGTCAGTCTCACGGACGAGTTGAAAACAGATGATTTGCGGCGGGCTATACAGATTCCGAGTGACGTAATATCTGCGGGAATGAAACCTAATCCAAGAAACTAAAGAGAAAGAAGTTATGAAGAAATATTTAATTTATTTATTTATGGTAATTGTTGCCGGATGCATAGCTTCGTGCAACAATGATGAAGATATTGATACAGCTAACAGCATCTTCATTGATAGCCAGTCTGAACCAAATGGCTTTGATAAATGGCTCCTTAGTAATTATGTATATCCTTATAATATACAGGTGAAATATCGTTTGGATGATACGGAAACAGACGTGAAATACGATTTAGTGCCGGCTGATTATGATAATGCGGTAGCACTGATGAAAATTGTGAAACATGTATGGATCGAAGCCTACGATGAATTGTGGGGAATTGAAAATACCCGGACGTATGTCCCGAGGCTTATTCAGTTGATTGGTAATGTTGCGTACACTGAATCCGGTATGATTTTGGGACAGGCGGAGGGTGGATTGAAAGTGATGCTTTTCCGTATTAATGAGTTGGATTTCAGTGATCCGGCAAAGGTGGATGTCGCTGTGCTGAATGAATATTATTTTAAGACCATGCACCATGAATTTGCTCATATATTGAATCAGACTAAACCCTATGACCCGGCTTACGAACGTATTTCGGAGACTGGTTATGTAGGATCTACATGGAATCATACATCAGTTTCGGATGCTTTGAAAAAAGGGTTTATATCTAATTACGCTATGGACCGTGCTACGGAAGATTTTGCCGAGATGTTGTCTATTTATGTAACGAACACTCCGGAGGACTGGGCGTACAGACTGAACCTTGCCGGAGCGGAAGGACGTGCAATTTTGGATAAGAAGTTTGAAATTGTATACAATTATATGCGTGATTCCTGGGGAGTGGATATGGATGATCTTCGTGACATAGTTCAGCGTCGTCAAAATGAGATATCGGAACTGGATTTAAGTACAATTAAATGATTATGTGTATGAAAGATATAAAATTATATAGCTTACTGGTCTGTTTGTGTTTGCTGATGCAGTCTTGCTTGTTCAGCGAAGATGATGTGTTCGATCAATCCTCTGCGCAGAGGGCGATAGCATCTGTCAATGAATGCAGGGAGGTGCTGCAAAGTGCGGAGAATGGATGGGCATTGAAATATTACACCGGTGAAGACGGGGTATATGGAGGTTTCAACATTTTTGCAAAGTTTGAAGGAGAATATGTAACGTTGGCAAGTGAGGTAGCCACTCCAAATTATGAAGTAGGAGAGTATTCAACTTCGTTATTTAAAGTAAACTCTTTTCAAGGGACAGAATTAAGTTTTGATTCACACAATGAACTGATCCATATCTTTTGTGAGCCTAATGGCTATAATGACCCGGGATATGCCGGTGATTATGAGTTTATATTTCGCTCTTTGTCTAAAGATAAGATTGTGCTGACCGGCAAAAAACATGGTGTTACGCTTGTAATGACTCCTATATCTGCTGGAGTAGATTGGAAGACCGAATTGACGAAAATAGCGGTTTTGGCTGAAGATGCAGCCTACAATACATTCAATTTGGTGATTAATGGAAAAGAGGTCGTAAGAATGGGGCGAAGTGAACGTGCATTTACTATTACTACAACGGATGGCGCGGGTCAGATGACATCAGAGTCTTATCCTTTCATTTATACCAGTGACGGAGCCGAAATGCTTGATCCCCTGATAGTGAATGGTGTAGAAATGTCTCATTTCCGATGGGATTCACAAACCGCAACATACACCTGCGTTGATGACGGAGTGGATGCTAAAATCGTTTTTTATTGTCCTGAAGGCTATCCGAAGTATGTGGGTAACTATATTCTTCAGTCTGATGAAGGCGCAGTAAACTGTAAATTAGAGGAAAAACGGAAAGGAGCAACCTATTCTATGAAGTTGACTGTAAGATCTGTGCCGATAGAACTTGTTTTTGATTATAATCAGGATACAGACTGCATTGATGTTCTTTCACAAATAGTTGGTAAAATCAATGGGTTCGACCTTTATTTTTATCCCGGTTACGGCACTTCTTTATATCCTTATGCAGGGGTAGGGTTTAACGGAAAAGTATCAGTAGAAGATCCGATGACGATTACTTTTACATACAATAATAACAATCCGAGTGTTAACACGATTTTATTTATCTATTCAAACAATGGATATTATTTGGCTGGTAGCATTACGAACCCGGTTTTAATAAAACAAGATTGATTAATTGTTAGCAGAAATACATTATGAGAAAATATGTAACTATATTAGTGATGCTGCTGTGTGTCGGATTCGTCTCTTGCAGTGATGATTCGAATGATATTCCGGCATTCAAGATAGCGGGGAATGAAATGGATATTACAGCTGTTGGTGGAACAGTGGTTGTTACCTTGTCCATGGAAGGTGAAAAGGCTACGTCAGACCAAAGTTGGTGTGTGCCCAGTGTTTCTGGAAAGACTGTGAAGCTTACATTGGAAAAGAATACTGCCTTGGAAGGGCGTACTGCATTGATAACAGTGACAAAAGGGGAGGAGAGTATTTCTTTTCCGGTTACTCAGCCGGGTAATCTTGTGCCTACGATAACAACGGAAGGGGTTGAATTTGATGCCCATGGTGGAGAACTGGAAGTACCGGTGAGAAACGCATTACCTTTTAGCGTGGTGATAAAAGATGATGCATCCTGGCTCAAGGCGAATGTAAATGGAAGTACTTTGGTGCTTGTTGCAGAAAAAAACTATACTCGCAGCCAACTGAAAACCACAGTAAAATTGATTAGTGAGGAACTGGAATCTGAATTTGTAGTGCAACAGTCCGGGCTTGTTCTTACCCCCGAAAAATCGTCACTAGTGATGTATAACAAGGGAGATGAGGCTACGATTATGGTGAACAGCACATTGGACTTTGAGGCTTCTTCCGATCAGGATTGGTTGACTATCACTCCGGGTGAAGATTTCATTACGTTGACAGCAGCTGATAATAGCGGGGAACCGGCAAGAACAGCGAGTGTCACATTAACATCTATGGGATTAACTTCTACTATAAATGTTACTCAACGACCGACAATCTATTCAGATTACTTGGGAAGTTGGACACTGACAGGAAATAATAATGGTACTCCGTTCAGTTATAATCTCACTATTGCTGAATCTGTAAAGGGTTCAACTTACAAAGTGAACGGTTGGGGAAAATCTATCCTTGCTACTGGCGGTCAGTATCCTCTAACAGCTGTTTTTGATGCAGAAACACAATATATTTATATTACGCAGCAGACAAATTTAGGCATATTTTCTGATGAAGGAGGTGACTATACTGTGGGCTTCAGGGGATTGATCGAATATGGCGGTGGCCTTTCTTTTGTTGGTGGTTCATTCATTTGTTACATGGGTGAAATGCAGCGTGATGGCAGTGTGCAATGGGCGAATGGAATTATAAATGTAGGTGGTCAACGGTATCAGCTGGTAGGTTCTTTCTATTGTATAGAATCTCATGAAGATGGTGAGATATATAATTTCAATGCCGATGTACCGTATATGTTTGCACCAACTATGAAACGTTCATCCAGTGTTTCATATTCTACATTTACAAGAGGCATCAATAGCTCTAAGAAAGTGAAAGGATTTGCGGTAAGTAATTTGCAAGTTCAAGACTAAATCTCTCTCTTAAATATTTAACTTTGGAATTCCACAAGTTACAGGGTACGGGTGTATACGGTAACTTTGTGGAATTCTTTTATAGCATTAAATTGGCTTTCTTTACAGAGAATCAGGATTAATTGATATCTTCTTCGAATTTGAATATCATGCGTCTTTTTAAATAGATTAAGCAAAAGTTTCTTTGATAAAAAGAAACTTTTGCTTAATCTTGTCTTTCTGAAAAAGAAAGAAAATTAAGAATGTGTCTTTATGGGAAAGAAAGAACTACTAAAACAACTGATTGCAGGATTTCAAGCCTCACTACCAGTAGAGGTACGTCCTCGTGAACTCACTCTGCCTGTTGATAGCGGGAAGATCATAACAGTGCCTGGCGTGAGAAGATGCGGTAAGTCTTCTCTTTTTCTGTTGATAATCAATCAGCTTGTTAGTGAGCAGGTTATAACCAAGGAACAGATCTTATTTCTGAATTTTGATGATGAACGTTTGCATCTGAATGCAGATAATTTGGATGAAATTTTTCAAGCATACCGAGAACTTTACCCTGCCATTCCATTGAAAGAAGTGTATATGTTCTTTGACGAAGTGCAAATGGCAGATGATTGGCAATCTTTTGTGCGGAGAGTTTACGAACATGAATGCAAACATATCTTTCTAACAGGGGGTAACTCCCGAATGCTTTCTTCAGAGTTGGCAACTTCTCTGCGTGGACGGACATTGCAATATGAAGAATTTCCATTGTCGTTCAATGAATTTTGCAGCTTCACTGAAGTGGATACAAATCATTATGTGCCTGAAAATCGAGCTAGACTTATCAATGCGTTTAAAGCCTATTTGCATGGAGGAGGTTTTCCGGAAGTTGTATTGGCAGCTCCGTTGTATAAAGATCGGATTTTACAAGAGTATTTCTTTGTGATGCTCTACAAAGATCTTGTGGAGAGATATGAGATAAAGAATCCGGAACCGATACGTTATTTCATTAAAAGAGTGATGAGTAACTTGACTAAACCTACTTCTATCAATCGGATTTATAATGAATTAAAGTCGCAGGGAGTCAGTATAGGGAAGAATACATTGTATGATGTGATTGTTCAGACCGAGTCTGTTTATCTCTTTTTCTCTCTGACGAAGTATGACCCGTCACTTGTGAAAGAGAATACAGGAGATAAAAAATATTATTGCTAATGGGTTGCGTTCTGTACTCCTGAACCTGCAGAGTGAGGATAATGGAAAGCTTTTGGAGAATGCTGTTTTTCTTTACCTGCGGAGAAATTTGCGGATTCAGGAAGAATTGCATTATTATAAAGGCAAGAAGGAATGTGATTTTGTGGTTGCAGAATGTGACAAAGTGACCCGGTTGATTCAGGTTAGTTATCAGATGAACGATGAGGAAACTCGTAAACGGGAAGTAGATGGACTGCTGGAGGCTGCCCAGGCGACAGGTTGCCGGGAGCTTATTATTGTAACGATGGATATGGAAACTGAATGGCAAGAACAGGATATGGTTATCCGCGTGCTTCCAGCTTGGAAATGGATGCTGGAATGAGGGGGCAAACTGTCTGCTCCCCTCTTTCTTTGTGTTATTATGCTCTTGAATTATCTCGTAAAAGCGTGTTGCTTGTAATATTCGTATGTTGTTCTAGAGTTTATTTGATAATCGTTTCCACATGTCCATTCTTGAAGAACAGGTAGAACGAGCTGGAATACATCCATTGCACTTCTCCATTTG
>ERZ838827.2039-NODE-2039-length-13044-cov-12.656094_pt1 | contig 13044 bp, 10 predicted proteins | sample MGYA00519881_ERZ838827 | MGnify/ENA primary metagenome ERZ838827 (study PRJEB31850, sample SAMEA3708842) | human gut metagenome | biome: human gut; feature: human-associated habitat; material: faeces | place: China | collected 2014 ...
TAGACTATATGGAAACATTTTTGATTCGTGCCCTGCAATTGATTATGAGCTTATCCTTGCTCGTTATCGTTCATGAAGGCGGGCATTTTCTTTTTGCCCGTTTGTTCAAGGTGCGTGTAGAAAAATTCTGCTTATTTTTTGACCCTTGGTTCACCCTTTTTAAGTTCAAACCCAAGAAAAGTGACACAGAGTATGCAGTAGGCTGGTTGCCATTGGGCGGTTATGTCAAAATAGCCGGTATGATTGATGAATCGATGGATACCGAACAGATGAAACAACCCGAACAACCGTGGGAGTTCCGCTCCAAACCGGCGTGGCAACGTCTACTGATAATGGTGGGTGGCGTACTGTTCAACTTCCTGTTGGCACTGTTCATCTACTCCATGATTCTTTTTGCATGGGGCGACCAATATATAAAGGTACAGGAAGCTCCTCTGGGTATGGAATTCAACGAGACTGCCAAAGCAGTAGGTTTTCAGGACGGTGATATCCTCCTTTCTGCCGACGGTGTTCCTTTCGAACGTTATGACGGCGACATGTTGAGCCAGATTGCCGATGCACGCGAAGTAAGTGTCATCCGTAACGGAGCAAAAGCCTCCGTCTATATCCCGGAAGACCTGATGCAGCGTCTCTTGGCAGACAGCGTCCGCTTCGCCTCCTACCGTTTCCCGTACGTTATAGACAGCGTAATGGTGAACTCTCCTGCCGCACAAGCAGGAATCCAGGCAGGTGACAGCATCATCGCCCTGAACGGAACCCCGATCTCTTTCTCCGACTTCAAAGAAGCGATGGCAGAACGCAAGAAAAACGAAGCGACCCTGCTCAAAGACAGTATAGATCCGCGCCTAATCACGCTGACTTATGTGCGTAACGGTGCAACAGACACACTAAGTATGCGTGTAGACTCCGCCTACCTGATGGGTGTAACCGCCTGTCTCGTCACAGACCGTCTGCTCCCTATGGTAAAAAAAGAATATGCCTTCTTTGAATCCTTCCCCGCAGGTGTCTCCCTCGGTGTGAAAACCCTGAAAGGCTATGTAGGAAACATGAAATACCTCTTCTCGAAAGAAGGAGCCAAACAGCTGGGCGGCTTCGGAACGATAGGCAGCATCTTCCCCGCTACCTGGGACTGGCATCAGTTCTGGTATATGACAGCCTTCCTTTCCATCATCCTGGCTTTCATGAACATCCTCCCTATCCCCGCATTAGACGGTGGCCACGTGCTCTTCCTCTTCTACGAAATGATAGCCCGCCGCAAACCAAGCGACAAGTTTATGGAATACGCCCAGATGACCGGTATGATTCTGCTCTTCGGTCTGTTGATATGGGCTAACTTCAATGATATTTTGCGATTCTTCTTCTAGCGAATATAACGATAGAAAGATAGAGAAAACAGATACAAATAATCATCCCGGATGAAAAAGGTTTTAAAACCAATTCTCATCCGGGATCTTTTTTATTGTTGTTTGTCTTTAAATCTTCAACATCTTCTTCTCTCTCTCCAAATCCGTCTCATCCAACTTAGGTGAAGGCACCGTACACGTTTTGATATAATCCCCCTCCTGACACGTATAATTATAGTACACCTCCAATTCCGGAGTCAAATCCGCCCGCGGAACCAGACACCCTTCCATCTCCAGAAACTGATTAATATCCGTACTATCCGACTGTTTCACCAGCACAATACGACGTGCAATCGGATTATGATTGTAGTCCAGACAGAGATAAAGCCCTTTCAGCATATTCGGAAACTCATAATGCGGAAGTTGCAGGTAAATAGTCACCAGCGCAAACTGTGGCAAATCCCTTTCGTTGAACATCAGGTAAGAGTTCTGATGATTACTGATAATCCCGCTCCCCCAATGCACCGACTTATACGCATTAATCATCCCTACCTTCACATATTCATTATTCTCGGAAGCACAAATCATGTACGGCTCGATCTTCAGGCTATCCGTAGAAGACGACAAACTGTAACTAAGATACATACCGCTATAATTATACACCTCCTGCACAGACTCCTTCGCCTCCTTCCCCAGCAACTTGATAAAAGAGTTGCCACTCTCCGCCTCGCTCTGCACGTCCGGCTCCATCTCCTGAAGCAACAGCCTCACCGATCCCACATTATTTAATAAGCGTTTCTTGGAAACATTATTCACCAGCGCCAAAGCCTCATCCAGCGCCTCGTCCGGTGTGCGTGTTTTCAATAAGTCGATATAAGCGGGAAGCACACTCGAATACAAAGCAGACAACACACTCGGAGCCATATCCACCCGGTCGGCAATTTCTTTCATCTTCACCCCGTTGTTGCGCAGGTACTCTATTCTTTTATAAATATCCGTAAGTTCGTCCATGATTTTTCGGTTTGTTAATTGATTCCGTTGCAAAGGAATGACTAAAGTATTATGTTTGTATTGCATGAATATTACATTAATATTTCAGTACACATAAAGGCTCATATATACAATATGATTCATTGAAATTCATTTTTTCGTTCGCTCCGACACCCTACTTTTGCACCGGAAACAAAAAAATAGCATTATGAATTTCAAAGAAAAACTGTCGCCTTCGGCCCAAAAGAAACTTTCCGATTTACTCTTTATCCTTTATGCGGGAGGAGCGGCACTGCTGTCCTATTCATTAGTCTATGCACTACGCAAACCGTTCACCGCCGCCACGTTCGACGGCATGGAACTATTTGGTATGGACTATAAGATAGCCACCAGCATCATCCAGATATTCGGATATATGGTATCCAAGTTTATCGGGATCAAACTTATTTCCGAACTGAAGAGAGAAGGCCGCCTGAAATTCATTCTTGTTTCTATTTTAGTGGCCGAACTCTCTTTGGTTCTTTTCGGATGCCTGCCCCGCCCGTTCAATGTATTGGCGTTGTTCTTCAACGGACTGTCGCTTGGCTGTATGTGGGGAGTCATCTTCAGCTTCCTCGAAGGACGCCGGGTGACGGATCTGCTCGCTTCCCTTTTCGGACTCAGTATCGCAGTCAGTAGCGGCACAGCCAAATCCATCGGACTTTTCGTTGTCGACACCCTGCACGTCAGTGAATTCTGGATGCCTGCACTGATCGGTGCGGTAGCATTGCCCCTGCTGGCAGGACTGGGCTATATCCTCGATCACCTGCCCAAACCGACTGCCGAAGACAAGGCGCTGCGTGTGGAACGTGTCACCCTCAACAAGCAACAACGCTGGAACCTGTTCCGCAGCTTTGCTCCCGTATTGACACTGCTTTTCTTCGCCAACCTCTTTCTCACCGTTTTGCAAGATGTCAAGGAAGACTTTCTGGTGAAAATCATAGACGTCAATGCCGCCGGACTTTCCCCGTGGGTATTCGCCAAAGTGGACGGTGTAGTCACACTGATTATCCTGGCCATTTTCGCCACCCTGGCAGTGATGAAAAGCCACATCAAAGTACTTTCCGTCCTATTGACCCTTGTCATTGCCGGAGCAATCACACTTAGCACTGTGGCATTCAACTATCACACCCTGCAACTTTCTCCGCTCGTGTGGTTATTTATCCAGAGCCTCTGCCTCTATTTTTCCTACTTGAGCTTTCAAACCATCTTTTTCGACCGCTTCATTGCCTGTTTCCGCATCAAGGGAAATGTAGGTTTCTTCATAGCGATGGTCGATTCCATCGGCTACACAGGCACAGTGGTGGTATTGGTAGTGAAAGAATGTTTCAACCCGGATTTGAATTGGCTGGAGTTCTACAATACGATGGCAGGGACCGTAGGAATCGTCTGCACCTTTGCGTTCACCTTAGCAATGATTTATCTGACACAAAAATACAGAAAAGGGAAACAGAGTGAAATACGCGGGAACGAATCCTGCCCCGTCCCCTCCCTCGCTTCTTATTAATTTCCGACGAATAAACCAATATTATATAGAAACAAGAATGAAAAAGATTGAATGTATTATTATGGACTGGGCTGGTACAGCCGTTGACTATGGATGTTTTGCCCCCGTGGCTGCTTTTATCGAAGCATTTGCCGAAAAAGGACTGGTAATCGATGTTGTACAGACCCGCAAACCAATGGGACTACCCAAGATTCAACACATCCGCGAACTACTTTCCATGTCTGACGTGAACGAACAGTTTACCGCCCGTTACCAACGCGCTTGGACGGAAGAAGACGTGGTAGAACTGAACCGCCTTTTCGAGAAGCATCTCTTCGCCTCTCTCGAAAACTACACAGACCCTATTCCGGGAGTAATCCCGACTTTGGAGAAATTGCGTGCCGCAGGTATTAAAATAGGATCGACCACCGGCTATACCCGCGAAATGATGGATGTAGTTCTCCCCGCCGCACAGGCAAAAGGATATCGCGTGGATTATTGCGCCACTCCCAACCTGCTTCCCGCCGGACGTCCCGCTCCTTACATGATTTTTGAGAACCTGACGAAATTAGCAGTCCCCAGCCTCGACGCCGTTATAAAAGTGGGCGACACGATTGCCGATATTCGCGAAGGAGTGAATGCGAAAGTGTATAGTGTAGGCGTGATTCTCGGCAGCAATGAAATGGCACTTACCGAAGCAGAGACAAAATCAATGCCTGCCTCCGAACTCGAAGCCCGCATCGCCGACGTCAAAGAGCGCATGCTTGCCGCAGGAGCTTCTTACGTGATACGCACTATCGAAGAACTTCCCGCACTGATTGAAACGATCAACGCCGGCAACTAACATTCACGCCCGCACCCAACAATCAGAAAAATCAAAATCATTTATTTATTCATTTCTAAAGAAAACATCATTATGAAACCATATTTGTTATTAACTCCGGGACCTCTAACCACCTCTGAAACAGTAAAAGAAGCCATGATGACCGACTGGTGTACGTGGGACGAAGACTACAACCTCGGCATTGTTCAAGAACTCCGCAAAGACCTGGTTAACATCGCCACTAAAAAACCGGAAGAATACACCTCCATCCTTTTACAAGGAAGCGGAACCTATTGCGTGGAAGCCGTTTTGGGCGCCACCATCACCCCAAAAGACAAACTCCTGATATGTAGCAACGGAGCCTATGGCGACCGTATGGGCAACATTGCAGAATATTACCACCTCGACTACGACATGCTGGCTTTTGAAGAAACAGAGCAGGTATCAGTTGAATATGTAGACGATTATCTTAGCAATAACTCCGATATCACACATGTCGCTTTCGTTCATTGCGAAACAACGACCGGTATCCTGAATCCGATCAAAGAACTGTCCCACATTGTCAAGATGCATGGTAAAAAGCTGATTGTAGACTGTATGAGCAGCTTCGGAGGTATCCCCTTAGATGTAAACGAACTCGGCATCGACTTCCTAATCAGCAGTTCCAACAAGTGTATTCAGGGTGTACCGGGATTCGGATTCATCATCGCCCGCCGTTCGGAATTAAAATATTGCAAAGGAGTGGCACGCTCTCTTTCCCTGGACATCTACGACCAATGGGAAACAATGGAAAAAGGACACGGAAAATGGCGCTTCACTTCACCGACACACGTTGTCCGTGCTTTCAAACAAGCCCTGACCGAATTGATTGAAGAAGGAGGCGTAGAAGCACGTTACCAACGTTACTGCGAAAATCACCGTATTTTGGTGGAAGGTATGCGTGCACTCGGATTCAAAACACTGCTCGAAGATGACATCCAGTCGCCTATCATCACTTCTTTCCTTTATCCGCATGAAGGATTCGACTTCAAAACATTCTATTATGCACTGAAAAATAAAGGATTCGTGATTTACCCGGGAAAGATTTCAAAAGCAGATACCTTCCGTATCGGAAACATCGGTGATGTGCATCCGGAAGACTTCCGCCGTCTGGTAGAAGTCATACGGGAAACGAAATACTAGAAAGTCAAATCTTTCAAGTTCATCTTGAATGATTACTTACTAATATGTTGTATGATGTTCCTGTGAAGTTCTGAAAGACTTAATCCTCTTTCAGGACTTCACTATTTTCTTTTCAGGGTGGAAGGCTGTGATAACCTCAAGCTACTGACAATAGCTGCCACAACGGCAAATCCACTCCCCACCATCAGGCAAACAGCCGTGCTCCGGCTATGAGTGACAAAGCTGAAAAGCAAGGCAACCAATGTTGTTCCGGTGGTCTGTCCCAACAGGCGGGCCATTCCCAGCATCCCACTGGCCCCTCCCGAACGCTGTGTAGGAGCGGAAGAAATAATCGTGCTATTGTTCGGCGTCTGAAACAATCCGAAGCCCGCACCGCATAACATCAAACGCAGGATAATACTTATATCAGATGATTCGGCAGTCAGACTGGAAAGCGAGAAAAGTCCGATGGCAAACAGAACCATCCCGATACTTCCCAGTATACCGGGGTGAATACGCTCCACGAGATACCCTGCCAATGGAGCCGTGACCAGCGTAGCCAACGGCCACGGAGTAAGCAAAAGTCCGGTCATCACCTCACTGTGTCCTAAAGTGTTCTGCAGGAAAAAAGGCAGGGAAACCATTGCCGACATTTGAGCGATAAAGGAACAAATGGAAGTCAGGATGGATAACCGGAAAATCGGAATCCGCAACAGGTCGAGCGGCAGTAACGGAGTAGTCTGCGTGAGTTGTCGACGCACATAGTACGTGCCTACCACTGCCAATACAACCAGTTGGATGAAAAGGAAATCCATTTCTTCGTGATGGGCGAATCCGTCCAGCGTATATATAAGCAGGCCGAAGGTAACCGCATTCGCTATGGCGCTGATATAATCAAATTTACGTTTCGAGCGTTCCTCCTGCCTTGGCAGATGTTTGATGCCGAGAAACAATGCGGTAAGTCCTAACGGAACATTAATAGCAAATAACCAATGCCAGCTGGCAATAGAAAGAATACCGCTCGCCACAGAAGGCCCGGCGGCAGCCGATATGGCAACGACCATCGCATTAATCCCCATTCCCCGCCCAATCTGGCTCTTCGGATAGATATAACGCAGCTGTGCCGTATTCACGCTGGTGATGGCAGAGGCACTGAATCCCTGAAAAATACGGGCGACAGTTAGCGTCCAAAACGAATCGGACAAGGCACAGATCAATGAAGTGATGCAAAACAGACCGATACCCGAAAGAAAGACTTTCCGGTAACCGATGATTTCACCTAAAGCGGAAAAAGACAGTAGCGATATGACGATAGCCAGCTGATAGCCGTTGATAATCCAGGTTGTTACAGCGGGAGAAGTCCCAAAATCATGCGAAAGCGTGGGTAGTACGATATTGACGATGTTAATATCCAATACCGACATACAAAGAGCGAATCCGACGGACACCACCGCCCAAATACGCTTAGGCATCGGCAATCCGTCGGTTTCCTCTATTTTTTGAGTTGGATTTATTGATTGTACCATAAAAACTTATTCTTGTAAGTAGTCATTCTGTTTTTACCATAAAGCAACGCAGGGATGCAAACACAAACACCACCGACTACAAAAAAAGCACCGCGTTACTCTGTGATGAAAAATGAGTCACTTGGTTTTGTAAAAGTAAACAAAACAATGGTACAGGTGTTTTTGTTTCCTTTGAAAAATAAGTTTTTTTAGTGGAAAAAAGTCATTACTTCAGTTTCAAGATCCGTTGATTGCTGCTTCCCCTAAACTCCAGATACGGAGAGAAAAGAGCCTGCTCGAAGCGTCCGTCCACCAATACGTCTATATAATCAAGGGCAGCGCTCAAGCGGGGCTGTGCCTTGATTTCTTCGTAGCTATATCCTGTATAGCACCACACATTCATCCCCGTCTCCTCTTTCACCCGTTTCAGTAAAAGCAGAAACTCCTCCGGATGGAAAAACGGATCACCACCGGAAAAAGTAACACCGTCCAGCAAAGGATTTGCCTTGATTTCACGGATGATAGACTGTATTTTTTCTTCCGTCAATTCTTCCCCCGCCCCCGGATTCCAGCTCTCCGGGTTGTGGCAACCGGGACAGTGATGGGAACATCCGGCAAGATAAATAGAGTACCGGATGCCTTCACCATCGACAATCGTTTCAGGATAAGTTCCTAATAAATTCACTTCTACAGGTGTTTTACGCGGTCTTGTTCTTCTGCCCGTTTAGCAGAGTTCCAGGAACTCAAATCGCCTGTCAGGTAACCGGTTATACGGCGCATACGGAGGATGCTTTCACTCTGGCACACCGGACATTTATCGAAGATAACCCCTTTGTAACCACAGTTATGGCAAGTATCTACCGGGTGGTTGATAGAGCCGTAGCCAATCCCCTCGTCGTGCATCACTTTCACAATCTTGGCGATGGCACGTACATTCTTCTGTGCTTCACCGTCCAGCTCTACATACGTGATATGTCCGCCGCGCGTAATGGCGTGGAACGGAGCTTCACGCTTGATTTTCTCAACGATGCTGATCGGTTCTTTCACATCTACGTGGAAAGAGTTGACATAATAGTCGCGATCTGTCACTCCGGGGATTTTTCCATATTTCCGACGATCCATTTTGGTGAAACGTCCCGAAAGTCCTTCGGCAGGAGTAGCCAGAACGGAGTAGTTCAGGTTATATTTTTCTTTATATTCGTTTACCACTTTATTCATTTCCATCACAGCTTCATACAGCGTGTCCCATGCTTTCTGGTTGTGTCCGTGACCTTGTCCGTAGAGAGCCACCATCGCATTGTGTCCGCCGATAAATCCGATACCCAGCGTGCCACTGCGCAATGCATCCCCCACCTGCTCGTTCGGGTTCAGCTCACCGCCGCCTTTCCACACATTATTTCCCATCATGAACGGGAACTGACGTGCCAGGGCCGTACGCTGATACTGATAACGCTCGTAAAGCTGATCGGCTACAAGAACCGACATAGTATGTACGGATTCGATGAAAATTTCTTTTGCCTTCTGTTCAATGGCATCCTTGTTGCGTTCATCCTCTATCAGGTTTTCCGCCTTGATGCGGGCTTCAATCGCCAGTCTCGGCATATTCAGCGTAGTGAATGAAAGATTGCCACGACCTAAAGAAGATTTTTCTCCTGCCACGTTTTCAAAGACACGGGTACGGCAACCCATCGTCGCCAATTCGTAGATGTAACGTTTCGGATCGTCCGCTCTCCATTTCTCGTTCTGGTTGAAAGGTGCGTCGAGGAACATGAAGTTCGGGAACAATGCTTTCGCCGTAGTCTGGCAAGCCTTCAACAGCAAGTCGAAGTTGGGAGCCTCGTAACGGTCGGTCATTGCCTCTTCGATATTTCCCGCTTTCATTGCTTTCTCAAAGTCTTTCTCCGAGTAAGAAACTCCGTCTTTCACCTTGAAAATCTGAATCGGGAATACAGGTACTTCGCCTCTTGTGCCTAATCCTTCAATGGTAGCTTTCAGCAATTCTTCGATCACCATGCGACCTTCGGCAGAAGTGTCCGTACCGTAGTTGATGGAGCTGAATACCACCTGATTACCGCCGCGTGAATGCATCGTGTTCAGGTTGTGGATAAATCCTTCCATGGCCTGATGGGTATCTTTGCGAGTCTGCTGATAAGCTTTCTCAACGATACGGGCAAGGTGTTCCTTATCTATAATGATTTGTAAAGCTATCAAAGCAATGCGCAATGTTTCACGTTCGGCTTCGGTAGCCTTGATAGACGGAAGATATTCTTTAATCAATGTGCGGATGGATTTCTCATCGGCCTGATTTCCGTTTTCCATGGCGACATAGAAATTGATGAACGATGCCAGATGTTTGCGGAAAGATTTGGCCACACCTTTTGCCATGAAGAAATCGAAAGCAGGAATTGCCTGTCCGCCATGCTGCTCATTCTGATTCGTCTGGAAGATAATGGTAGCCAGCGTAGCATAACTCTGGATGCTTTGCGGAGTACGGATACTACCGTTCTTTGTGCGGAAACCACGTTCAAAGAGGTCGTCCATATCATATTGGATACAGGTTGTCGTCTTTGTCGGATAATAATCCAAGTCGTGAATGTGAATATCTCCCAACTGGTGTGCTTCGGCAAAACGTTTCGGCAACAGGTATTTATACGTATAATCTTTAGTTACTTCGGAAGCGAATGTCATCATCTGTCCGGCAGGCGTGTGACTGCTCATGTTGGCATTGCTCAAGTTGACATCGTTCTTGTCGATGGCAACGATGCCGTCCATCACTTGCTTCATCTGGGTTTTCTTATCGCGCTCCGTATTCCGCCATTCGCGATAAATAATATATTTCTTCGCTACTTCCGGGCGTACTTTCATCAACGACTTTTCTACTAAATCTTGAATCTCTTCTACGGTAATAGTAGGAGTAGTAAACTGACTGATTACGTTCATAGTGATGTCAGCCACCAACTGCTGCTCATCCTGAAAACCGGTTGCACTGAATGCCTTACTGATTGCATTCTTGATCTTACTGATAGAGAAATCTTCTCTTTTACCATCACGTTTGATGATACAAATTTCCGCGTAGTTCATAACTTTAACTCCCGAAAGCTTATTAAATTAAAAATTGAAAATTAAAAAATTCCGGCAGGTCTTCTGACTTATCCCTCCCTCGCAACACCTTCCCACACCGCCATCGATGCAGTGGCTTATTGTGCGGATTCTTAGAGAATTACAGCAGCGGGTACTGTCGCCGATTTACACAGCGTTCCCTCATTGACTAAACCTCTTTTTAGCTCCGAAACCGGATACAAAGATAGAAGATTATCTAATAGCTTGGTTAGCTTTTAACATTAAATTTCGGGAAACTTTTCTTTCTCGCTGATACAGAAAGTTTTCCAAAACGGAAAACTTTTTTCTGATTTTAACGCAAGAAGTATTCTGTTTTCATTCATCCTTTTTCCAGAAAGTAGACATCTCACAGGGCGCCTATCCCCTATTGCAGCTACAAAAGTGGGAAATTATTTTCTTTTGTTCTATACAAAATCAAAGAAATATTTCTGCCTTTTAAAAATTACTACTGATTTTTTCTTTTTCACTATGTTTCCGAAAAAGGATTTTCGGAATGCGAAAAAAAGAAAAGGTAAACAGGAACAAAATAGAAAAAGAGAGAGAGAATAGAAAAAAGGAAAAAGAGAGGAAAAAGGAAAGAGAGAAAAGGAAAATAAGAGACAAAAAAGCTGAATATGGAAAGAAGAAGAGAACACCTTATTTATAATATGTATTCCCGTCTCCTCCTTTATTTAAAATAGCTACTCACCTTTTTGCAAGCTTCCCCGTATCGCTCCATGTTCTGCTCGGATAAAGGAAAATCTTTAGCGGGAAGGATGGGAATCACTTTCACCGGAAAGTTTTTGGCATCATAACAATTACCACAGACTTGGATAAATGCTTTGCCGTCTACCGGTTGGTAAAAAGGCTGATAGTTTTCAGTTCCTGTGCGCCGGGGTTCGGCAGCTGATAGAAACTCGGCACTACCTTCGTAGAACCCGCCTTTCTGAAGCCAGTAATTGGTTTGCAACGACATGGCAAACACATATTCGATGGTGGGATTCTGTGATAAAATCCATTCGATGTGTTCAATTCCTTTCAGAGCTTTATCTTCGGGTATGAGAACCCTCTTTCCTTTGGGGGCAGGTTCCAAGTTATCATTGCACAGATTGGTGATATAGAAATCTTCGGGAGTCATTTGGTTACCCGTCAGTTTGGTGATATAATTAAAAAGGTTGCGCGCCTCTACATTACGGCTGCGTTCACCATGATCTTCGGGAAAGCCACGGAAGTAGTAATCGGCAAACATTACATATTCAGGCACACTCTCCGACCATTGTAAATTAGAGTCTTCACCCACTACCAGCACTTTGGCATTATTTATTGCTTTCCAGTCTTTTGTCCTCATTTTGTTCCTTATTTAATTCAGTGTACAAAAGTAGGATATTCTAATTGGATTTAGGCTGATTATCCGGATTAATTGTTTCTGATGTTTCATTTACTAAGGTTATAAAGGTTTTAAACGAAGCAAGCTGAAACTTAGTAGGTTTCAGCTTGCTGGATAGAAATTGGGTTATACTGTTAAATTTGCTAATTATTTAGTTCGTTCTTGTACAATCATTACGTAAGCACTCTTAAAGTAAGTACCAGCATTTGGCAAACCGGAGCTACTGCCGTTACTTACCATTATCCCAGTCCCCATTAAACCGCCTACTTCTGCTACTGTAGAACGGTCATTTTTCCATTCATCACCAAGAGGATCTTTTTCTGTCACACATATTTTATTCAGATACTCCCACGGGGTAGGAATTCTGCATCTGTCACCCTCTTTGGCTATTTCACTATCCACTAAGGCTCTGTCTACTTTATTTTCATAGTAAGCACAACTCATAAGCCATACTTCCGTATCTTCACTTTTATCATATAGTTTATAAGGAATAGAAACACTTACTTTTTGAACTATAACTTTACAAGTTGCTATAAACCCACCATCCTCGGTAGTTACTGTAATAGTCGTTTCACCTATGGAAACACCTGTTACTGTACCGTCGGCAGCAATGGCAGCAACTTCAGGCTTGCTGCTCTTCCAAGTAACATTTTTGTTGGTTGCAGTAGCAGGAGTGAAAATCGGTTCCAGCTTGATTGTATTACCCTCTGTCACGGATTTATCCGCAAGAGCAACACTTTCCACGCTGATTTCTGTAGTATATACGATAACACGAGTTGCAGAGTGTTCCGTTCCATCTTTACCAACAATGCTTACTTTCAGTAAAGCAAATTCGCCCTCTTCAATTCCGGCTGGCAGTGTAAAAGTTACCTTAGCGTTAATATCAATCGTCTTGTCTTCTTTGAATGTCGGGCTGGTAAGCTCTACGCCCCACGGAGTAGAAGCTGCACGAGTGGTAGCTTTTACAACGGCTGTCGCCATTCCTTTGCTGCTGGTAAGCTCGGCTTTGATAGCGGCATAATCACCGTCTTTCACGTTAAGCGCCAGTGTGAGTTCATGCTTTTCGCTGTTCACTTTAAACTCGTCGAACTTGTCGAATATCTTCATTTCGCTTGCCATAGGCAGGGTGAATGTTGCACCGTCTTCACCTGCAAGAGTAAAGGTTACCGTGCCTTTGGTTTTGTCTACCGTTACACCGTCTGCGGCAAATA